>Ga0208036_1000920_pt1 | contig 14740 bp, 14 predicted proteins | sample June2015DPH_11_1_2_FD_184706 | JGI IMG/M metagenome (GOLD analysis project Ga0208036, IMG submission 184706) | Peatland microbial communities from SPRUCE experiment site at the Marcell Experimental Forest, Minnesota, USA - June2015DPH_11_100... | ecosystem: Environmental > Terrestrial > Soil >...
GCCGACAGCTATGAGCAAGTCGCACTGGCAGATTGCCATGTTGGTGGCATAAGCGCCGTGCATCCCCAACATGCCCAGCGAAAGTGGGTGACGCGAGGGAAAGCACCCCAGACCCATCAGCGTGCTGGTGAGTGGAATATGTGTCAAATCGGCAAGCTCGCGCAATTCATCGGAAGCGTTTGCCGTGATCACACCACCACCCGCATAAAGCACCGCCTTTCTGCTTTCCAGGATCATATCGGCGGCGCGCTCGACGTCATCGTCCGTCCACTCGCGCGCGCGCTCTGGAAGTTCGGGGCCGGCGGTGGGGGGGTAGCTGGGCTCGGCATTTTCCATGAGCACGCTCTTGGGGAGATCAACCAACACCGGTCCCGGACGTCCCGATACAGCGGCTTTGAAGGCTTTCTGAATCACGGAAGGGACCTCGGCCGCGGACCGAACCAGGAACGATTGCTTAGTGCTGGCAAGGCTGATGCCGATCGTATCGGCCTCCTGGAAGGCGTCCTTGCCGACCAGCGACAACGGCACCTGGCCAGTCAACGCCACCACCGGAATGGAATCCATCATCGCGGATGTCAGGCCCGTGATCAGATTCGTGGCGCCAGGCCCGGACGTGCCAAGACAGACGCCGGGCTTGCCGGTCACACGCGCGTAGCCGTCCGCAGCAAAGGCCGCAGCCTGCTCGTGGCGGACCAAGAGGTGACGAATGCCCGCGCTGTAAAGGGCGTCGTAAAGAGGTAACACCGCGCCGCCGGGGAGGCCGAAAAACACCTCCACCTTCTGACGGCTGAGGCTTTCCAGTAAGAGTTCCGAACCCGAGTAAAGTCTTGGCATCTTGTCTCCCGCTCCGACAGCGGCGGGGCGTCCACTACCGACCAGTCGGTAGGTAGATTACCATCCCCACTTGCCGCCGTCAACCTTTATTTCGGCTAATCTTTAAGCCGTGGTGAGGTTTGGTCTTTCTGTGGGTCCGCCGCTCAGCAATTAGGCTGGCGGCATAGTAATGACGCTGAGTTTCTCTGTGGGTCCGCCGCTCAGCACTTTGGCCGGCGGCGCCGTAAGGATGAGACGGATGACGTTCCTGTTTAAGAGCGAACCATTCATTGTCTTGGTCCCCCCTCCGACCGAGAACCCGCGGTCTCTTGGGGGCCACCACGAGAAGCGCAACGGCCGCTTCCTTCGACTGAGAATAACCGAGGCGCTTGATCGTGTGCAATTTGATTTACTTATTATTGCCATAAGATTTATCTATTCAACTTTTCTGTGGCCATTCCAGTTCGGCGAGGGTGGACAGGCAGAATCGCGCCTTATGCATTCTCCCACCATGTCGGCTTCAAAGCCGCACAACAGCTTGTTTTTTGGCCGCTTTCTTGGCTTCGTTTGGCCTTTTTTGCGCTCAAAAACCAGTTCGTTTTTAGCGTTTTAAAAAGTTAAGTCCTTTATTTTCAATAGATCGCTAGGTTCGTTCCGTCAAAATAGTATCTTTTTTCCATTTCCTGCCGATTTCCCCCTTCGTCGGTCCAATTTCGAAGTCCTTTCTCCTGCACGCTTACCCGCGCTCTCTTGCGACAACTAAGATAGGCTAGCATATCTCGCTTCTCCTGTCAAGACCAAAGTGCAGGAGTGAAAAGGGCAGGCGTCAGGGGCCAAGTGGCAGGTTACATGCGCTGTGGGTCATGCGGCGCAAATGACGTCAGCGCAAGGGCACGAGCCGCGAAGTGGTTTGGGGACCGAGCGCGGACCACGCTCATCGTAACAACTCTTCCAGTCGCACCGCCTGGTCTGTCTTCTCGTCGCGGTACTTGATGATGACCGGAGTGTAGAGGGAAAGTCCCAGTTCTTTTCCATGTCCCTTAGTGATGGCGCGGGCGCCGGGGACGACCACCGCACCCGGAGGAATCATGAGCGGCTTTTCGCCTTCCCGGCGATAGACGGTGTCCCGCACCAAATCGTACACGGGGGTCGAGCCGGTCAAAATCGTCCCGGCGGCCAAAACGGTGCCCTTACCGACGATCGTCCCCTCGTAAACTCCGCAGTTGCCGCCCACCAGGACCTCGTCTTCCACGATCACGGGCATGGCTCCAATCGGCTCCAGCACGCCGCCAATCTGCGCCGCTGCGCTGAGGTGAACGCGTTTGCCCACCTGAGCGCACGAACCCACCAGCGCGTGGGAATCAATCAGGGCGCCATCGTCCACATAGGCTCCTACGTTCACATACATGGGCGGCATACACGTCACGTTCTTGCCGATGTAGCAGCCATCGCGAATGGACGAGCCGCCAGGAACAATGCGGATGTTCTGGTCGCGCGGAAGTTGCTTTAAGGGGAAAGTGTGCTTGTCACGGAATTGGTAGGGGAGCCCTTCGGGCTCCCGCCGCCTTTCGTCTGTGATGCCGGACAGCGGGAGCGCGGAGCGCTCCCCTACCTCAAGATGCATCTCCACCACGCGCCCGATGCGGAACCCCAGCAAAATTCCCTTCTTCACCCAGGTATTGACTTTCCAACCGGTCGGCGAAGCGGGATCAGGCTCCGCCGCGCGCACCCGGCCTTCATTCAGCGCCTGCTTGAATTCGTCGAAGGCGTGGAAGTATTCGTCGCCGTATTGGTCGGTTTGGCGGGCGTACAATTCCTCAATGGTGGTTTGAAGATTTGCCAATGTACTTGACACTCCTGAAGACCTACAGACCTCGCCTCGGCGCGTCACCACTCCTCACGGCCAATTGACAAGCTCTGAATTCGGGCAATCACCGGATCGAGTTCGGAACTCTCGCTCGCGTACACGGCGTCAAGCGCCTCTTTCACTCCCTTCGCCTGCTGCGTTTTCAGGTAGGCCTCGACTGCGCGAGCGTAGAAGCGGCTGCGCGAAACTTTCTCGCGCTTCGCCGCTCGCTCAGCGGCACGGAAAAGAGGATCGGGAATCGAGATCGCGGTTTTCACGCTGATAGCATAACCTTGGTATAACCGAGAAGCAAATTGCTTCCACCGGATGGAATAGCAGTTGTGCTCCCCTCATGCCCATCGCGGCCAACGCCGTGTTTCCCCGCCAGGTGGCCAAGTCTCACGCCACCGGTCCCCCGAAATAAGCCGCCAGAAGGGATTGGTTTCTCTACGCGATATGGTATAGGATGGCTGCCTGGAGCGGAGCATGTTGTACCACGGCCGAATCGAAATCGATCCCACCGTTTGCAGCGGGAAGCCCGTCATTCGTGGCACCCGCATCCTTGTCACATCAATTCTCAGCCAGCTTGCCGCGGGTGAGTCCTTCGACGCAGTTCGTAAGGATTTCCCCGGCCTCACCGACGATGACATCAAGGCTGCCATCGAGTTCGCAAAAGAATCCGTCGAGGCGACGGGACTTAGCGGTCTGCGCGACTGATGCGCCGGCTTTTCATTGATCAGAAAATCCCAACCCACATTCTGACGTCCAACCCTTTGGGGTCAGCCGTTGCTTTGCCGTGCTTGCGCGCCTGAAGATTGCATTTTTGTGGCGCCCGGCTAAACTTAAATGACATGCCAACTTCGGGCTTCGACAACATGCCGCAGAACTCCGTGGCTTCTCTATCTTGGGCCCATCCGCTCGTTCAGGAATGGTTCGCAGGCAGGTTTGGCTCGGCAACTGAACCGCAGGAGCAGGGCTGGCCGCCTATTCTCGCAGGAAAATCCACGCTGATCTGCGCGCCCACCGGCAGCGGCAAAACGCTGGCCGCGTTTCTTGCCTGCATCGATCACCTGATTCGGAAGGCGCTGGGCGGCGGGCTCCAGGATCGCACGGAAGTCCTTTATGTTTCGCCCCTCAAGGCGTTGAGCAACGACATTCGCAGGAATTTGGAAATCCCGCTGAGTGAAATCACCGCGCTGGCGGGCCAGCGAGGGTTGTTGATGCCACCCATCCGCGCCGCAGTTCGCACCGGCGACACGTTGGCGCCAGAGCGCCGGGCGATGCTCAAGCGGCCACCGCACATACTCGTGACGACGCCGGAGTCTCTTTACATCCTGCTGACGGCGGAAAAGAGCCGCGCCATCTTGGGTGACGTTGAAACAGTGATCGTAGATGAAATACACGCCGTGGCGGACGACAAGCGCGGCGCGCATCTCGCGCTTTCACTCGAAAGGTTAGAAGCTCTGATAGCGCAGTCACGCCCGAACCGCCCACCGATGCGAATTGGACTTTCAGCCACCCAAAATCCCATCGAGCTGGTGGCCAAGTTCCTTGTCGGCAATGGCCGGGCCGAACCCGCCATCGTCAACATTGGGCACCGGCGCGCGCTCGACCTGGCGGTGGAAGTGCCGCGCAGCGAGCTTGGACCCATCGCTACCAACGAGATGTGGGAAGAGGTTTACGACCGGCTGGCGGAACTCGTGCTTCAACATCGCTCCACGCTGGTGTTTGTGAACACGCGCCGGCTGTCCGAACGGATATCACACCACCTCGCCCAACGGCTGGGAGCGGACGCCGTCGCAGCGCATCACGGCAGCCTCTCGCGTAAGGTGCGGCTAGATGTGGAAAGTAAGTTGAAGTCGGGGGACGTGCGAGTCCTGGTAGCCACTGCTTCCCTCGAGCTTGGCATCGACATCGGCACGGTGGATCTGGTTTGCCAGATCGGATCGCCCCATTCCATCGCGGTAGCCCTGCAACGGATCGGCCGGGCCGGCCACTGGCGCGGGGCAGTGCCTAAGGGCCGGCTTTTCGCCATGACGCGCGATGAGCTCATCGAATGCGCCGCGCTCATCCGAGCCCTCCGACAGGGTGAACTCGACCGGCTCGAGATTCCGGACTCGCCTTTGGACATCCTGGCTCAGCAAATCGTGGCGATGTGCGCGTGCGAAGAGTGGCACGAGGACGATCTGTTCCAGGTCGTGCGCCGGGCGTACCCGTACCGCGATTTGGCCCGCCAGGACTTTGACGCCGTGCTCGAAATCCTTTCCGAGGGAATCACGGCGCGCCGCGGCCGCTACGGGGCCTATCTGCATCGCGACCGCGTCCGACATCGCCTCCGAGGCCGGCGCGGCAGCCGCCTGGTGGCCATTACAAACGGCGGCGCTATTCCTGAGTCCGCGCTTTACACTGTCGTGGCACAGCCGGAAGGCGCCGTGGCTGGTACGGTGGCTGAAGACTTCGCAGCCGAGAGCATGCGCGGCGACGTTTTCCTGTTAGGGAACACCTCCTGGCGCATCACCCGGATCGAAGGTCGTTCAGGACGCGTGTTGGTGGAGGATGCTCACGGCGCGGCCCCCGACATTCCCTTCTGGCTTGGCGAGGCGCCGGCCCGCACGCCGGAACTCTCCGCCCGAGTTTCAGAGATACGCGAGAAGATCAGTGATCTAGCCGTAGCGCCGCACGTTGCGGCGGGCCCAACAGCCTGCGGAAAAACTCTTCCAAGCTGTCATTCTGAGCGAAGCGAAGAATCTCGCCCTGAGATTTTCAAGACAATGCGAGATTCCTCGTCGCCTGCGGCTCCTCGGAATGACAGGCTAGAGGGGTTTCCGCAAGCGGGCGGGACAGCGCTACACCCACGGAATGACGCCGCTATATCCTGGTTGAAAGAGCAATGCGGGCTGGATGATGCCGGCGCCGAGCAGGCGGTTGAATACATCCTCGCCGGGCGCGCCACGCTCGGCGCGGTCCCAACTCAAAACAGAATCGTTGCCGAGCGCTTTTTTGATGAGGCCGGTGGCATGCAACTTATCATCCACGCGCCGTTTGGTGGAAGAATCAACAAAGCGTGGGGACTGGCGCTTCGCAAGAGGTTCTACCGTTCATTCAATTTTGAATTGCAAGCCGCTGCCACCGAGGATGGCCTGAACATCTCGCTGGGTGAGCAGCACAGCTTTCCGCTCGCTGATGTCTTCCATTTTCTGGCGCCGGAATCCGCTGCGGCCGTCCTCGAGCAGGCCGCGCTGGTTTCGCCGATCTTCGCCACTCGCTGGCGTTGGGACGCCACACGCGCTCTGGCGCTGCCGCGTTTTCGCAACGGAAAAAAGATTCCACTTCAAATCCAGCGCATGCGCGCGGACGACCTGCTGGCGGCGGTCTTCCCGGACGCGGCGGCGTGCCAGGACAACCTCGGGGGCGACATTCACATTCCGGACCACCCCCTGATCCGCGAGGTGATGAAAGACGTGCTCACGCAAGCGCTGGACCTGGAAGGATTGAAGCGGGTGCTGCGCGGAATCAGGGATGGCAGTATTCGCTGCATCGCCGTGGACACGCCTGCTCCATCACGATTCTCTCACGAGATTCTGAACGCCAATCCGTACGCCTATCTCGACGATGCCCCGCTTGAAGAGCGCCGGGCGCGCGCCGTCTCTCTGCGCCGCGTTCTGCCGGAGACGGTGCTCTCGGAAATCGGCCGGCTTGATCCCGCCGCTATCGCGCAAGTCCGCGAAGAAGCCTGGCCGGATGTTCGCGACGCAGACGAATTGAGCGAAGCGCTCCAGGTATTTGTTGCCTTGCCCGAAAACTTCGTGCCGCCCGGAGGCTCGCCTGTGGCCGCACAGTGGGGCGATCTCTTTCGTCAACTTGTCGCCCAGAGGCGCGCCACTCGCGCGCTGCTGGGTGACGATATCGTGTGGGTTGCTGCGGAGAGAATCAAAACGTTCTCAATTCTCTTCCCTGGGGCAAGGTTCGAGACGCAACCCGCCGAAATCGGTGAGCCGGTTTTTGCAAGAGACGATGCCCTGCTTCAACTCGTTCGAGGTTGGATGGGGTACTCCGGACCAGTCGAGATTCCCTGGCTGGCGTGCATCGTGGGATTGCCGGCGGGGGATATCGAGGCTGCCATGCTTCGCCTCGAGGCCGAAGGTCGAGTGCTGCGAGGACAATTCACCGGCGCGGCCCCACCACCCCTTAATCCCCTCCTCTCTGAGGAGGGGACTGTCGAATGGTGCGATCGCCGGCTGCTGGCGCGCATTCATCGGCTCACGCTCGGCACGCTGCGCAAGGAGATTCAGCCTGTCACTCGAGCTCAGTTCATGCGCTGGCTGCTGCGCTGGCAACACGTCGCCCCAGGTACGCAAGTGGTTGGCGAACGGGGCGTGCTCGAAGTCATCCGGCAATTGCAGGGATTCGAAGCACCCGCCAATGCCTGGGAGCCGCACCTCCTGGCGCCTCGAGTGGCCGGCTATGATCCGCAACTACTCGATCAGCTTTGCCTGACGGGCACCGTGGGCTGGGGACGCTTGTCACCGCATCCGGCGACCCTGGAACCGGTCGCATCGGGTAGCGCGGCCGGTGACTCCCCTCCTCGGCGGAGGAGGGGGCCGGGGGGTGGTGGGGACGGAACCATGCACGCGTGTCAACCACCCCCTGGCCCCCTCCTTACCAAGGAGGGGAATGGAATCTTCGCTCGGAATGACACTCCCGCGATTGCCGCGCGTCGCGTCGTTCCCTCGAGCGTGGCTCCCATCACATTCTTCGTGCGGGAAGAATCAGATTGGATGATTCCGCGCCACCCCCCGCTCACGGTGGCGTCCCAAGCGCTGAGCCACGTCGCGCGGGAGGCGCTAGAATTCATCCGGCAGCGCGGCGCTTCGTTCTTCGCCGACATTGTACGCGGAACCGGCAAACTCAAATCCGAAGTCGAAACTGCGCTCTGGGAATTGGTGGCGGCGGGACTCTTCACCGCCGACGGGTTCGACAATTTGCGCGCCCTCATCGATCCCAAACGGCGGGCCGGGCAAGGCAGAGGGCGCCGCGCTCGCCCGCGACACAGCACGGGACGATGGTCACTGCTCTTTTCAGGCGAGGCGGCGGATCGCGCCAAGGCCGTCCAGGCGGTTTGCGGCGTGCTGCTGGAGCGTTACGGCGTGGTGTTTCGAGAATTGACCTGGCGCGAGGAGTTCCCGTTCAAATGGCGCGAACTGCTGATTACGTTCAGGCGCCTTGAGGATCGTGGCGAGGTGCGAGGTGGCCGCTTTGTGGACGGTTTCCTGGGCGAGCAATTCGCCTTGCCGGTGGCGCTCGAATCGCTGCGCGCCGCGCGTCACCTCGAGCCGACCGGCGAAACCATCACCCTCTCCGCCGCCGACCCATTGAATTTGGTCGGAATCATTGTACCAGGCGAGCGCGTGCCGGCGATTTCCGGCAAAACGATCACACTGAGAGATGGTGCGACGCCTGAACCTCATGGCCCTTCGTAGAGGCAGGCTTAATTCGGCGCCATCCTGAACGCATTGGGGAGGGTTTTAGGAAGGAATCAGGAATGCTATCCTGGCCTTCCCGGCCGCTACGGTCGGCGGTTGTTGAATCGGCGCAGGTGGAATGGCCTTGCAAAGAAGTTCCCGTTATGGGAACATAAGCGGAGGAGGACCGTGCACGTCATCAGTTATAGAGCGATCAGGGAATACAAAGAGGCACGGCCCGATGCCGGATCGGCGCTCGATAACTGGTATCGAGTGGCAAGCGCCTGCAAGTGGCAGAGCTTCGTTGAGGTGAGGCAAGTTTTTCGGAGTGCCGATTGGGTGAGTCCGTACATAGTGTTTAACATCGCGGGGAACAAATATCGGCTGATTGCCGAGATCAATTTTCGGAGCCAGACACTGTTCGTAAGGCACATTCTCACCCACCAGGAATACGCGGAAGGGAAGTGGAAAAAATTATGAGCACTCAAACCCTGAATCCGGTCGCTTATGGAAAGCTTTTGGCCAAGGTGCAGCCTCACGCGATCAAAGACGAAGCCGAGTACGACCGCCTGGTCGCCGAGGTTGGCCGACTGATGGATCGGGGGGAAGAAAACCTGAGACCGGAAGAAACATCACTCCTCGAAATGCTCTCGATTCTGATCGAGGAATACGACCGCGAACACTATCCGCTTTCGCCCATCCAGCCCGACCAGATGTTGGCGTTCCTCATGGAACAGCGCGGCCTTGAACCTCACGACCTCTGGCCGGTATTGGGATCCAAAAGCCGCGTCTCTGAGATCCTTAATGGGAAGCGTGAGATCAGCAAGGCCCAGGCAAGAAAGCTCGCGGAGTTCTTCCACATCTCCGTGGATCTTTTCATCTAGACCTTTCTCTCGGCACAGTGGCCACAAGCGGCGGCGGACAACTCGGCCATGTGAGTGCACAGTTTAGGTTCTCAGAAGGTCTGGGGCTCTTGGGTTGACGGCGCGCGGTTATAACGGAGGGAAAAGGTGAAAACACTTAATTTGTTCTTCGTGACCGTTCTGGTTGCGGCAGGGATGTTCGCTGGCGCCCCGAAGTTATCTTCCGTTCTTTTCGCAGGGCAGGGCTCTGGGGTGGCCGCAAGTGACCACAGTGCGCTGCTTGAGGCCTTTGCCGAAATCAATCCCATCGATGCTCACGTACACCTTTACAAGGACGACCCGGCGTTTGGCGCTCTGCTGCAGCGGCTGAAGTTGCGTATCCTTGACATCTGCCTGATTGACGATCGTGATCCTTACTTCCAGGCGATGGAGCCACAACGCGGCGACGTACGAAGGGTCGTTCACAGCACTTCGGGCCGCGCCGTTTTTTGCACGACTTTCAGCCCTTATGACTTCGAAGAGCCGGGATTCAGCGCAAGGGCAATCCGCCAACTCAACCAAGACTTCGCCGATGGGGCAGTAGCCGTAAAGATCTACAAGACCATTGGCATGGAAATAAGAACGAAAGCGGGCAAGTATCTGATGCCCGATGACCCTGCTTTCAAGCCCGTGTATAAGGATATAGCGGCGCACCACCGAACGGTTGTCGCTCACCTTGCGGAACCCGATTCGTGCTGGGAGCCGCCCAATCCCGCCAGCCCGGATTATGAATACTACGAGCAGCATCCCCAGGAATATGCCTACGCCCATCCCGAGTGGCCTTCCAAGGCCGCCATTCTCGCGGCGCGAGACCATGTGCTGGCTAAGTACCCCAAGCTGCGTGTAGTGGGTGCTCATCTGGGCAGTATGGAAGCGGACCTGAATGAGATGGCCCAGCGCTTTGACCGCTATCCCAATTTCGCGGTGGACACCGCCGCCCGCGTCCCCTACTTCATCCTTCAACCGCGCGAGCAGGTTCGGGCTTTCTTGATCAAGTATCAGGACCGCATTCTTTACGCAACCGACTTGGTCGTCATGCCGCAAGACAACACAGAGAAAGCTCTGCAGGAATGGACAAGTACCTACGAGCGAGATTGGAAGTTCTTTGCCACGGACCAGACCGTCGAGTACAAAGGACACAACGCCCGGGGGCTCCGGCTGCCGGAGTCAGTCCTGCGCAAGCTCTATCGCGACAACGCCATTCGTTGGATTCCAGGTATTGTGGGCGCGGTTCGCATATCGCACTAATTGGGGGCGTGGTGCGCTCGCCTCATCTGCTGCACCCAAAGAATAAGAAAACAGGTCTGTGTCACGTTGCTGCCTTCTGCCAACTGCCTACTGCTTTTCAATAGCCGCCCCGGTAAGTCGAGTCGCCAGGCTTGCTTCGCAACTTAAAGGAGGCTGGATACGTCCATGAGGCTGAGGCTTCCGAAATCGAAACATTTTGTGGAACTTTTGGCAGCTCGAAACGGAATACCTGATGAAAGCAGCGGACGATGGCCGGACTCACTGAGATTCGAGACGAGCAGTTGCTGAGGATGATGCAGGGTGGGGACGAAGACGCCTTTACAACGTTGTATCGGCGCCGTCAAGGAGGCATTTACCGCTTTGTGCTGGAGATGAGCGGCTCCGCCCCTCTCGCCGAGGACGTCACCCAGGAAGTGTTTATGGCGCTGATTCGAGACAGCCGAGGCTACGACCCCTCGCGCGGTTCGCTCGGCGCATATCTCCTGGGCATGGCGCGCCATCACGCGCTACGCTTTCTCAAGCGCGACCGGACGTATGTCTCGATCCTGCCGACGCGGGACGGGTCGAGGGATAGTGGAGATTTCACTCCCCTTTCTCCCGAGAACCCGCACTCCGAGATGAGCCGCCGGGAATCGATCCATTTGGTGCAACAAGCGATCTTGAGCCTGCCCGAGCACTACCGAGAAGCTGTGGTTCTGTGCGACTTGAATGAAACGAGCTACGAGGATGCTGCGTCGGTCTTGGGATGTTCAGTGGGTACGGTGCGCTCGCGTTTGCACCGCGGCCGCGCCTTGCTCATTCAGAAGCTCAGGGGTGGGGAGAAGGTCGAAGCCGGCAATAAGGCCATTGATCCAAGCAGGTGTCTGGCATGAACTGCAAAGATTTCGAAAGCATGATTCACGAGATTGTAAGCCGGCGAGCGGCTGACAAGACAAAGCAGCTCGAGGCTTTGGAGCACGCCGGCCATTGTCTATGGTGCGCCCTGCGCCTCGACGAAGAGACCAAGCTGACGGAAAGCCTGCAAGGGTTCGCGAGGACCCTTTATGTCCAGCGCGCGCCTGCCCGCGTGGAGGAAGCACTGGTCCAGGCTTTTCGCGAAAGAACTTTGGGGGCGGCCGCACCACGTTTTGTGCTCGCTGCGAAGCGACTCTGGCGCCGGCTGAGCTGGGGATTGGTATTTGCCGCCACAGTAGCCGCAGCGTGGTTAGTAGTTTTGCGGACGTCGAGCGTTCATCTACGCTCGAGCGCCCCCCCACGCCAGGTCGCGAGCAACCCGCCGCTGGCATCGTCCGAACCCTCACCGGCCAAACAAGAGCAGCCCTTCGTGCCTGGGCAAAGCGAACGGCAAGTGAAGGCCCAAAGCCAGGGGGTCCAATCGCAAGTCGCGGCCCGGTCGAGCGATGAGCCTGGGGCGCCACCTTCGAGGAACCGAAATCCCGGCGCTTCGGTTCTCGACCATCGCCAGCCAGATTCAGGAGCACAGGCTGCTTCTCAGGGGCGCGCGGAGAGAGCTGCGCTGGACGAATCTGCGAACGAGGTGACAACGGACTTCATTCCCCTTGGGACTTGCGACGACTCCGAATGCATGGATGAGGCAATGCTCGTCCGTGTGACACTCCCTGCCGACGCGCTGCTGGCGTTCGGGCTTCCGATGGACAACGATTATGCTACGGAAGAGCTTGTCCAGGCTGACGTCGCCCTGGGAAGCGATGGAGTTCCATTGGCAATACGGTTTGTGAATTAAACGGTAGGTAGTAGGTGGTATGTGGTAGGTGGGGAAAGAGCAGGCTACGACCTACTACCTACCGGACGAATCATGGAGGCGACGATGATAATGAATCAGAGGAACTTAAGAATTACGATGATTTGGGCGGTGGGCGTGTGCTGGATGTTTCTGGCTGCGGCCGTCTTGCCGAATGCCAGGGCACAAAATCCACCACCCCCCAATGGCAGGTTCGGAAGGGCGCGCTTTGCAGGTGCAAAGCCCTTCTCTGGAGGCAAAATCGTGACGGGTGCGCCTTACTCCGCGCAAGCGGTCACCGAGCACACCCAGAACCTGCCAGGTGGGAACACCATTCATACCACGACCACTGCGAACGTCTACCGCGATAGCCAGGGACGGACGCGGTGGGAGGGGGAAATCGGCGCAATCGGCCCCTGGGCAGCGCAAGGGACCCCTCGCAAGGTAATCTCCATTACCGATCCTGTCAGCGGATTCATCCACACCCTGAACCCCGATACGCAGGAAGCGCGCCAGATGCCGTTCCGAGCGCACGCGGGAGCTTGGAAGGGTGCTGAAACAGCACGGCAAAGGCCTGAGAACCCCAACATCAAAACCGAGTCGCTCGGCACGCAAGTGATCGGGGGAGTGACGGCGCAAGGGACACGCATCACGCGCACCATTCCCGCCGGGCAGGTCGGCAACCAGGCCCCCATCGTGAGTGTCACCGAGCGCTGGTACTCACCGGAACTTCAGACTGACGTGATGCGCAAGCAAGTCGATCCGCAGTTTGGCGAAATGACGTTCCAGTTGACGAACATCGTCCGCTCCGAGCCCGATGCGTCGCTCTTCCAGGTGCCGCCCAATTACGCGATCAAGAGTGGCAGGCCCTCCACTAACAACGGGCTGGCGGTAAAAACACCTAGCGAACAGTAAAGGCAAGTCGCCAGGTGCAAGCTTCGGCCTGCACCTGGCGCAGTGCGCGACAGCAGTTTTTCGCAAAGTGATCGCGGAATGAATCAATGATTCATAGAATCAATGGTCCAATTCCAAAGGGCCGCAGGTCCGGAGAGCGGAACCTGCACTACCTTGATCATTACGGCAGCAGCACGATATTCGAAGCGGGTTTGGCGGATGCTTCGGGAGCAAGCTGGGTCCGAATCAGGTCAAGGAAGGCTCGGCCCTTTGGACGGCCGTTCTCGCGCGTGGCGCCGAGTTGGGTGAGGAAGGTCAGCGCATCCCGGATTTCGCTGTCGCGTGTGGTGGCCAAACCAAGCCTTTGAGTTTCGGCTTCCTTGAATTCTTCCAGGGCCGCCTTGAGCACTTGGTAGAGTTCACGCCGGTAGAGAAAATCAGGAGGCCTTTCGTAGTAAAGGCCACTCGAAAGCGTACGGTAAGTCTCGGCCAGCGCCTGGAGCGCCGCAATCGCGTCCGTGTCTACCACCTGGCGATGGTCCCGAGCATATTCCCAGATGGAAGAGATCAACGCCGCCAGGAGCATGCTGTGGCTTTGGGCAAACTCCAATGGAATCCTGACATCAGGAAAGGGAACCTTTTCCCAATCGACCTGGCGGCGCCCCTCATCGTACTCGCGGCTGGCCACGAGGTGGGGACAGTCCGAGGGACAGTCGATGCTCACTTCGCGTTCGGTTCCACAACAAACCGAGCAGATGTTTTCTCCTCTTGCGGGGCAAAACCTCTTCACCTTGCGCTTACTACAAATAGGACAAGTCAATGAGCGCTCCCTGGGGCGTGCGCAACTGCCGCTGCGCCAAAACTCCTATTATGCCATAGTTCCCGCGGCCTCCTCGCCAGGGAGCACGCCACGCCTGGGCGCTCCCTCGGTGTTTTCGGAGATTACTCCTGTAAGACGGACCAAATTCCATAATCACACGGGCGCCACACGCCTCGCCCCGGTCGCATAACGGTAGCCAACCAACCATCTCGCTGGTACACTTGCTGGGATGGCTATCACCTTGGACAATTCGCGCACCGCAGACGTGATCGTTATCGGTGGTGGCTTGATCGGCTCTTCAATCGCACTGCGCTTGGCGCAAGCCAAGCTCCGGGTGTTGGTTCTCGAGCGCGGCGAGCCCGGGGCTGAAGCCAGCAGCGCGGCAGCGGGAATGATCGCTCCCCAGGGCGAAACCCCTGAACCCGACGCATTCTTCGCCTTGTGCGCCGCAAGCCATGCTCTGTATCCGGACTTCGTTTCGGAAATTGAGGAATTGAGCGGGCAGGAGGTAGGCTTTCGTCGCGAAGGTAGCCTGCTGGTCGCGGTTGAGGAAAAGCAGGTCGCAGAACTTGAAAAGCTCTTCTGGACCCAGACGCGCGCGGGCCTGCCCCTGGAAAGACTCACTTCGGCCGGCCTTGAGCACAAGATGCCGGGGCTTTCGAGTGAGATCCGGCTTGCCCTCGGCATTTCTGAGGACTACTGGGTGGACAACGAGAAGTTAACGCGGGCCGTGATCGCAGCCGCCCAACGCCTGGGCGTGAGATTCTACGCCCACTGCCCGGCGGAGGAAGTGAACGTCCGCGAGAACCGTGTGGAAGCAATTCACGCCAACTCCGGCCATGCCGGCGGCGAAACAACGCTCTTTTCAGCAGGGTGCTTCGTGCTTGCGGCGGGCTGCTGGTCGGGAGGACTTGCCGCCCAGGTCGGGCTTGCGCTCCCCATGCAACCTTGTCGCGGCCAAATGATGGAATTCGAATCGCCCCATGAACTCCCCTATGTGGTTCGTGCCGGAAT
>Ga0208036_1000934_pt1 | contig 14492 bp, 10 predicted proteins | sample June2015DPH_11_1_2_FD_184706 | JGI IMG/M metagenome (GOLD analysis project Ga0208036, IMG submission 184706) | Peatland microbial communities from SPRUCE experiment site at the Marcell Experimental Forest, Minnesota, USA - June2015DPH_11_100... | ecosystem: Environmental > Terrestrial > Soil >...
TCCGGCTCTTCCCGCGACTGGGCGGCGAAGGGAACTCTGCTGCTGGGAATCAGGGCCGCGCTGGTGGAGAGCTACGAGCGCATTCACCGCAGTAACCTGGTGGGCATGGGCGTGCTGCCGCTCCAGTTCAAGGAAGGCGAGAATGCGGCTTCGCTGGGTCTGACCGGCCAGGAAGTATTCGACATCGCCAGCCTCGACGACGGCATTAGCCCGCGCTCGGAGGTCACGCTTACGGCCACAAGTCTGGATGGGTCGCAGCGAAGCTTCCAGGCCGTCGCGCGGCTCGATTCCATCGTCGAGGTTAACTACTATCGAAACGGCGGTATTCTGCCCAGCGTATTGCGCAGCCTTTTAAAGAAATAGTAAATAGTAAATGGTAAATGATACGTTCTGAATGGTGGATGCGAATTTGCGAGAGCGGCAATGGGCCTGGGTTTAACCCGAATTCGTAAGTTGAACGAGGAGCCTGGTCCCATTGAATGGAAAAACCTCTCACCCGCCCTCCTCCGTCGGGCACCCTCTCCCCGGGGAGAGGGCTATCATTTTTGGCGCGCTTCGAAGTCAGGAGGACCGCCCTCTCCCGAGGGGAGAGGGTGGCCCGCTGTCCAGATGCACTTCATCGGGAAGCGGGCCGGGTGAGGGGTTAATTAGGAGGGACTCGAGGCTCAGACTGAAGCATTCTCAGCCGCATTGTTCTGTTCGTCCGCAGGTTTCATCGAAGCGACTGCAATCTAACCGGTCGGAATGGAACAGTGCCACTCAGTTTGCGAATCCGGGTTTAAGCTCGTCACCTGCTAGCCTGTCCGGAATTCACCAGTTACTGTTCACCATTTACTATTCATAATTTTGACGGAGGATCGCATACCTAATGAGTTCATTTAACGGCGTTCCCGTGCCAAGGGACGGGGCGCAGATTGACTTTGTCAACGACAAGTTTGTAGTTCCCGACAACCCTATCATTCCTTACATTGAGGGTGATGGCACCGGCCGCGACATCTGGAAGGCGTCGCGGTGCGTATTCGACGCGGCCGTCGAGAAAGCCTTTGGCGGCAAGCGCCGGGTTGTGTGGTACGAGGTGTTTGCGGGTGAGAAGGCCTTCAAGCAGTTCGGTGAATGGCTTCCACAAGGCACGCTCGATGCCATCAAGGAGTTCCGCATTGCCATCAAAGGTCCGTTGACGACGCCGGTGGGTGGCGGCATCCGCAGCTTGAACGTGGCCCTGCGGCAACTCCTGAACCTGTACGCCTGCTGGCGGCCGGTGAAATACATTCCGGGTGTGCCGTCGCCGGTCAGACATCCGGAGCGCATGAAGATCGTCATCTTCCGCGAGAACACGGAAGACGTTTACGCGGGCATCGAGTGGCGCGAGGGATCGGAGCAGGCGAAACGTGTTATCGAGTTTGTGAACACGCTGCTTCGCGAGGATGGAGTGAAGAAGCAGATCCGCCTCGACTCCGGCGTGGGTATCAAACCCATTTCGATTACCGGCACCAAACGCCTGGTGCGTCGCGGCCTCCGTTACGCACTCGACCACGGCTTGAAGACCGTAACCCTGGTCCATAAGGGCAATATCATGAAGTTCACCGAAGGGTCGTTCCGCGACTGGGGCTACGAGCTGGCCAAGCAGGAGTTCCGCCAACACATCGTTACGGAGCGCGAGCGCTGGGCGCTCGACGGCAAGGACAAGAACCCCCAGGCCTCGGTCGAAGCGCTGGCGGCCCTGGTTGAGCCTGGACTCGAAATGGCGACCGAGAGTTTCAAGCAGCAGATTGGCAAGGAAGTGAAGGACTGCCTGGATTCCATCTATTCTACTCATGGCAAGGGTCAGTGGAAAAACAAGGTGCTGGTGAACGACCGCATCGCCGATTCGATGCTCCAGCAGATCCTGACGCGCGCCGATGAATACCAGATGCTCTGCACGCCCAACCTGAACGGCGATTACCTTTCGGACGCCTGCGCGGCGCAAGTCGGCGGGCTAGGCTTGGCTCCCGGCGCGAACATTGGCGACGGGTTCGGGGTGTTTGAGGCTACCCACGGCACCGCGCCCAAATATGCGGATAAGAACGTGATCAATCCCGGCGCCGTCATCCGCTCAGGAGCATTGATGTTTGAATTCATCGGCTGGCCTGAGGTTGGCAAGTCGATCGAAGACGCCTTGGCCGCGACTATCGCGCAGCACCGCGTCACATACGACCTGGAGCGGCTGATGGACATGGACGGCATCACCGGCGTTCAGAGGCTCAGCACCAGCGCTTTTGCGGGCGCGATTATTGAGAACGTGCAGCGATTTTAGATTTTGGATTTTAGATTTTGGATTGAGGCGGGCTACTGTTGCCTCCACCCGCGTGCTGAGGCCCGCTAGGACAGGGCGTAGTAACAGGTCAGGGCGGTAGGTAGAGGAGGTAGTAGGACGCGCCAATCCAAAATCTAAAATGTTTCTTGAGGGAGGGGCTAATGATTCGCAAAAAAGTGACTGTGGTTGGTGCAGGTAATGTTGGCGCAGAGGTAGCTCAGCGCTTGGTGGACAAACAAATGGCGGATGTGGTTCTGATTGACATCCTCGAGGGCGTCCCGCAGGGTAAGGCTTTGGACATGCTCGAATCGGGGCCCGTCGAGGGTTACGACGTTAAGATCAGGGGAACGAACGATTACGCGGACACGGCGAACTCCGACTTGGTGGTGATAACGGCAGGCTTTGCGCGCAAGCCCGGCATGAGCCGCGACGACCTGCTGAGAAAGAACTATGAGGTCGTTAAGGGAACTACCGAGAAGGTGGCGAAGTACTCGCCGGAGGCCATCCTGATCGTGGTGACCAATCCGCTGGACGCTATGGTGCAAACAGCGTTCAAGGTGAGCGGATTTCCAAAGAACCGCGTGATCGGCATGGCGGGCGTTCTGGATACGGCCCGCTACCGGACCTTCATCGCGGAAGCCCTGAACGTCTCGGTTCGCGACGTGCAGGGGTTCGTTCTGGGCGGCCACGGAGACACTATGGTGCCCGTGCCGCGTTATACGACCGTGGCGGGAATCCCGGTGGGAGATTTAATGCCCCGGGAACAGCTCGAGGCCATCATTAAGCGCACCCGTAACGGCGGAGCCGAAATTGTGAATCTCCTCAAAACCGGAAGCGCCTTTTACGCGCCCTCCTCGGCTGTGGTAGAGATGATTGACGCCATCTTCGCGGATCGCAAGAAAATTCTGCCTTGCACCGTTTACCTCGAAGGCGAGTACGGCATCCACGGCGTGTTCGTGGGAGTGCTGGTGAAGCTGGGCGTGCGCGGCATCGAGCAGATTGTGGAAATCAAACTGACGCCGGAAGAACATGTGGCGCTTCAAAAATCCGCCGCCGCGGTGAAGGAGTTAGTGGAAATTGTCGGCGTGTAGTGCGTGCAAAGCAGAAACAGGCCGTGAATTCAGGGTTTGTCACGTGTCGGAGTCGCGGTCGCTGGCTGGGAGGGTATCCTGGGCGCGGGGTCGGGATTAAGAGGTGGAATCAAATGTTGAAGCTTAAGGAACGCTACGTAGTGGACGACCAGGGAAACCGGATCAGCGTTGTCCTGGACATCGCTGATTACCAAGAACTACTCGAAGAGTTGGAAGAGCTTGAGTGCATCCGCGCCTACGACGCCGCAAAGGCATCCAGAGATCAAGCCGTTCCGTTCGAGCGGGCGATCGCTGAGATCGATAGCTCCCCTCCTCGGCAGAGGAGGGGTAGGGGGTGGTGGGCACGGAATCAAGCACGCCAGTCAACCACCCCCTGACCCCCTCCTTAACCAAGGAGGGGAATGACCTGCTGCGGCACATCTACGATCTTCACCGCATTGATCACCACGGGGGTCTTGGGCCGGTCATTCCGGTCGCGTGCCACAGCAACGATTTTCTCGACGATGTCCTGGCCTTTCACGACTTGGCCGAAGATGGTGTGGTGGTTATTCAGCCAAGCTGTGGGCGCGAGCGTTATGAAGAACTGGCTGCCGTTCGTCCCCGGACCGGCATTGGCCATGGCCAGCTTGCCCGGCTTATCAAACCCCACGCCCTTGGCGAATTCATCTTTGAACTGATAACCGGGGCCACCCGTGCCGGTCCCGAGCGGGCAGCCGCCCTGGATCATGAATTCGGGTATGACGCGATGGAAGATCAATCCATCGTAGAAGGGGCGCCTGGCGGGCTTGCGCGTCTTCGGGTCAATGAACTCCTTCGTTCCCGTCGCCAGACCAACAAAATTCTCCACCGTTTGCGGGGCATGTTGCGGGAACAGTTCGCAGGTAATCTCGCCCAGGCTGGTTGCGAAGATTGCGTACTTGCCAGGCTTCAGATCGGTCATGGGGGGTTCCTTGTTGATACGAAAGTTGAAAGTCAAAGGTCGAAGGTTAAAATAGAAAGTCGAAAATCGAAAATAGAAAGTCGAAAATAGAAAGAGCGCCGTCGCGCGTGGGTTTTCAATTGCTCCCCCCGAAAAGACTGATCCCCCGTAACTGAAAACTGACGACTGACAACTGACGACTGACTACTGAGTGATGACCGCCGTCTTGATGCTATCCATTAGCGGGAAGCTTTTGTCGAGATAGGCTTTCCCTTCGTTTGTAAGTCGACTCTGGTCGGGACCTTTGCCGCTCGGTGCACCTTCGCCATAACCGCTGTAGAACTTTCGCACCACGTTCATGCCTTCGACGACCTTGCCGAAGGGCGAGAAACCCATGCGGTCGAGGTTCTGGTTATCGCCGAGATTGATGAAGACCTGGGTGGTCCGCGTGTGGGGGCCGGCGGTGGCGAAAGTCAGGTAGCCTTCCAGGTTACTCTGGGTGACGGGATCGTCCTTGAAGGTGGCGGAGGCCCATACCCGAGAAATCTCGGGGTTGGCGCTGAGGCCGAATTGCGCCACGAAGCCCGGCAGCACGCGGAAGAAGGCGGCGCCGTCGTAGAAATGGTTCTTCACGAGGTTGTAGAAACGATCCGCGCCCAGCGGTGACCAGGAGCGCCTGACCTCCACCACGAAGTCTCCCTTGGTGGTTGTAAACTTCGCCTTGAAACTGGCAGGAGCTTGCTCGTTAAGAGAGGAGGGTTTCAGCAACGAGGGCCTTGCCGCGGCGGGCTGCGATGTTGGCTTTGCGGCAGTCTCAGATGTCGAGGTCTGGCCGCAAAGAATTCCAGTGATAAGCATCATAACGAAAAATGTAGTCAGCAGGTTTTTCATCATCATCTCCATGTCTGCGAAGTTTCAACGAAATATATTTGAAATACTCAGTGTTTCCCGACAAGTCAAACGTCCAAGGTCAAAAGTAGACCAAGCTCGGATCGAGACAGGTTGCGAATCGCTGCAACCAAATCTCGGGGTAACACCCTCTCTATTTTGGGGATCGCATTTCGCGACCCACGCGTTCCACTTGTCGCATGACGCGCAGGAGGTTGCCGCCCAGAATCTTTTTCAAATCCTGTTCGCTGTATCCCCGCCGGGCCAGTTCGCGCACCAAGTCAGGAAGTTTTGAGACATCCTCCATGCCCTTGGGGGCCGAATTAATACCGTCGAAATCCGAGCCCAGGCCAACGTGGTCGATGCCGGCGACCTGCACGGCGTGGTCAATGTGGTCGGCGATGACAGTGTAACTCGGCACAGGTAAATCTTTGAGCAGGGGCTGCTCGATTTTCACTTCTTCGGGGTAGGGTAGGCGCTTGCCCTGGCGCGCGTAACGCGCGCGCGCAGCAGCAGTTTCCGCCTCCACCTGCTTTTCGATTTTCTTGTAGGCGTCGGCATAGGCCTGGCTCAGGAAGCCGGAATAGAAATTGATGTCCATGACGCCGTCGTTCTTGGCCAGAGCGCGGATCATGTCGTCCGTCATATTGCGGGGAACATCGCAAAGGGCACGGCAAGAAGAGTGGGAGGCAATGACAGGCGCTTTGGTGGCCGCCAGCGTATCGTAAAAGGTCTTGTCGGAAACGTGGGAGATATCCACCATCATTCCCAGGCGGTTCATGCGCTCGACCACCTGCTTCCCAAAATTCGTCAGGCCGTTCCATTTGGGCTTGTCGCCGGAGGAATCCGCCCACTCTGTATTAGCGGTGTGGGTCAGCGTCATATAACGAACGCCCAGGCGGTAGTAAATGTCCAGCGCGCGGAGGTCGTCCTGGATGATGTGGCCCCCCTCGACTCCCATCAAGATGGCGAACTTGCCCTGGAGATGAAGGCGCACGATTTCGTCTGCCGTCGTGGCCATGCCGAGGACGTCGGAGTGGCGTCCGACCTGCTCGTTCACGACGTCAATCAAATCGAGCGCGCGGTGAATGAGATCTTGCTTCGGCCACCCCACATCCACCCAAATGGAGAAGAACTCGGCGCAGAGATGCCCCTGCCGCATCTTCGGGACACTGAGCATGAAAGGGCTGTCCAACTGGGCGAGGTCGTAGCCCTCATCCAGCATCATCTGCGGGGTGTCCGCATGGGTATCGATGATGATGGCTTGCAGGAGAACCTTTTCAGCAGTCGCGTCGGCCTCGGCCGGCGGGCGCTGGGATGAAAATAAGGGGCCCGCCGCCAGGCCACAAACAAACAAGATTTCAAGCATGCGCCGTGACTTTTGCATAGTGGATCCCTTTGCGATTCCAGAGTCTGCGATTATCAGAAGTCCTGATGGGGTTTGTCAAACGTATTCTGGTAGGCGGTACGTGGTATGCGGGGGTAGAACTCCAGTCTCCAGGGCACAGAAGGTAGGCAGGAGAGAGAAAGAAGAAAGCAATTCAGATGACTTTCTTCAGCAAGCTGCTAAGGAAATCCTTTCAGGCGGGACTTTGGCGGCTCGGGGTTCCTTGCTATAATGATTGCCATTCTGTTCGGGCAGGCGGTACATATGGCGAATACTCTTCCACGCCTCATCGTTCGTGACACGTTTGGGAACCAGCGCGAAGTCGAAATCGTTCGCACACCTTTTACGATGGGCAGGCAGAGCGACAGCGACTTGGTGTTGCTGGACAGCAGAATCTCGCGTCGTCACGCGCAAATTGTTAAGACAGATAGCGGCTACCTTATTGAAGATATGGGGAGCCGGCACGGGACTGCCGTGAACAATGAACGGATCAGTTCCTGCCAACTGAAGTCAGGTGATCTCATCAACTTGGGTGTGGCGGATTCCTACACGCTTTCGTTCGTGGTGGACCAAGCGGTGCTGCCGGAACTGCTGGAAAAGCTGGAGAAGGCTGCGGTGGGTCCGGCGCCGCAGCTTCAGCATCTCGGGTTGCTCCTCCGAATGGCCCAGATGATGCACCGGGCCCCGGCGCTCGAGGAAGTCCTGGTGGCTCTGGTGGATTCGGCGTTACAACTGACCAACGCGGAGCGCGGGCTGCTGTTCCTCCTCGAGGCGGATGGAAACCTCCACCTGAAGCTTGCTCGGGGAGCAGGCGGCGTTTACCTGGGACGCGACGTCACAGACTACTCCCGTGCCGTGGTGGAGCGGGTGGCGGCTTCGGGCCAGGAAGAAGTGATCCTGGAAGACCAGATGACCGGCCGCACGGCTCAGGAGACCAAGATCATCCGTGCCGAAGTGCGCGGCATTGTGGCAGTCCCTTTACAGAAGCTGCCGGTTTCTGAAACAGCGGGTACGACTATCCAAATCACGGCGCCCGAACTGCTCGGCGTCATTTATCTTGATACGCGCTCGCACCCCACCGCGGTGACGGGGCTCGACCGCGAGGTGCTGCAAACGCTCGCCGTGGAAGGCGCCACCGTCATCGAGAACGCCCGCCTGTTGCGCATTGCCCAAGAGCAGGAGCGCACCCAGCACGAGATGTTCCTTGCCCGCAACATCCAGCAGGGGCTTTTGCCACGCCGCTTCCCGACGTGCGACTACTTCCAGCTTTGCGCCACCACTATGCCGACGGAACATGTGGGCGGAGACTACTACGACGTGGTGCACCTGCCCGGCGAGCGGTACGGATTCATCGTGGCGGACGTCTCGGGTAAGGGCCTTCCCGCCGCCATGCTGGCGGCCAACCTGCAGGGAGCCTTCGTCGCGGTGGCAGCCGGCGATCCGGACCTTGCTCTCTTGTTTGAACGCGTGAACGATTTCCTTTGCGAGCGGACCCCTCCGGAGATGTTCGCCACGATACTCTACGGTGTCCTGGACCGTCTCGGCAGGTTTCAGTTCGTCAGCGCTGGGCACGTTCCGCCTCTGATGATCCGCGCCAGCGGCGGGGTTGACCTTTTGAGTTCCTCGAACTTCCCCCTGGGATTGTTTCCTGGCACGACGTTTGAAGTCGCCGGCGCACAAATGCTAAGCGGCGACGTTTTGTTGATTTGCTCGGATGGTGTCACCGAGGCGCAGGCCGCCGATGAAGAGCTGTTCGGAGAAGCCAGGTTGCGGAATTTTCTGGAGGGTTGTTCAGGCCTGCCTGCCGATGAAATCTGCCGCCGTGTGGTGGGCGAGGTGCAGGAATTTGTAGGTAATTCTCCGCAAGCGGATGACCTCACGCTCATCGTAGTGCGGTTTGGTAAAGAGCAGTGACGAGTGACAAGTGACGAGTGGGAAAATCGAAACTGGCAAATCGAAACTCGAAACTGGAAATGGCCGTATTCCCGAGCCTCTGTTTTTCCGCTCGGCACTCGTCACTTGTCACTCGTCACTGCTCTTCCGACCCCTGGCACCTGCTCTTCTGCTCGTCACTCGTCACTCGTCACTCGTCACTGCCCTTCCCGCCGCAGGCTTTCGAGAAGCTTTTCCGGCGGCAGGGTGTTCAGGATGTCCTCCTTACGCATCCAGCCGCGCCGCGCCGTCACGACCCCATAGTGCATCAGTTTGAAGTGGTCGGGGCTGTGCGCGTCGGTGGAAATGATGACTTTCATTCCCCGATCTCGCGCCAGCTTCAGGTGCCCGTCGCAGAGGTCGAGGCGTTCCGGGTGGCCGTTTAATTCCAGGATAACGCCATATTCCTTTGCTGCCGCAAAGACCTTCTCAAGGTCGAAAACGAACGGGTCGCGCTTCAGAATCTGGCGACCCGTAGGGTGTCCGAGGATTCTGACGTAGGGATTGGCGAGAGCTTTCAGTAGGCGGGCTGTCATTTCCTGGCCGGGCATGTTCATGCGGGAATGGACGCTCGCCAATACGATGTCGAATTGCTTCAGGATTTCATCCGGATAATCGAGACTGCCATCGCCCAGGATGTCAACCTCTGCGCCTGTCCAGATTTCGATGCCCTTGACTTTCTTGCGCGCCGCTTTGATGCGGCGGATGTTCTCTACAGCGCGTTTTTCGTCCAGGCCATTCGCGATGGTCACGGCCTTCGAATGGTCCGTGATGAGGATATATTCATAGCCGCGCTGTTTGGCGGCTTCCGCCATCTCCTCCACGCTGGCCTTGCCATCCGAGGCGGTGGTGTGCATGTGCAAGTCACCCTTGATGTCCTCCAGTTCCACCAGCATGGGGAGTTCACCTTTTTCCGCCGCTTCGATCTCGCCCAGGTTTTCGCGCAGCTCCGGGGGAATCCACTGCAGGTCCAGTTTGGCGTAGATTTCTTCCTCGGTTCGGCGGGCCAGCGCTTCTTCCCCTTTGAAGAGGCCATATTCGCTCAGCTTCCATCCTCGTTTTTTGGCACGCTCGCGCAGTGCCACGTTGTGTTCCTTTGAACCGGTGAAGTATTGCAGGGCGGCGCCGTAAGATTCGCGGTCGAGCAGGCGGATGTCAACCTGCAGGTCGTTCTGGAGCTTCACGCTCACTTTGTCTTCACCTTTTGCCAGCAACTGGGCGAGGCCCGAGAATTTAACAAAGTGGTCCGCGATGCCAGCGTGGTCATGGCCTGTGACGAGCAGGTCAAGGTCTCCGACGGTTTCCCGCCCACGCCGGAGTGAGCCGGCAGGTGTGACCTCCTCCACTCCACGAAACTCCTTAAGGTAGTGGGTGAGCTGTTGCGCGGTTTCATAGGCCGTATCCAGCCGGAAGCGTCCGGCGGCTCGCCGGTAAACCTCGAGGGCTTTCAGGATGTTCTCCTCGGACTTAACGCTCATGCCGGGCAGGTTGCGCAAGCGGCCCGCTTGCACAGCGGCCTCCAAGTCGTCAATGCTCTTGATGCCAGCTTGCTTGTAAAACAAACGCACTTTTTGGGGACCGACGGTTTGCAATTGTAAGAGCTCGAGCAGGCTTGCCGGCACTTTTGCCAGTTGCTCCTGATGGTACTTGCTTTTCCCGGTCCCGATCAGCTCGATGATTTTCTTTGCCAGGTCTTCGCCAATCCCCGGGATGTCGGTCAGTTTCCGGTCGGGGTCGCGCGCGATGTCTTCCAGCCGCTCAGGGAGACCTTCGATCGCGCGTTTGGCACGATCATAGGCGGCAGCCTTGAAAGTCCATTTGGGGTCGTCCTGGATGATCTTCATCAAGTTCGAGATTTCTTCAAAGACGGCTGCGATTTCACGATTCTCCATGGACGCCTCCGGAGAATTAAGAATATAGTCCCATTAGAATTAACCACTTACTCGAATTGAGCAAGTGTTCCTTTTTGCCACACGCGATGTTAGAATGACAGCTTGGCAAACCTCCAATGACTCAATCGCGTTTTGGCCTCCAAACCAAGATTATCATTATATTCACCGTTGCGGTTGTCTCTGTCGTCGGGGTCTCGACATACATTGCGATGCTCCTAACCCAGCAACTGGTTGAGGAGGAGGTCTACAGCAAGACATTGGCCCAGGCAAGAGCTACGGCCCACCAGTTGGTCAACGTAGACGCGCTTCAGGACACCGGGAAACTTCAACGAGTCTTAAAGCAAATGCAGCGCGACCTGCCGGGCGTGCGCCAAGCGGATGTTTACGTGCATGGCTCACCGCACCGTCTCGAGGCAACGACATCACCTCAGGGAGAGCACCTGGAGTTGGACAATATCCCCGGTATCGAGCAGTACGACGAGTTCGAGCGACCGGACGATGAGTCCCTCACGATTGAGACCAACAATGGCAAGTTCTGGGTTATAGGGGTGACGATCCTTTCCCAGGGGCAGCCGGTGGGTTGTCTGAATCTGAAGGTCTCCAAGTCGCAAACCAGTATGGTGACCCGCCAGTTGGTGATCCGCAACCTGCTGCTGATGTTGGCGAGCCTGGTGGTGGTCATTCTGGCCGTTCACCTCTTCTTCTTGCGGGCGGTAAGGGCTCCGGTGAAGGATATGATTAGCGTCATGGAAGGCGCTGAAAAGGGGCAACTCAACGTCCGGGCTAGCCTGCGAAGCTTGGATGAGATTGGCATGCTCGCGGCACACCTGAACCGGATGCTGCGCCGGATTGAGAATTTCAATACCGAATTAGAGCGCAAAGTTCAGGAATCCACAGCGGGGCTGGCACAGGCCAATGAAGAGTTGCGGCGCATCAACGAGGAGCTTTTCGAGACCCAGAAGAAGCTGGCGCGCTCGGAGCGATTGGCTATTGCCGGCCAGCTCGCCGCCAGCCTGGCCCACGAAATTGGGACGCCCCTTAATTCCATATCCGGACACGTGCAGTTGCTCGCGCGCCGAAAAGATGCTGACCCATCCACAAGCCGGCGGCTCCAGATCATCGAAAAGCAGATTGACAACATTGTGCGGACCGTCAAGCAACTGCTTTCCTGGAGCCACAAGTTTGAATTGAAAATCGAACTCGTGGACCTGCGGCGCGTAGTCGAGGAGGCGGTGCTTCTTTCCTCCCCCGCCCTGCAACTTAGGCAGATCAAGGTCAAGCTGAGCCTTGCGAAGGATTGTCCGAAGATTTACGGGGACGGCGGGTATTTGCAGCAAGTCTTCTTAAACCTTATCAATAACAGTATGGATGCGATGCCGCGGGGAGGCGAACTGCGGATTGAAACGCGGCTGGCGAATGGAGAGGCGCGGGGAGTTGCCGTTCGTGTAGCGGACAATGGCGCGGGCATGTCGCCGGATACCATGGCCCATGTGTTTGACCCCATGTTCACAACCAAACGGATGGGGACAGGAACCGGCCTGGGCCTTGCAATTTGCGACCAGATCGTTCGCCAGCATGGCGGTACCATTCGCGTGGAAAGCGAGCCTGGGCAAGGAACTACCTTTACGTTGGTTTTGCCCGTCGATTGCCGCGAGAAGGCAGAGGCAATCGGCGCGGCAGTAGGATCGGCAATAGTAAAGGGTGAAGGGTAAAGGGTAAAGGATGCAGTGGTGGTAGGTGGTAGGTGGGGTTGGGGGTGGATGCACTTCCCCACATACGATCTACCACCTGCCACCTATGCCCTTGGCGGTAGCTTGTAGGGGGGGTGGATGCGTTTCCCCACATACGACCTACCACCTACCACCTACGCCCTTGGGGGCAATCTTGGAGACTACAAAGATCGAAAAAACCGACGAGACTGCGAAGCCGGCAAAAGCAAACATTCTGGTTGTGGATGATGACGCCGAGACGCTGGAACTGCTGCGGGAGGTCCTGGGCGAGGAGGGCTATTGTGTGGTCACTTCTTCCAGCGGCGAGGAGGCCCTGGAGGTTGGCAAGCAGGAACTGTTCGACGTCATTATCAGCGACATGAGGCTGGGTACGAGTCTGAACGGACTTGACGTGTTGCGCGCCTACAAGACCATCCAACCGGAGTCCGAAGTCATCCTGATTACCGCCTTCGGAAGCATGGAAACCGCCATCGAAGCTGTCAAGGCAGGAGCCTTTGACTATATTTCGAAACCCTTCAAGATCGATGAAGTCTTATTGCAGGTCAGCCGGGCCCTTGGCAACCGGAAGCTGATCCGTGAAAACCGCAACTTAAAGCGGCAACTTGGGAGCCAGGGACAACTCTCCAGCCTCGTGGGTCGAAGCCCGAAGATGCTTGGAGTCTACAAGAAGATTGCGATGGTGGCTGACTCGCGTTCTACGGTTCTGATTTGCGGAGAGAGTGGGACGGGAAAGGAACTTGTCGCACGCGCCATTCACTGTAACGGGCCTAGAGCTGCGGAACGGTTCTATGCCGTCAACTGCGGCGGGCTGGTGGAATCGCTGCTGGAGACGGAGCTTTTCGGGCATGTACGCGGCTCATTTACGGGGGCCATTGAGAACAAAAAGGGCATCTTCGAGGAGGCCAGCGACGGCACTGTCTTTCTGGACGAGGTCAGCGAGATGAGTCCCGCCCTCCAAGTGAAAGTCCTTAGGACCCTGGAGGAACAGGAGGTGCGGCGGATCGGCAGCAACCGAGTGATCAAGGTGGACGTTCGCATCATCGCCGCCAGTAACCGCAACCTGGCTGCACTTGTGGAGGAAGGCAAATTCCGGCAGGACCTTTATTACAGATTGCGGGTGATCGAAATTGACCTGCCACCCCTGCGCGAGCGCCTGGAAGATATTCCATTGCTGGTTGAGCATTTCCTGAAGAAGTTCGGAGGCGAGCGGGGAAGGGAATTCTCGATTTCTCCTTACACGCTTTCCGCTTTGATGAGCTATGAATGGCCAGGGAATGTGCGCGAGCTCGAGAATGCCCTGGAGTCGGCAGCGGCGCTGACGCGGACCGGCTTCATTGCGCCAGAAAATCTGCCTGCCAAGGTGTGCGGGGACTCGCGCGAGGACAATCGCTTGGTGAGCTTCTACGCGGAGTTGCCTTCCCTTGACGAGATGGAAAAGCGCTATCTGACCCATGTTTTGAAGGTAACCGGCGGTAACAAGGTTAGAACCGCTTCGATTCTTGGCATCAACCGGCGAACCTTGTACAGAAAAATCGACGAGTACAAGATTAGGGGATAAGAGGGAACAGGGAACAGGTTACAGGGAACAGGTTGCAGGGCAAAGGAACAGAGAACAGCTTTTCGCCTAATGTCCCCCGTGTCCCCTCTGTTCCCTATTCCCTGTTCCCTATTCCCTGTCCCTATATCCTGTTCCCTGGAATTGCGGTATCCTGGGGGTGGGCTTAACGCACTGAAGTTAGGAAAACCGCCCTCTCCCTTGGGGAGAGGGTGGCCCGCTGTCCCGATGCACTTCATCGGGAAGCGGGCCGGGTGAGGGGTTACTTGGGAGGGGCTCAAACCCTGGCCTGAAGCAATTCTCAGGCGCGTTGTTCCACTCGCGCGGGGGCTTGGTTGAAACAACTTGCCGAGTTGGAACGGAGCAGCGCCCCTCAATTTGCGAATTCGGGTTGATAAACGGATGGTGGGGGACGTTTGTCCCTACCTACAACTCAGGGCATGCCATGAAGTATACCTACATCGCCAAATGCGCTTTGAGGCACCTCGGGTCGGGCTTCAAACTCCCCTACATGGTGATGTTCGAAACCACGCTGATGTGCAATATGTTTTGCGAGTATTGCATTTTCGGCGAAGAGGGGAAGTTCAACGACCTGCAAAGTCGGGCGGTTCGCGAGCGTATCTTCCAGCGCATTGACGAATTCTGCGGGATGGGTATATTTGCGCTCAGCTTCTCGGGTGGCGAGCCGCTGCTGAACCCCTATACCTGCGATTACATCGCCTACGCCGAGGACAAGGGTATGTGGACCTCCATGCCCACCAACGGTCTCCTCATCCGGAAGTACGCGGAGGGCGTGGCGCGACTC
>Ga0208036_1000935_pt1 | contig 14476 bp, 13 predicted proteins | sample June2015DPH_11_1_2_FD_184706 | JGI IMG/M metagenome (GOLD analysis project Ga0208036, IMG submission 184706) | Peatland microbial communities from SPRUCE experiment site at the Marcell Experimental Forest, Minnesota, USA - June2015DPH_11_100... | ecosystem: Environmental > Terrestrial > Soil >...
GAATCTCGAATCAGCTCTTGGCCACTATAGCCCTTTGCGTTTGCACAACCGTTCTCATCAAGATGGGAAAATGGGAGCACGTGTGGGTGACTCTGCTCCCTCTCACTTGGCTGGCTACCGTGACCCTCACGGCGAGCGCGCAGAAAGTATTCCATCCCGACCCGAGCATTGGGTTCCTGTCCCATGCTCGCCACTTGGGGGAGCAGCTCGCCGAAGCGAAAATCCCCGCCGCTCAGATCGCCGAGTCGCAGCGCCAAATCTTCAATGACCGGTTGGACGCCGTCGTCACGGGGATATTCGCGAGCCTCGTGCTACTAATCCTTGCCGAGGCCGGTCGTCAATGGTGGCTCTACGCTCGGCGGCGAAGAAAGCCGGTTTTGAACGAGGCGCCCATGGTGGTTTCGAGAATTACAGCTTAGGGGGCAATCATCGGTTGCCCATGGTCAGCTATCGACGATCAGGTCACAGGCCGTAAGCGTAGGTAGTAGGTGGTAGGTGGGGAAAAACTCCAACTCAGATTTGAAGGGCGGCGGTCGATAACTTGTGTCTCAAGGCACTAAGCCTTCCGGAGGGACGATGAGCAAAGTTCGAAACAAATTACGCACGCTTTGGGAGTACTTGCGTGAGGTGGCCGGAGAAAACGATTACCTGCGCTACCGGAACAACACTCTCGCGAGGGGTGAAGAGCCGCTGTCGCCGCAGGAATTTTATTTGCGGCAACTGCAGCGGAGGTATTCCCGGGTTAACCATTGTTGTTGAGAGGAGATAAGGCAAAGGAATCAAGCTTTCGCTCCCTCCATGGCACAGGCGCTCATGTCATCCTGCGATGGGTCCCACCGGCGTCCGCGAGATGGCGCGGCTGCCAGTCAAATCTGCCGAGGGTTCGCGGGCTGTGCATCCCACTTCGACGGCTGTTTATTGAAGCGGAGTGATTCCGCCCACCCACGCTCCCTCTCGGGCGCGCCTCGGACCAGGGATTGGTCGTCTTCCGAAACGGCTGCAGCGGGCTGGAAGGCGACAAGCGGCGGCTAAGGTCATGGCACGGGCGCTGAAACTTGATTCGAGTTCGCACTCTGCGTGACATCATTCGACGCCACGGCTGTAACCACATAGTAGTACGTCTGCCCTGCTTGCACAGTCTCGTCGGTATACGTGGTTCCGTTAATAGGCGCGGAATTCAGTTCCGTCGGGTACGGCCCACCCGAGGTAGTGCCACGGTAAACATTGTACCCAACTACGCCGGCAGTCGTGCTGGCGGTCCAGGATAGAATCACGTCGTGCGTTCCCGCGCCGGAGAGGCTCACCGTCTGCGGGCTGCCGCTGGAATTGTCCGCGATGCTTAGCGAGGCCGCTTCGGTCCCGGCGACGGAAGGCGTGAACATCACCACAATCGTGCAGTTGGCGCCGGCCGCCAGCGAGCTGCCGCACGTGTTGCTCTGCGCAAAGTCGCTGGCATTGGTACCTGTCAGCGCGAGGCTGGTAATGCTCAAGGCGGCGTTGCCCGTGTTGCTCAGGGTGACGGTCTGAGCTGTACTGGTCATATCGACGGCTTGGTTGCCGAAGGCAAGGCTGGTGGGTGAAAGGCTGGCCAGGGCAGCCGTGCCCGTGCCGGAGAGGCTCACCGCCTGCGGGCTGCCACTGGCATTGTCCGTGATGCTCACCGAGGCCGTGCGGCTGCCACTGGCCGCAGGCTTGAACGTCACGCTGATGGTGCAGTTGGCGCTGGCCGCCACCGAACTGCCGCAGGTGTTGGTCTGGGCAAAGTCGCTGGCATTGGTACCCGTGAGCGCGAGGCTGGTAATGCTCAAGGCGGCGTTGCCCGTGTTGCTCAGGGTGAGGGTCTGAGCTGCACTGGTCGTACCTACCGACTGGCTGGCGAAGGTAAGGCTGGTGGCTGAAAGGCTAACCACGGTAGCCGTGCCCGTGCCGGAGAGGCTCACCGTCTGCGGACTGCCACTGGCATTGTCCGTGATGCTCACCGAGGCCGTGCGGCTGCCACTGGCCGAAGGCTTGAACGTCACGCTGATCGTGCAGTTGGCGCTGGCCGCCACCGAACTGCCGCAGGTGTTGGTCTGCGCAAAGTCGCTGGCATTGGTACCCGTGAGCGCGAGGCTGGTAATGCTCAAGGCGGCGTTGCCCGTGTTGCTCAGGGTGAGGGTCTGGGCTGCACTGGTCGTACCTACCGACTGGTTGGCGAAGGTAAGGCTGGTAGGTGAAAGGCTGGCCACGCCAGCCGTCCCCGCGCCCGTGCCGGAAAGGCTCACCGTCTGCGGACTGCCACTGGCATTGTCCGTGATGCTCACCGAGGCCGTGCGGCTGCCACTGGCCGAAGGCTTGAACGTCACGCTGATCGTGCAGTTGGCGCTGGCCGCCACCGAACTGCCGCAGGTGTTGGTCTGGGCAAAGTCGCTGGCATTGGTACCGGCGAGCGCGAGGCTGGTAATGCTCAAGGCGGCGTTGCCCGTGTTGCTCAGGGTGAGGGTCTGGGCTGCACTGGTCGTACCCACCGACTGGCTGGCGAAGGTAAGGCTGGTGGGTGAAAGGCTAACCACGGCAGCCGCGCCCGTGCCGGAGAGGCTCACCGTCTGCGGGCTGCCACTGGCGTTGTCCGTGATGCTCACCGAGGCCGTGCGGCTGCCACTGGCCGCAGGCTTGAACGTCACGCTGATCGTGCAGTTGGCGCTGGCCGCCACCGAACTGCCGCAGGTGTTGGTCTGCGCAAAGTCGCTGGCATTGGTACCCGTCAGGGCGAGGCTGGTAATGCTCAAGGCGGCGTTGCCCGTGTTGCTCAGGGTGAGGGGCTGAGCTGTACTGGTCGTACCCACGGACTGGTTGCCGAAGGCAAGGCTGGTGGCTGAAAGGCTGGCCAGGGCAGCCGTGCCCGTGCCGGAAAGGCTCACCGTCTGCGGACTGCCACTGGCATTGTCCGTGATGCTCACCGAGGCCGTGCGGCTGCCACTGGCCGAAGGCTTGAACGTCACGCTGATCGTGCAGTTGCTGCCGGCCGCCACCGAACTGCCGCAGGTGTTGGTCTGGGCAAAGTCGCTGGCATTGGTACCCGTGAGCGCGAGGCTGGTAATGCTCAAGGCGGCGTTGCCCGTGTTGCCCAAGGTGAGGGTCTGAGCCGTACTGGTCGTACCTACGGACTGGTTGCCGAAGCCAAGGCTGGTGGGTGAAAGGCTAACCACGGCAGCCGCGCCCGTGCCGGAGAGGCTCACCGTCTGCGGGCTGCCACTGGCGTTGTCCGTGATGCTCACCGAGGCCGTGCGGCTGCCACTCGCTGAAGGCTTGAACGTCACGCTGATCGTGCAGTTGCTGCCGGCCGCCACCGAACTGCCGCACGTGTTGGTCTGGGCAAAGTCGCTGGCATTGACGCCCGTGAGCGCGAGGCTAGTGATGTTTAGCGTCGTGCCGCCACTGTTCGTAAGTGTCACAGCTTGGGCGCTACTCGTGGTCCCGAGGGCTTGGCTTGCAAACGTCATGCTGGGGGGCGACAAGTTTGCCGTGGGTTGTGCCACACCGGTCCCTGACAGCGAGATGCTGATGGTAGGGTTCCACCAAGCATTAGTGATGATCGATATGGCGCCGGTGACGCTGCCGCCGACCGCGGGAGCGAATTCAACGTTGAAGGTAGCATTTTGGCGGGCATTCAGGGTAAGGGGTAACACAAGCCCGCTGACGCTGAAGCCCGCTCCTGTTACCGTGGCCTGTGAGACCTTCACGCTGCTAGTTCCATTATTCGCGAGAGTTACCCCCAGGGTAAGGCTGGTCCCCACCGTGACGCTCCCAAAGCTGAGACTATTGGAACTTGTAGTGATCCGCGCTACGGCATCTTGAGCAAGACTGAGGGCCACGAAAAATAGGAGCACAGAAAGGACGAGTTGCGCAGAGCGTCCGGCGCATACGTACTTCCGGCGGTTCTCAAGATGACATGGGCAAGGCATACTTCTCCCCTTAGGGCTCAGCAACGGTTCCGAGCCGCCAAGAGGCTTGTGCACCAGTCTTCGGCGCGATCGCCGAGGCAACCGGCACACTTACAGGGGACGGCAAACCTCTTCACGTCCAGATTTGGTTATCCGCGGAATGCTTTGTTACCCTGAGAGTTCGTGAGAGAAGGCTCGATATAGGAAAGAGCTGCCCGCTTTATTATGATTTATGTAATGAGGCCACCAAGACCCCGTAAGAGCATGATCGCCACCCCATGAGTGCTATATCTATTCACGAGTCCTTATATGTTTCGTGGCGCAACGGGCTGATTCCGAATTGTTCTCAGAGGTTGATTTCTGCATCCGTCGTGGACACACACATCCTGAGGATTGAGTCCCAATGTCCTCCCGGCTCATTACGTAGTGAGCCTTCGATGCGCCAGACTGCACGACGGAAAAGGGCCGCGCTGCCCGGTCGCAGTTTACGAGGGGCTCCCTCCTACAACCCGGATGGGGTTGCAGCTCGCGGGTTGAGGGCCGCTCCTGGTCATTCACTGAGCGAGAGACTCTGTCGTACTCGTGCTCATTTACTGGCTGCCCCCGCGTGCAAATCAGAGGTGTCGGCAGCTAGTCACTGACTACCGTGCACACAACCTGCCAAACGATTACTCAATTGTAAAGACCTGATTTGCTGGGGGGTGGGTCGCACCTTTGTGCTCTCACGAAGTGGTAACAGATGCAAGTCTTACACGAGGCAGGGTAGAATTTACTAGTTACCTGCGGGAGAGAGGGATCGTGCGTAAAGACCTGATTTGCTGTGGGTGGGTCGCACCTTTGTGCTCTCACGAAGCGGTAGAGGATGCAAGTTTTGCAGCGTCGCCTGCGGTCGCAACCAAAAGCAGATTCTTCGCTACGCTGGGCTCCGCCCTCCAGAAAGTCGATGAATTACTCCTCTCAGTCGAGCAATTCAGGCCGAGCGGGCCGGAGAGCTTTTTACCTGCTTTTTGCGCCCCCCGTACGTCCTCGGTGCTGTCGAGCCTTGATCCCCGGAGGGGATCGATAGAGTAGCCGGGGGCAACGCCCCCGGAAAACGCGCCCCCAACCAGGTCCGACCCGTCAGCGGACGGGTCGGATCCGGGTGGCGTCACACCGGTCTTGCGTCCCGCGGCTCAGGGTAATACGACCTTCAGGGTCGGGGAACGAGCGTGGCAATGTCCAAGGATGAGGAAATAGGCGGCCCCGGCGCGCGAGATTTTGGAGTGCGAGATTTTGGAGTTGCATCGCAGGTTGAATGGCAGTCTAATTGAGCCATCCTGGTCGCCAGCCCGAGGATTTCCGGGAGGCTAGGCGTCATGAACAATTTCCCCTCCTGTTTTAAGAGGGTGCCAGGAGGTGGGAAGCCCGCGAATCGGCGCTCGCCATTGCGGCTAGTCCCTGAGTCAAGAGCCCGGTGGACGGCCTCTGAGCAAGGACGCGTCGCGTACTATGCGGATACCACATAAGATGACCCACGCAAGCGGAAGCGCCCGAACGCGTTCCACTCTGATAGACTCCCCCGCGACGAGTTCCCTCGCGCGTAGTTTCGCCCACACAGGAGGCATCATGGGAATCACAAAAAGGCTATTGGCCATCCTCTTGGGTACGGCCCTCTTGGCGTACGCCCAAGGCAATACATTCGACAAGGTCCGGTACAACGGCGGCACGGTATCGACGAAAGTCGATCCGAAGGATTGGAATAATAAGCTCACAATTACCCCTGATCTGATCTTGTTGACGCTAAAAGACGGCCAGAAGGCGGAAATCGCTCCTAAGTCCGTAACATCGCTCAGCTACGGCCAAGAGGCTCACCGGCGCGTCGGAACAATGATCGCGCTGGCAGTCCTTGTGGCTCCGGTGGCTCTCTTTGGTCTCTTGCATAAGACGCGGCTGCATTACATCGGTGTCCAGTACAAAACCGCCGATGGCAAGAGCGGCGGTTTGCTGCTTCAAGGCGACAAAGATAACTATCGCGCCATTCTTGTTGCATTGCAGGGTGTCACTGGTGTTCCTGTTGCTGTCGGCGAAAAAGAGCGCGGGTTCATCCCTGTAGGTGTCACCACCAGCGTCGCAAAGGAACCTGCTGCGACGCAGACTGGGGAAGAAAAGCCGCCTGCGCCGCCAACCCAAGAGACGGCAACGGGTACGGTTAATGTAACCTCCAATCCCGATGGCGCCGAAGTCTATGCCGACGGCCAGTTTATGGGAAATTGTCCGGCGGTCTTGAAGTTGAAGCCCGGGAAGCATACTGTTAGCGTCAAGCTCTCTGGTCACAAGGACTGGTCGCGTGAAATCAGCGTGGGGCCAGGTTCGGAGGTGCGGTTAGCAGCGACGCTGGAACAGTGAGGTCAACGGGTAGCCGCGGTCAGCGCTTTCTGACCGCTGGCTTTTCCCCGCGGGGTGGCGCAGACCCGCCGCGGCGGGTCTGCGTTATGAGATTCAGGGCATCAAATCCATTGCGAGGAGGGAGGGACCTTGCCGGTAGCCGAACCGGAAGCTCGACCACGGCCAGGGGTCAGGAGAGGAAACGAGGCGGCGGTGGAAAGGGCGGGCGCAGCGACAGGTACGGGTGGTGAGGTAATGAAGATGGTTGAGCCCGTAGAAATGCCGTCGCCGTCGCATCCTCGCGTTTTACTGCGCGGCGACAGCGGTGCGCCGCAGACATCAAACCGAAGCTGTGAAAAAATAAACAATCTCATCCCGCAGAGCGGGACCAAGGCGCCAAAACTCGCAAAGAACAACTGCTTTGTTTTCTTTGCGCCTTCTACGACTTTGTCCCGCCTCGCGGGATGAAATGCTTTTGCTCATCCAGGGATTATTTCGCACCTTCACCACGATGTCTGCGCCGCCCGCCAATGGGGGAGCGGACTGGCTGGGGGTAGCTGCATGCTCTTTCCACGGTAAGAGTGGGACGAGTGCTGTTCGCTGAGTTCTCCGAATGCCAAGCGCTCGTCCGACTCCGGCATAAGAATCAGGCCGCTGTCGGATGTGACCCACGATTCGAATTGAGGATGATGCTTCAAGCCAGCAGTCGGCCTGGTTGACTTGGGTGGAGTCGGCTCAACGCGAACTGCTCCATCACCGGCCCAAGCAGGAGGGGCGTGCGCCCATCCTGTTTAGGGTAAGTTTGAGTGTCCCGGTTACCTCGCTGGTCTTTTCTCAACGATTATGACGTTCGCTGCGCCGCCCGCGCGCTTAGTGCACGTATCAGACCTGGCCGGTGCACCTCCAGGCATAGGTTCCACGAATGGTCTGGGTTGAGTTCTTGCTCTGAGCCAGAATAGGTTAGGTCATGAGCGTGACGATCACTCCCACCCTGAGCGCCTGAAACGCACAGGACACAGGGGTGACCAGGACGAAACTTACACTCCTCATGAATGGAAAGGAACCCGGTCATGAGACCGGTTTCCTTCCCACCTTGAATACATCTCTTTTTGGCTGCGACTTCCAGGGGCCTCGCTGGCGAAAGTTCTTTTGCGATTTTCTCAAGATTGTCACTCGCTCGGACCCACAACGGACAGCGTGCTTCCAACCGCGGTGACGGCGCCAGCGCCGGCATAGACAACTGTATAGTCCCCGAATTCGGCTCCGGGGATGGGCGTGCTGCTGAAAAACTGGGCGAACGTGATCCCGTCCGGGGAAATGCAGTTGAAATTGAACGTCTGCCCATTGAACGTGAAGTTCTGGCTAGACAGCAGACTTTCTGAGAGACTATGGAAACCAATAGGTCCGATTACGGGGTACAAACTCTGCTGTCTCTCGAAGGTGGCAATCAACTGGCCGCTCGAGAAAGTATCCGGGTCGCCCCAGTTACCATTGGGGTTTTGAACGTGAAGTATGCGGTTCCCTCGCCCGGCGCCCCGCTGAACAAGGGGGTGGTAATTCCGTTGATGTGGACCAGGTAGCCGGCGTATATAGCCTGGCCTGTGCTTGGGTTCAAGTAAAAGTGTATTTGTAATTATTCCTGAATCTCTGCTTCACTTAGCCATTCGAAGGTTCCATGATCCTTTAATGGCTGAATGCCCTTTTGAAGATCGATCGAGCCGTAGCTAATGTGTTAGCCCGACCAGTAAAATACTTCTCCGCTTTTTCAATGATGGGTACGCATTGAGGTGAGATTTTTCCTCTTTCCTTTCCGCCGCTGATTTGGTATACCACAGGTAGAAAGGGAAAGGCGCTCGAAACCGGCCAAGGTGGGAGCGTCAGACCCGAAGAAAGTTTTTGAATACCACGCCTATAAGTTACGCGGCGCGCCGAGTATCAATAATCCAGATCACCATCCAGTAGCCAACATGCTTTGCCGGTGCTGGATCCTGCTGGAGGTGCAGCAGGTTCAGGCGGCACTGTGGTGTCGTCAGGCTGGACAAGATCGATGGTCGTGAACATGACGAACCCGTGAAGCTTGCCAGAGCCGTGCGCGCCCGCCTGCGAGCCTGTGCCGCCCGTGAACGTCACATCGTACTCGATGTCGGCCATATAGGGATTCGCCGGATTCACTGTGAGAGTGCCCTCGGCCGAGGCCGTCAAACTGCTCTTCCCATCGGCCGAAGTGAAGAGGAAGAGACCGTCCGTTATCAGGAAAAAATCGGGGTTGGCCGTTGCCACCAAATTGGCCGTGCCATGGAACGAGCAGTCGCCCAGGTTGACATCCTCATAGCCCGCGATGCGGCTGTACACGGGCTGGCCCAACAGGTCCGCGGACGAAATCCGGACGACGCCGTCAATGTTGTGCGAACGCGGCCCCCCGGTAGTTTTGGCCGGGAGCAGGACGAAGGTCGTCCCCGCGTTGGCGTAAAAATGCTTCGACTCTGAAGGCTTCGGGTCCGCGCTCACGTAAATGGCGCCGAGGACGAGGGTCGCGCATCCGAGAGCGAGGCCGAGGACTTTGGATGGACTCAATTTTGTCATGATGCTTTTCCTTTTTTCCGAAATTGGTTAGGACATGACGATCCGATTCTTGAGAAGGCGCCACACACTCCGTCTTGGCGATGGACGCCTGACATTACGCCTCGCCACCCGAGCTGCGGCCGCCAACTCTCCTGTCTCTCGTTTGCCCTACCTAGAGATTTGGCCAGAACAGTTGTCTCTGGCCCTCTCTAGTAGTCATGGCGACAGATGAGTTCGAAAACTGTAATGTCCCCCAAAAATATTTTGGGATGATGGGTAATGGCTCATTTTGATGGGGCACGGGCGTCCCGCCCGTGAGCGGTCACGGCCAAGATGGCCGTGCCACCTCCTGAGTCACTATCGATGATTGAGCCCGTGGAATGTGCGACGGGGTTGTGGTAACCTTGAAGTCCCACATAAGGCAGATGGTTATGGCGCGGCCCTCCGCTCACGAGGTAACGCAACTGCTCCAGGCCTGGGGCGACGGTGACGAGCGCGCGCTGGAGAAGTTGACGCCCTTGGTGTACGACGAACTACACCAGCTTGCGCAGCGTTACATGGCTCGCGAAGCGCCTGGCCATACCCTGCAGACCACGGCGCTGGTGAATGAAGTCTACCTGCGGCTGGTCGATTTCCGGGAGATCAGTTGGCAGAATCGCGCCTACTTCTTTGGGGTTTGCGCGAGGCTGATGAGGCAAATCCTGGTCGATTTCGCCCGCTCACGCCGGCGTCTGAAGCGTGGCGGTGAGGCCCCCCATGTTTCTTTGGAGGAAGCCTTGGTTGTGTCTCGGGAAGCGCCCGCTAACTTGTTGGCGCTGGACGAAGCCCTCAACGCCCTAGCCGCGCTCGAGCCGAGAAAAAGCCGGGTGGTGGAACTGCGCTTCTTTGGCGGGTTGAGCGTGGAGGAAACCGCCGAGGTGCTGAGGGTCTCTGAGGAAACCATCCTGCGTGACTGGAGGCTGGCCAAAGCTTGGCTCCTGCGCGAGCTGAGCGAGGGGAATCGCGATGGAGCCTGAGCGTTGGCGACAAGTGGAGCACCTGTATCACGCCGCCCTCGAGCAGGAGGAGAGCGAGCGGGCTGCCTTTCTCGATGCGGCTTGTGCCGGCGATCCCGCCTTGCGGGACGAAGTTGCATCTCTGCTCACTTACGATAAGCGAGCCGAGCACTTCATGGAAGCGGCGGCGCTGCAGACGGCGGTGAAGCTGCTGGCTCAGGAGCAAGCCCGGTTGCGCCGGTCATCCGAAGCGAATTCCGCCTTAATCGGGAAGACGATTTCCCATTACCGCATCGTCGAGAAGCTGGGTGGGGGCGGCATGGGTGTGGTGTACAAGGCCGAGGACACCAAGCTCCACCGCTTCGTCGCGCTCAAGTTCCTGCCGGAGGAAATGTCCAAGGATCATCAAGCCTTGGAGCGCTTCCAGCGCGAGGCCCAGGCCGCCTCCGCCCTCAATCATCCCAACATCTGCACCATTCACGATATTGACGAGCACGAGGGCCAGCCGTTCATCGCCATGGAATATCTGGAGGGGCAGACCCTCAAGCATTTGGTGGATGTAGGGGCGCGCGGCGCGCGCCCAACGGGCCAGGGCGAACGCCGTTCGCCCCTACAAATCGATACCCTGCTTGACCTCGCCATCCAGATCACCGACGCACTGGACGCGGCGCACCAGAAGGGGATCATCCATCGCGACATCAAGCCAGCGAACATTTTCGTGACCCAGCGCGGCCAGGCGAAGATCCTGGACTTTGGCTTGGCTAAGCTGGCGCCAAGGCCCAGGCGGGTGGCGGAAGCTGGGGGAGCCTCTGGGCTGCCCACCGTCTCCATCGAGCCCGAGCATCTCACCAGCCCGGGCGTGGCCGTGGGGACCATCGCCTACATGTCGCCGGAGCAAGCACGTGGAGAAGAGATCGACGCACGGACGGACCTGTTCAGCTTCGGCGTGGTCCTGTACGAGATGGCGACAGGTCACCCGGCCTTTTCGGGGACAACCTCGGCGCTCGTCTTCGACTCGATCCTGCACCAAGCGCCCACCTCGCCAGTGCAGTTGAATCCCGAGTGTCCTGCTGAGCTGGAACGTATTATCAACAAGGCGCTGGAGAAAGACCGTGACCTGCGTTGTCAGAGTGCGGCCGAGTTGCGGTCTGACCTGAAGCGCCTGAAGCGCGACACAGACTCCGGCCGGGCAGGGGTGGGGCTTGCCCCGCCCCCGTCGGGCGCGCAGCCAGCAGCTCCCCTACGTGACGTCCGGCGCGCGCCGGTGGCCGCCGTGTTGCTGGCTCTGCTGGTGGTTGCCTTCGCCGGTGCCGGCTATCTCCTTTACCGCTCCGCACGGCACAAGCTGGGGACGGAGACGCGTTTCGAGAACATGCAGATCAGCCAGCTCACCACCACCGGCGACGTCACGCTGGCGGCCATCTCGCCGGACGGCAAGTATCTGGCTTACGCCCGCGACCAGGGAGGTGAGGCGAGCCTTTGGCTGAGGCAGGTGGCAAGCGAGGGTGGCGTTCAAGTGGCTCCACCGGCCGAGGTCAGCTATTGGGGTCTTACGTTTACTCCCGACGGGGACCGTTTGTACTTTGTTTCCCTCGGGAAGGGCGAGCACGAAGGGGTTCTATACGACGCAGCGACACTGGGCGGCGAGCTGAAAGAGGTGCTTCAGCACCTATCCGGTCCGGTGGGTTTTTCTCCGGATGGTAAACGGCTGGCCTTTGTCGGGTCTGACCTAGGCCGAGGCGAGACCTCGTTGGTGATCGCCAATGAGGATGGAGGTGGACAGCAAGCGGTCTCGATCGTCAAGTCGCCCGAGTCGTTCCAGACATGGACGGGGGCTGCCTGGTCGCCTGACGGAACGACGATCGTCACTGGCTACGTCCACAATAGGGACACGCACCAGGACCGGAGTCTAGTCGCGGTCAGCTTGAAGGATGGCAGGAGGACACAGATTGGTCCGCCGGACCCGCAGCCGAACCATGTCGCGTGGCTGCCCGATGGCCGCAGTCTCATCATGGAAGGCTTTAACCTGCCGCTCGGCAGCAACCAAACCCAGCTTTGGGCAGTATCTTACCCTGACGGACGAGTGCGAAGGATCACCAACGACTTGAACAACTATTATGGGCTCAGCGTGGCCGGCCAGGGCACTGCCTTGACAACTGTGCGGGTAGACTCCCGCGCTGATCTCTGGCTTGCCCCCAAGGGAGACTGGAAAAGCGCCACCCGGCTCACCGCATCTCCTGCGGCCTTCAACGGAGCCTACGGTCTATCCTCGGGGCCGGACGGCCAGATGGTCTACGCTGCGTTCGACTCCGCCGGCAAAGGCAGTATCTGGCGGCTGGAACAGCAAGGCGCGCGCCCGCGGCAGATCACGTCTGGACGATTCGACCGAGAACCGTCCGTTTGCCCGGACGGCACCGCGGTAGTCGACGCCTCTGATTCCCGGACCATGAGCGTGGGGCTCCGGAAGGTTAGCCCTGCCGGCCAAAACCTCAGGCAGTTGACCCAAGATGTCAACGACGAGTTTCCGTCGTGTTCGCCCGACGGGAAGTGGGTAGTCTACGACTCTCTTGACAAGGGCAGGTGGGTTCTTCAGAGACTCGCGCTGGATGGCGGCCGGCCAAGCACCGTAATCGAGGGAGGCTCATACCAAAGCGCCTATGAGCCCGCCATCTCGCCGGACGGCAAGTGGATCGCCTGCAGCTACGTCCCGGCACGGAACAAGCCGACTCGGTTGGCGGTGGTCCCCTTTGCGGGGGGGGCGCCCTCCATGATCTTTGACGTGCCCGCTTCACCATATGACTATTGGTTGGTGAACGGGGGCTACGCCTACCCGCCCGTCCGCTGGTCGCGGGATGGTCAGGCATTGACTTACATCGTCACCCAGGGAGGCGTCTCCAACATTTGGTCTCAGCCGCTCAAGGGCGGGCCGCCCAGGCAATTAACTCATTTTCAGGACCAGCAGATCTACTATTTCGATTGGTCGCCGGCGGGCGACCTGGTGCTCTCGCGCGGCAGCATTACCAGCGACGCGGTGTTGATCAAGAACGTCCAGTAGGGCATCGCGCAGGATGTCTACGCTCTCGATGTGGACTTCCCGTAGCCGAGACCCTACGCTCCGACCCTCGCCTCCAGGACCTCCTGCGCCGCATGAATTTCCCGCCGTAGCGCTACATATGCCTGAATTGATGTCATTTGGGGGAAGTTGATTTTTCGTGCGGGCCTGTGAAGGCAGTCATTCCCGTCCCGCCGTGGCCGACAGGGTGTCTCTTGACAGTTGGCTGGAGATGTGATAGGCTATGTGAGTTGACCTATGGTGAACGATTCAACAGGCCGCTTCCAGGGGGTTCTGAGTCGGCCCGCCGGCTGCGGAAGATCGGCACAAAATGCAATAAAGATACTATTTAGACGGAACGAACCTAAGATTCTATTGAAACTAAAGGAGTTAGCCGTTTTAGGGCCCAAAAACGAACTGGTTCTTGAGAGCCAGAAACCCCGATCAAACCCAAGAATATGGCCAAAAATCCACGCTTTGTGGGGCAGTGAGGCCATAGGCCGCAACCAAAAGCAGATTCTTCGCTGCGCTCCCGCCGCGGCGGGACATGTCATCCTGATCCCGCCTTGCGGGAGAAGGGTATGTTTTTCCGCGCCGGGCGATGAAGTTGGTGCCTGGTGCTGCGTTGAGGGAAACGAGAAAATGGAAACTGGAAACTAGAAATTGGAAATCGGTGGGTTTCACAGATGCTCGGGAAGTCCAATATCTACTTCCGCTGGTTGAAGGAAATAAAGAGGCAGGGGATTTTCCATCCCGGCCAGCGAGTCGGCGTGGCAGTCTCAGGCGGGCCGGATTCAGTCTTATTGCTCCACTTCATGAAAGACTTGGCTTTGGAGTGGGGAATCACGCTGGCCGTGGTCCACTTCAATCATCATTTGCGGGGGGCCGAGTCAGACGCGGATGAGAGCTTTGTTCGGAGCCTGGCTGATTCAATCGGAATCGCTTTCATCGGTGGCGAAGCTGAGGTAGCGCGGGTGGCTCGTGAGAAAAAGCGAAACCTCGAGGCTACCGCCCGCGAGCTGCGCTACAGGTTTTTCTTCTCACTGGTGGAGCAAGGCCGGCTTGACAAAGTGGTGACGGCTCACACCGCCAACGACCAGGCTGAGACCGTGCTGCTGCGCTTATTGCGCGGCGCCGGAACGCGCGGCTTGTGTGGAATTTATCCTGTGCTGGAGGGCAAGGTCGCCCGCCCGTTTCTTGATCTCACGCGCGCCGAAATCACGCGCGAGATGGAAGCGCGCCAGCTCGAATGCCGGCTTGACTCATCCAACCTCGACTCCCGGCTGCGGCGCAACAAGATACGCCTGGAACTGCTCCCCTTGCTGGAAAGGGAATTCAACCCGGCCATCATCCCGCTTCTCAAGAATCATGCTGACCGGGCACGGGATGAAGAAGCGTTCCTGGAGCAACAGGCCCGTGAGCGCAGCCGCCCCTGGCGCATCCGAGAAGGCGGAGAAGAGAAGATTCCGGTGCGCGCCCTTCGAGGGTTTGCACCGGCAATTCAGCGGCTGGTTATGCGGCAAATGCTTCACTCCGTGGGCAAGGGTTTGCGGGGCGTGGCTTACACGCACATTGAAGGA
>Ga0208036_1000947_pt1 | contig 14370 bp, 21 predicted proteins | sample June2015DPH_11_1_2_FD_184706 | JGI IMG/M metagenome (GOLD analysis project Ga0208036, IMG submission 184706) | Peatland microbial communities from SPRUCE experiment site at the Marcell Experimental Forest, Minnesota, USA - June2015DPH_11_100... | ecosystem: Environmental > Terrestrial > Soil >...
AAGACCTGTCACGCTTGTAATGGAGCCGGATACATCCTAGTTCCTGATGAACATCCTTACTGGCCAGAACCCTACTATCCGCCACAACCCTACTATCCGCCACAACCCTACTATCCGCCACAACCCTTCACGCCTTTCTACATTGACCCTCAGTATCCTTTCTACTTCCCTTTCTACATTGACCCTCAGTATCCTTTCTACTTCTGTTGTATGGTGATTCCAAGTGACTGAAGAGCCGCATCCAGCAGAGGGATACCCACACAAAGAAGCGGAGTCAGCCTTTCCAGCCTATTGGGGCGAACTGATGTGGGCTATGAGCAGATTCCAAGAGTCTGGGTATCTTGAAGGTAGGCCAAGTGTGTCAACACCGTCTCCGGCTCCCGGCTCTCCCGCCCTGTTCTATCCTGAACTGACGAAACGCTTCGTAGAACTCATAATGCCGAAACTAGAGATAAAGCAGATTCTTCAAGACTTCTTCATCAGAGTAGGGGCAACAGCCACCATTCCTAAACAGCAAGGGGCAGGGGCTAATGCGCTGATAGGTCGAACTGCCGATGGAAACGGAGTTATGATGGACTTCAAACCTTACGACCTTATCACCATCACACCCTACAAGATTGGAATGAGAGTCCGGCTTGCTAGAGAGATGCTCGAAGACGGCATCTACACCATCGTAGAAGACCAGTTCAGGAGAGCCGCAACACACACTGCCAACGCCATAGACAACGACATTGCAAAGGTCTTTGAAGCGGCCAGCAAGAAGAGTTTCAGTTGGCTTCCACACAGGTATCCCCATCTCGATAATGTCATCAAGAACTTGGATGATGTAGGCAAATACAACGTCCTTATGAACGACAAGAAATACTCGTATGGAGTCAAGATGTCGGGAATCAAGGCTCTGAGAAGCCCGATGATTAATCCGAAAGCGGCCTATGTCGTTCAGACAGCCTTTGACGGATGTTATGCTCCTGTAGGTTACTTCGTCACCAAGCGTCCAATCAGTATAGATGTCTGGCCACAGCCACAGTTCGACTCGCTCGATGTTGTCATCACTGCTCGATATGCGCCCGTCATCACCTACCCAGAGGCCATAACGCGGTGCAGAGTTTGATTTGGATTGTGGCGATAGGTTCCTTCTTCGCTCTAGAGGGCGGAGCCAACATCATCTATTGGGCTAGGTATGGCAACGGTGTCAAGGACAACAACTACTGGCAGATAGGAAGAGCACTACGGATGGCTCTTGGTCTTGCTCTGGTTGTTTTCGGCTGACTTTATAGACCTTTAGTAACGACAACACTTATAACGCCTACCCACCATAGAGTGCCTACAAACTATGAGTTTCTTTGTTGCATCAGCAGAAGAGTGTCCTGAATGTCACGAACTCGCTCTTGTTCACTACAATGGTTGCGTCACCTGCTACGGATGCGGGTATGGACGGTGTGGGTAAACAGAATCCTTATAAGCCAAACTTGTATAGGTTCTGTCTATGGCACAAGAGGTATTCAAGGATGAACAGGGCCGGGGAACGGTCACGTTGATTGATGAAGAGGGAATCAATCCTGAACCCAAATTCCATCCGGCGGCAATCCAGCCTATGAACTTCGTGCCGGAAGACCCCATAGCAATCTTCGAGAAGCGGATTGAGCAGATAAAGAAGATGATTGAGGAAAAGAAGATAGACTTGGCCATCAACAACACCAAGGCTCTTCAGACGGCTATAGCCATGCTCATAACAATGGCCAGCACAAAGCACGACCAACCTCTTCTAGAGAAACTTCAAACAGTCGGAACCAAGGTGAATGAGTTGGCCACCACTCTTGCGCCTCTAGCCACCCCTATCATCCCTTCTGTGAAACCCAAGGGACAGCCTTAAATAGTTCCTCTTCCCTACTATCCTTGTCATGCCTACCGATGAAGGAGTAAAGATTGTAGAGGATGGTTGGGAGACAGGAGTTGACAGTCCTTCCCACAATGTCCGGTATGTTATCGGCGGAAACCTTGCCGTGACTGGAACAATCTCTGGTGTTTCTACAGATGGAACCTATACCACTTACACAAAGGTTCATGATGTGGTGGTTGATGGCGCAGGTCTGACCAATAGTATCAATGTTACTGCCGCATCCATTGACGAAACTAATGGGTGGGTAGCGTTCATTGAGGATGGAACGGGTAACGACAGATTGGTAACTTGCAAGTTTGATGGGACAAGTAAAGCAACACTGTATTCTGGTGGTAGTCCTTACAATCTAGGTCTTGGGCCTAGTGTTCGCCAAAGTGCGGGTGGAACGATACAGGTCTGGGCCGATGGCAATGACAATTACTATGTCTCTAGCAAGGGTGCTCTTGTTCACACGATTAACACTAGCGGCATAAATCCAAGTGCTGTTGGACTTGCTATCTCCATAACAGGGAAGTATATCTTCATTGTCGGAGATAACAACTCTAAAGAGGCCCGATTCCAAATCTGGCAAGGCAGTTAGAAACCCGAAACCCCATATTTTAGCCTTGTTTGCCCTATCCTGAACCCTTAAATACCCTCAGAACTAAGGGTTGCCCATGCCTTGGAAAGAGGTAAAAGAGATGAAGAAAGAGGGCATTTTAGGCCATTGGGAGACCGAAGAGGGGTCTATGATAACCATTACGAAGGGTATGGCCCATGTTGTGCATAAGGGAAGAGCACTTGCCATCCAGATGCCAGAGGGAACCTACCCAGAAGACCCTGCTGTAATGGCTAAGATGCTTGCGAAAAGACTGGACGCGGTTCAGTAACTACCCTTAAGGTGCTACTGTAGTCGTAGTCGTCTCCCAATTGTTCTCTTGTCCACCTATCCCTATGATGGACTCTTTCTTCGATGTATCAGTCTGTATCAGAGAGGGAGACACGGTGAACGACTCTCCGGCATCTAGTGGTGCTGGCGAGAAGGCAGGACTTGTGGTTATCGTATTCGCAGTATTAGATGCGACTGTTCTGCTCTGTCCCATTGCTTGTCCACTGGTGTAGGTGAGAGTCTGCCCTGTTAGGGCATTCACGGTCAAACTCAGATTGGTATCATGAAGCACTGTTGACGTAGTGCCAGTCGTGGTCACTCCTGTAGTGCCACCGCTTCTGTCGTTGATTACCTTCTGGTAGGGTGTGCTTGCGCTGATTGTCGGCATCTCCCATTTGGCAACGCCCGTTTCTGTGCTAGTTGCAGGAGTCGTTACTCCGCCTTTGATTGTGATTCCTTGAACCTCTGCTCCGATGTCCTCAGTTACCCAAGGCGCATTGCTGGCATTGGCTTGGAGATAGGCATCAACGCATCCGACTAGAATCCAAGCACCTGAAGTGCCGAGTGTGGTGGTAGCCGACCCTGTTATTGCATAGTCAACTTGTGGGGTTGTGACTATCGCACATTCAGTGCAAAGGTAGTAATCTGTTGCGTCATAGGCATCTATTCCTTTCATTCCTGTTCCCACTGTTACTGCGTTTGAAGGTGCTAACATCATCGCTCCGAATAGGAGTGCTGGCGCGTTGCGGTTGGAAACCTTTGCTGAGAAGGTCTCGACATCAGCATTGATTCCAGTAACCACATAGGGTGACGGCAGACCGCCATTGGAATCGAAGGATGCAGGAGTGGCAACATCAAGTAGGCCGACTACTGAGATAGCACACTCTCCGCTTGGAACAGCAGAGAAGGTTGCAGTCACATTCTTATTGGTGATTGTGCCAGTGGCAACAGCCGTGAATATCTGAAGGTAGTATTGGTCGTAAGTTCTAGTGTATGTGCCGGGGAACGAACCACTAAGAATCCATGCCCCATTGGTTATGGGCTGGCCTCTTGGAACCCAATTAAGACTCAGACCTGTAGTATCGGTGATGCTGGACACAGATATAGAGGTTGCTCCTGTGTCATGCCAAAAGACTGTAGCAACAACTAGGTCTCCGCTTGTGGCAGACAGACCCGTTGCTGTCACTGTTCCTGTCGAAAGAGATTTTGCATGAACCGCAGTCTGAGGATAGATTGAAGTAGTAGAAGTGAAACTTGCTGAAGCAGTATCAGGATTGTTTGATGTAACTGTGATGTTATGAGCACCTACAGCCGTCATCGGAATTGTGAGTGTTCCAGTGAAACTCCCGTCTGCGGCAACGATTTGTCCTATGAGAGTATTCGTAGCGCAAGCAACTGCGTTGTAGGTGACAGCGTTAATTACGGCACTCGCAGTGTAACCTGCGCCAGTAACACGGACACCCTGCATACCAAGTGGGCCAGTAGTTGGAGAAAGCGCAATTGTCGCTACCATTCTACTCTATTGTAGAACCTACCACTATTTAAAGGTAGTTCCCATGAGTCCGACCACTCTTTATATAGATGGCCGTTCTTAATCTCTCCATGCCACGCAGATTCAGACGCAGGTGGTTCCCACCCTCTTCTCCACAACAGAACAAACTTCTGCATTATGTCCGGTTCCTCTATCCAACAGCCGCAAGAAATCATCGAGTTAGAATTGTAGGGATGCGGAAGAGTCGGTGGGTTGACATCGGGATTGTCGAGAGAAAGATTGCGATAGAGTATCAAGGACAAGCCTATCATAATAGCCCAACTGCTAGAGCAAGAGATAAGATACGGACTAAGGAACTCGAAACAATGGGATGGGTCGTCATTTTTGTGGATAAATACAACTGGAAGTGGTTCTTGGCTAATATGCGTGAGATAATAGAAAGAACCACAGTAGAAAGGAAATCTTTATATCCGTCATCCACCTAAATGACGGTATGCAATCTACTTGTAGAATTTGTAAAGTTGAATTAGTTGGAGATGCGTATCCTGCCTTCTTAAAGAGACAGCGTAGAGGCATTTGTAGAGATTGTCGAAATAATGAACGGAATGAAGACTATCTCAATAACATAGAAGACCGTAGACGAGCAAACAGAAGACGAAACAGGAAATACATCATTCGTTTGAAACTGAAGGTTATTAGCCACTATTCCAATGGCACTATGGCTTGTGCCAATCCCTTTGAGAAACACAAAGAACCCTATACAGACATTAGAGCAAATTCGATTGACCACATCAAGGGTGGCGGAACTAAACATAGAAAGGGTTTGAATGGGAGCAGTTTCTATCGTTGGCTCATCAAACACAACTATCCAGAAGGATACCAAGTGCTTTGTATGTCTTGTCAATACATCAAAAGATGGGAGAACTTTGAGTTTGCGAGTTATATACATGATGAACTGCTTTAAATAAGACTTGCCCTTATAAAGAAGGTGTGCTGACACTTGTATGTCACTGGTGTAGTGAGACCTTCAAGACCAAGAAAGTTCAGAGGATGTGTCCAACCTGTAAGATGCTGAAAGCACAATGCAAGTGGGACGAGTTGCAGAAGCGCAACTCTCGGAATCCTTAAATACCCACGCTACCTGACTCCTGCCTATGGCAACAATGTGTCCAACACCGATGCCGTCTCCTTCTGAGAGATGGTTCCATTCAGGGACTCTCAAAGTTGTGATGCTACCGTTGCACATTCAAAGAGCCGTCTTAGGGGCTTCGATACGGGCGAAGACCATCTTCGATGACAACGGGTGGGAATGGAATGGAGCAGTCCCAAGTCTGGGAGAGATTGTAGACCTCTACACTAAACTCACAAGAGATGTGCTTGCATGGCCCGAAATTGGTAATGCAAGGTCTGGTCATCTGATTGTCGAAATGACTGATGAGATACTAGAGTTCAGTGTCGAAATCGGTTACGTTGAGGTTTAGAGTAGATACCAGATGGCCTTATGGCCAAGTTCAATGGCCTTGAGTCCTGTCCAACACGCGCCACTCTTCACATGAAGTTCTCTCTTGTCTTTGCAGTGATAGCAATACGGCTTTCCGTCTCGTAGAAACTTTTCGCTTTCAGGAACGAAACCGGGCGGATAGTCTTTTACCACAATGACAACAACCAAGTCGGCTTGAGCGATGTCCAAGTTCCGAGCCATGTAACCGTATCCCTTTCCCTGTTTAGGCCATGCTTGGATGACCGGAGCACGAATCCACAACCCACCAGTGGTCGGATGCTGATAGAAACCTTCTTCAGTGAAGATGTCAACCCCGCCTCTTATAGAGTGACCCGAAGTGATGGTAGCATTGGGATAGGACATGAGGACGCTCTGAATTATTGCTCTCGCCTTCGTCTCGGTCTCTAGGGTGAACTTGTCTGCTCCGGCTCCCACTATCCCTACTATCACACCACCCCTTGCACAGAACCTTTATTAAGGATTCTCCTCTAGTCTAGGCTATGGCAAAGTGTCCGAAGTGTAACGACCCAGACACCGAACTCGAAACCTATGAAGGGGTGCATGGGCCGGAGCAACTTTGTTCCAATTGTGGATGGACAAGCGAAGACAAGATAGCCTTCGAGACAATGAAGAATGTTCCGACTCTTATGAAGGAACAGGTTTAAATACTACCGAAACCATAGAAGAGGTAGAATGACAGCCGCAATAACTCTGACTCCAACTTCTGGCGCAGGTAGTCTTACCGTCACTATGACCGGAACAGGATTTACGGGTGGCGGTGCGGCCACAGTAACAGCACTTACCATCGGCGGTGTAGATGTCTTCTCGACAGTTCTGCCAACACCAGTGACGATTGCCAATGATGGTAGTTGGACAGGAACCTTCGTAGTTCCGATGGCCACTCTGGGATATGGCACTAAGACTGTTCATGCTACAGACAGTGGTGCGGCCAACGCATCGGCTTCGTTCATCGTAACTCCGGTAGCAACGATAGAGAAAATTGCGGGTGGCGCAATGTCGCAACTCGGCCCCGGTGGGTCGGGATATTGGGCCTCTGCCAATAGCCCACAACTGACAGAGCAAGGGGCAGGAATCGAAGAGGTTGTAGATGTCTGGACTGGCAACCTAACAGGAGTGTCTTCAGCCGCAACTAACGCAGGAGCCGCAACGGTGACTGTTACTCCTTTGAAACTACCAGTGAACTACTTGGCGGGTGCTTACATCAAATTCCTTACTGGCCCTGCTATCGGACTGCAACTGGTCATCGCATCGAACACGGCAACGGTGATAACCTGCACTGGCACATTCGGAACTGCACCGACATCCACAGGTGGAGACACATTCATGATTGTGGGAGACCAAAGGCTTGTCTACACAAACGTCCCGCCCTATGCTGTAGGCGAGATAAGGACAGGAACCATCGTCTACTCCAACGACAACCAACCACTCTGGGTAGTCTGGTCGTAGAGCGCAAACTAGGCTTTAAATAGTTCCACGCCCTAGTCTATCTTATGTCTGAGGATGGCACTCATGAGTTTGTAGGGCATCACGCCTTTGCTGATTTCTACGGGTGCAAAGGAGACCTAGACGACAAGGAGAAAATGGAAGAGGCCATCTCGCTTGCTATCGAAGCCGCAGATATGGATGAGGTCAAGACCGATGTAGTCAACTTTGACCCACAAGGCACGACTGCTATCTCTATTATCACTCAGTCTTCAGTTACCATCCACACATGGCCGGAGTCTGATGGGATGCTAGTGGATGCCATCACTTGTGGCCCTCATGACCCTCACAAAATCATCGAGACACTTAAGGAGATTTACCAACCTGAGAAAGTCAACGAGTGGAGAGTGGACAGAGGCGAAGCAAGCAACGAAGTGAAGAGGCTAGAAGAAGACCGAGAGACAGACGTTGCGCCCGTCCCTATAAGATTTCCTGACGAGAAGACAAAGGTGACGGGAGAGAGCGTTGAGGTCAAGCCCTGCTCTCATGGTCACGGTGTCTTCGCTACCAAGGACTTCGGAGAGGGCGAGACGATTCAAAGTTTTCAGGCTCCCTTTGTAGAGGGAGACGAAGACCCTTCTGAGGAAGGGACGGCTCTCAGAGTCGGAGACCTGTGGTGGAACGGCCCAAAGGCTGGAACGGAGCAGGAGTGGGCCAACTTCCTTGACCACAGCGACACGCCCAACGCCAGTTTCTTCGACTTCGACTTGGAGAAAGGCACAGGAAATCTGGTAGCACTTCAAGACATCAAGGTGGGTGACGAAATCCTCATAGACTATGGGCAGTATGCCCCAGAGAACCTTAAATAGTGCTAGACCTTATTAAAGGTCATGCCAACGATGGAGTTGATTGTGCCTCTCACCTATGGCGATACCGGAGAGCCAGTTGACGCAGAAGCCTTCATGATTCTTGAAGAGAAACTGATGGACTATTTCGGCGGTTATACGTCACATTCCATTGAGGGCGGATGGCGCAGTCCCACCGGGCAACGCCTTCGTGATGAGAGCGTTAGATATGTCGCCTCTTCCGACCAATACGACCCTGAGACTTTTGAAGTCTACGCACACGGAATTGCTGATGCTGTCAAAGACTATTGGAGACAGCAAGAGGTCTACTACAGGGTAGGCAAAGAAGAGGAAATTGAGAAGGACGAAGGCAATCTTTATATAGGCTAGAAACCATCCTATGCCTATGGACATACGCGACCTAAAAAACGGTATGAAGAAGGTAGATGCCTCTGGGGTTGTGAAGGAACTCGGAGAGCCTAAGACTGTCAACCTGAGAGCAGGTGGGACAGCACAGGTGGCAGACGCGAAGATTCAGGATGCAACAGGAAGCATCACTCTGTCGCTTTGGAACGATGACATCAAGAGAGTCAAGAAAGACTCACTGGTGGCCGTCACCAACGGGTTCGTGAACGAATTTCAGAACGTCATCCGCCTCAACGTAGGGAAATACGGCAAACTCACTGTAGATGGCAGTTGACCAAGTGCGTCTGTGGTTCTACTGATGTCACGAAGTTTGAGACCGAGACAGTGCTTCGTTACCAGTGTAACAAGTGCAACGCCTTTTGGTATGAAGACAAGGCCATAATCCCTATAAGCGACAAGCCACCTACTCGGAAGGTGAGAAGCAATGGCCACCGCGACTGAGACCATAGACTTACCCCTTGGAGACCTAGTTACCGCAAAGGAATGGGGCAACAAAGCCTTCGTTTACGCGCCTTCTGAGGACGAGTTCTACATAACCCAAGAGAAGCATAAGGCTCTTGAGTTCGCTTCACCCAAGAAGTTTGAGGCCAAAGCGACTACAGTGGACGGAAAGGTGAAGGTTGCTCTGCCAACCGAGTTTGCCAGAGCCTATATGTGGCAACGTGATGCTCAAATTGCCAAGATAATCTACGGAAACAAGTTGGCTATCGTGGTCTTTGCGGCTCCGAAGAAGCAACCTTAAATAGTCGTGTTCGTATTATAAACACTGTAATGGCTCCGATACCTTCAGACAGAAAAGGGCTTACCCTCAAGTATAGTTCTGGAATCGCACCCCTAGTTACAACCAAACGATACGCCGAACTCATTGACAACTACAAGAAGAACGGGCCAAGTGCCTTTCCGCACATTCTAGACCTTGGCGGTATGGCTATTGACACTTCTCGCAACCGGAACAAGTGGCGTGTGCCTCTCGAAGACCTTCAAGCCATCGCTGACAAACTGAAGGGACTCCCTCTGATGAAAGACCACGACATAGACCACGTTGATTCTATCATCGGAAAGGTCGAAGAGGCGTGGGTAGAACCGGATAAGGACGACCCGACAGCAGGAAAAGTCTTCTGGAAGGGCGAGTGTAGCGATGAAAGCCTCATTCAGAAGATACTTTTGGGCTATGTCAAGCACAACTCGATTCAGATTGCTGTGCCGAGAGCCTATTGCGATGACTGTATGTCCTCACAAGGCAAGAAAGAAGAGGAAGCGGCCATTGATGACCTAGACCTTCCCTGCCCAAGATGTGGCAGTTTGAATATGCTGATACGCGGCCCACTACCTTTGGAGCAGTCTCTTGTGGCAATCCCCGCCTATGAGCGTGCAGATGTGACCCCATTCGGGTTCAAAGCCAGCATGGACTTCGCTCTGAGGGCGCGTTACGAGCCTAAAGAAGCACCAAAAGCAGTCCCGAAGGTGGCCAAAGTGGTGCGTTTAGACCTCACACCCCTGCTTTTTGAGGCCATGAATGCAGTCGGAATGGTCACTGCTGAAGTGGCTGAAATGGAACTTAGGATGGCAAAGATGGCCTTAGAGGGCTATCCAGAAGACCGAGTTGAGATTTATTACAGTCAAAAGGCCAAAGACCCGGCCTCAGACAAGCCTATAGAGGACATGGGGATGACTCCCGAACAGAAAGCCCTTCTGCATTCTGTGGGGCAACCACAGGAGTTGGGTTCCGCGTGTCCAGACTGTGGACAGGAGTTCGGAGAAGAGAGGCTTGCTCTTCTAGACCACATGGAGAAGGAGCATGGATACACGATTGGCGAGACTCTAGAGACCCCAGACCCCTTCGACCAGTTCGATGTCTCCAAATGGGACGAAGGAAAAGGTGGCTCATTAGAGGACTTCCCCTTGGTCGAGAAAGGTGGAGAGAAGGATAAAAAGGAAGAGGGCAAATGCGTATGCGGTCATGTGAGAGGGTATCATCAAGAAGATGGCTGTCATGCACCTACGTCCTATTTTCCGGGCGCGGCTTGCTCATGCACAGTCTATGAAGAGGCAGGAAAAAAGGAAGAGGCATCTGAATATGTGGGTATGCCCTGTCCCGAATGTAAGATAGGTGAAATGGTTGATGATGGAAAGGGCGGGGCAAATTGCCCCAATTGTGGCTGGCCCTCAGATAAGAAAGAAGAAGACAAGTGTATCTGGTGCAATCCAATAGGCTTGAATTTAAGAAGTATTGAGGCAACTCATGAAGATTGCACCTGTAAAGAGCCTTGTGACGAATCCTTCTGTATGGCGAAGGCTTAAATACTTCTTTATCGTATAGAGTAAAGAATGCCCACTAACAGAAAGGACTATATGCGAGACTACATGAGAGACTACAAGCAGAGAATCAAACTGAAGGTTCTCATTCACTATTCTGGCACAGACCCGCCTCAATGCGCCAATCCTTTTGGGGAGCATAAGGAACCCTATACGAACATCCTTGCACTTTCTGTTGACCATATTGATGGTGGTGGGACGCAACACAGAGAGAATCAGGGACATGGCAACGTATTCTATCTCTGGTTGATAAAGAACAACTACCCAGAAGGATACCAATGTCTTTGTATGAACTGCCAGTTTATCAAACGAAAACGGAACAAAGAGGTTCCCCGACACCTTTAAATAAGGGGTATACCATATATACTCCACTTATGACACCTTCTACTCTATATGGGTGTGTAGTTGGCCGATTGGTAAATGTAACGTCACCCCAGAAATCAAGAAACTAAATGGCTACTGTCGCACCTTCTGGTGAAATAAGCGAAGGCAAAACTTTGTCTTATGACCAAGTTGTGAAGCAATTCGGTGCTCTCGAATCCAAACTTGATGGTCTGATGTCCATAATCAAAGAGGTCAATGTGAAACTGGAACAGCAAGACTCGCTTCGCAAGAGGCAAGCCCTACTGAGCCAGAGGATTGCTCTGAGACGGGCATCTAACCGCAAGGTTGAAGAGGACGAAGAGGCGAAGCGCAAGAAAGAGGAAGAGGAAGCCACAAAGCGGAAGAAACTGGAAGAACTGAAGTCTAGGCTTCAGGAAGTCCGGTCTAAGGTTGAGGAAGAGGCCAAGAAACGGAAAGAGGCCACTGCTTCTGCACCTGCCAACACTGCCAATGGAAAGGGCAATGTCGGTGAGGTAAAAGAAGAGAACAGTGCTCTTGCCGCTATGGGTATCTCTACCGAAATCCCACCTGAGTTCAAGGAACTCATGAGTGCTTCCGATAAGTTCAAGAGTCTGGGACTACTCTCAGGGTAGGTAATAGACAATGGCTTTCGGGCCACCTTATCTACACGGAAGTTCAATCCCCGGACTGCTTGAAGGCGCACCCTTCCACAACGACTCGTTCCTTCTCACCTTCAATAGTGAGGCGAATGCAAGCGGCACGAATGTATATGTAGGAGCAATAGTTACTCTGGCAACCGACAATGACTTTACCTGTGTCGTTCCCGTAGCAGGGGAAGGCGCAGAACTCAAGTTCATTCTTGGAGTCGCTCAGACATCTGGGCAACTTCAGAGTGCAATTGATGTCATTTGTCGTGGTGAAGTGACTGTGATATGCGATACCACAGTTACGCCGGGGCAATTCCTTGACACATCAGACACCACTGGACACGATGGGATGGTTGCGGTTGCGGATACGGCAACTGGCCAACTAAACGCAAGGCTCATCGCCCTTCAGGGATGCACTGTGACAAGCACTCCTCAATCCATTGTTGCCCTTCTGTTCTAGACACTACAAGTGAGTTAGAATGGCAATGACAAGAGAGCAGTTCCCGATAGTTAACACTGGTGCTCTGTTCTATCCAGCACTGGCGAAGAGGATAGTAGAACTTACGATGCCCAATCTGGCATTGAAGCCTCTACTTCAGGACTTCTTCATCAAGGTTGGTTCAACAGCCACCATTCCGAAACAAAAGGGTGCTCGCGCCAACGCAGTTATAGGAAAGACTGCGGAAGGGGCCGAGATAATGGCCGACTTCACACCTTACGACTCGATTACCGTTACACCTTACAAGGTGGGTATGAGAGTCCGAGTTACCAGAGAGTTGATTGAAGACCAGATAGTGAACATAGTAGAAGACCAGTTGAAACGAGCCGCGAGACGGGTGGTCATGACAATTGACCAAGACGTTGAGAAGGCTCTTAACGCAGGTGCTCAAACCACCTACGGTGTCACTGGAACTTCAGTGTTCATGGATGGAACGCCCGGAACATTCGCTAACACGATAGGAGTTAACGACATTACTAACGGTATCCAAGTTGTCCAGAACTTCATGCTGGAACCTGATACAATCGCCATGAATCCGATGGCGAATCAGGACTTGGCTAGGATTCCGCAGTTTGCCGCGCTACTCTTCTTCGGACAGCCTGTATACGCACAGGGACAGGGAACAGTCGTTTCCGCCCCCGCGCTGTATGGACTGAAGCGCATAGTTACCCCGAACATCCCTCTGACTGATGGAACTGCCAACAGTGGTAGGGCTTACATCCTTGCCGCATCAGGTAGCAACTACTCAGCCGCATATGCCCCGTTGGGCTACTTTGCGACTAAGAGACCCATCAGTGTAGATGTTTGGCCGCAACCGACTTTCGACTCGATAGACACAGTGATTACTGCAAGATACGCGCCAGTCATCACATACCCAGAAAGTATTGTGAAGATGACGGACTTGCGGTCTGCATAGTGTCGTCACTAGAAGCCAACCATACAACACACTCCCCTTCGGAGAGTTAACTGAAAGCAGGGCGTAGCCGCCTTTAGTGGGCTACCCCTTCCCTACGTTTTTAAACCCTCTAGCCCAAGGCTTAAATACTACCACAACCATCTATACATTAGAATGGCTACCTCAGTTCCGCCAGTCGTAAAGAGACCCACTCTTGTTCCGACACCCCAATCTTTGGGGTTCTCGAATCCTAGACGGTCTACGTTCACAATCACCCGTCTCAACGACCCAGACAAAGCGATTTACAACTGGAAGAAAGAAGGGCATTCTGCCACCGAAGCCGCATCGAAGTTCAGGCACAGACTAATCAAGGTAAGCACAACGAAGACTAACAGTCTGCTCAACGACTACAAGCCGCTTGGATGGGCTTTCATCACTGGTATTGGCACGCCAACCACTCCTTTCAGTTTCGCTAACGCAAGACTTGGAGTCTCAGATGACCCGTCTTCGCCTTTCGACACAAGCGTAACTGTTCTGAATCCTGCTGGCGGAGCCACAGTAAAGTATATGCAATTGATAGACGCGACCTACCCACAGATTACGACTAATGCTACTACAGGAGATACAGCCACATGGGAAGCATCCTTCCCGGCTGGCATTGCTGAGTTCGACTGGACGGCTTTCGGAGTTGACAATGATGCGGCTGATTTGGCTGGCTCTAGCACTGCCAGTTATGATGGCATCAACATCCTTCTCATGAATAGGCTCGTCACAGATGAAGGGACGAAGGGTGCTGGCCAACTCTGGATACTCACGCAGAACATCACCCAATACTAGGCGCACCTCTTTCAGCAATAGCCTTAAATACTCCCGCTTCCTCTTAATACCTAGTATGTCAGGAACAGGTGGTATGCACATTGGTTTGGACATCAAGGTTTTCGAGCCTTGCCCTATCCATCAGACCCCAGATAAGACTCAGAAAAAGACGATGGTTGTGAAGCAAGCCCGTTGGCCTTTCTTCCACATTGAGAAACGAAGGATAGTCCCTCAGTGCGATTGCCCCAAGGTGATGTCGGCTCACAATTTCATTGAGCACGACTTGAGCACCAAGAACTTCTGTGGTATACTCATGTCGTCCATGTTCAACACAGCAATCGTCACGGCTCAGATTTACGATACATCGAACACGACTC
>Ga0208036_1000959_pt1 | contig 14102 bp, 9 predicted proteins | sample June2015DPH_11_1_2_FD_184706 | JGI IMG/M metagenome (GOLD analysis project Ga0208036, IMG submission 184706) | Peatland microbial communities from SPRUCE experiment site at the Marcell Experimental Forest, Minnesota, USA - June2015DPH_11_100... | ecosystem: Environmental > Terrestrial > Soil >...
CGATCCGGAAACCCAGGATGATGATGCCAGAACCGAACATGGCGGAAAGTACGTAGCCAAGAGCCGGTCGCCGGACGAACGAAGGAGCGTACTGGGGAAAGGGTGCAGTCCACACGGAGTAAAGGCGGTCCAATCCTTGGGGTGCTCGTGGGGGCGGCGCCAGGTTCCTGGATGCCGCCGCGATTCTCCGCCGTGCCGCTGCATCGGAGAAATCGCGCGCCCCCCACTCGCCCCAGGCAGCGCCGCCCGCTAAGATACCCAGAGGAGTCAAGGCCAACAGCAGGGCCAGGGCGGTCCAGAGGGGTTTCAATGTACTCCAAGCGCCTCGCCCCGTAACTTGGCGGAGTTCTTGATCGCCTCGAGTTGCGCCCGGGGCTGTGAGCTTCAGCAAGGACGGATTCGCGCGCTGGAAGTAGGCCACAACTCCACCTGACAAGACCATTTCGGCGAGTCCGGCAAAGCTCAAGTGTCCAATCATCATGGCCGGAATGGCAATGCTCAAAGGGTACGGGGCATACAAAGGCGCTCCGCTGAGGTCACGGAAAAGCAGCGGCTGAATACCTAACTCAACGGCCGCACAAAACGCGGCTGCGTTGATTGCGGTGTAGCCCGCCAATGCTGCCGCGACGACTCTTCGCGATGACGTGATGGCCGCCCGGCCGGCCAGAAAGCGGTAAACAAGATATGCTACCAGAGAACCGACAATCGCCATGTTAAGGCAGTTGGCCCCCAGCGTGGTGACGCCACCGTCCCCGAAGAAGAGAGCTTGGATCAGCAGCGCAATCGAAATGGCGAGGATGGAAGCCCAGGGGCCGAGGACTATGGAAGCGATGGCGACGCCCAGGGCGTGCCCGGTGGTGCCGCCGGGCAGCGGCAGGTTAAACATCATCACCAGGAAGGAAAATGCGGCAAACACTGAAAGCAGCGGAATAAGCCTTGTGGTGAGCAGTCGCTTCAACCGGCGCAGCGCCACGTACCAGAACGGCGCGGAGGTTGCATACAGGGCCGCGCAGGTCGCCGGACTTAGATAGCCATCGGGAATATGCATAGGAATCAGCTCGTCAGCATAGCACATCCTCATTCTACAGTATTATGGTTATAGAATTCGTGTTACCCGCTCAGCGTGACATCCGTGCGCTCGCCTGCCATGCTGTCATTCTGAGTCCGCCATTCTTATTGGCGGACGAAGAATCTCGCTCTGGACTTTCCCGCCGAGAAACAACAGGGCGAGATGCTTTTCCGGGTCCCGCTCTGCGGGACAGTGACGGGGCGCTCTCCAAGACGCCGGTGCGTAAATCCGTTGCTTTCAGCGGTTCGATTGCGCCGATCTCGCGCCAACGTCCTGGTATCACGGGTAGCCGTTTTCGGCTATGAACGCTCAGGATCACGCGCCAATAGCTTTCTTCAACATCCTCTGCACGACCACGACTTGCGAGGGTTATAATGGCCACCCGGAGGTCTCATTATCATGTCTCGCATGCTATTGGCATTTCTTTTGGTCTTTGCATGTCTCACTCCCCTGCCCGCTCAGACGCCACCCAAGATCAGGGTCCTGATTTTGACGGGCGTTTCGAACCACGACTGGCGCGCTACAACTCCGCTCCTGCGCGAAATCCTGGAGCGCACGGGGAAGTTCGACGTTCACGTCAACGAAGAAGTCCGCGGAAACACGCTTCAAACCTTTTCGCCTTATGATGTTCTGCTGCTCAACTACAACGACTGGAAGAATTCGGGCCCCTGGTGGGACGAGGGCGCGCGCCAGGCGCTGCTCGACTTTGTGAGAAACGGCAAGGGCCTTGTTTCCTACCACGCTTCCAACAATGCCTTCTGGGGCTGGCAGGAATTCGACAAGCTGGTGGGAGGCACGTGGCGCGAGACGGCTGGACATGCCCCTTATCACGCTTACACCGTGAGCATCGTTGACCGTGACCATCCCATCACCAAGGGAATGCCCGCTTCTTTCGCCGAAACAGACGAGCTTTATCATCGCCTCTCATTGCAGCCCAACATTCACATCCTCGCCGCCGCGTTCGATGACCCTAACAATTGCCACAAGCCCGGCGAGGGTTGCGGCACAGGAAAGGACGAGCCGCTCATCTGGACACTTCCTTACGGAGCAGGCCGCGTATTCCAGACCGCGCTGGGACATGACGTGAAGGCCATGCAGAGTTCCGGTTTCATCTTGACCCTTCAACGCGGCGCCGAGTGGGCCGCCACGGGACAAGTGACTATTCCCGTGCCTGCGGACATGAAGTAGTGTTCCGTGGACCGCAGCAGCGTGAATCCAAGAGCGTCGCCCGGTAGGGTAGAATAGGTGACGGCGTGAACAACCCTCGAGCCGGCTATGGGCTCGCGTGCCGGGAAGCAGGCCAAGCCCGATGCCCGGCAGGAAGTCAGCCGATGATGCACTCCGCAGGTCGTGGTCTCGCCTTCTTCTTGTTGGTGGGCTTGCCACTGCTTTTTGGTGAAGCAGCCCGGGGACAGCAAGAAGAACCGGCGCCGTTCGAAATCCGGCTTCCTCCTGAGATTCGCTCGGAGCAGGTGCAGGCTAAATACTTCTTAACTGGACAGTTTGGGGCCCACGGAGAATCTGTGAAGGCAGAGCCGGAGAGGAACGCGTACCTGATCGGCACATCCGTGAATCATCAAGCCGCAGAAACACTCAAAGTCATTTTATATGCGCCTGGGTGCCAGATTGTGACTATCGTTGTTCCCTCGTTATCTGAGTCTGAGAAAGCCACAGATGTTTCCTGTGAGGACCTCCCTCCTATAACCTTCAACGGAAGAGTGGAGCTGCCGGAACCTCTTCGCAGCCGGCATTACGAGGTGGAAATCACCTACATGGCCTACTGGGCGCATGATTTCTTCGGTATCGCGGACGGGCTAATAACCACCTTTCATCTGGCGCGAGTGACGCCAGACGAAGGCGGTGCATTCCAGGTCCTTCTCCCGAATTTCACCAAGGACGCCGTCACGGAATCCTTTCATCGTAACGCCGGGCTCCAATTCATCGCTCGAGAACGCGATACCGGCAACATCGTTTCTTTCCTCGTGCCGGCCAACGAGGAATGGAAGAACTTGCGCGACCTTCCACTCAAGCCGAAGTATCATACCCCGGTAGTATTCAAGCCTCTTCCTGAATCACCTCAAAAGCAGATTATCGGACCGAAGCGGGAGGACGTGCGCTAACGCGACCCAGGGTGATCCATGCCTCCTAACTTCGCGGAATACTACGACGCGGTCATTAATTGGAAGAAGCGTCTGTCGCGCGAGATGCCGCTGCTGGAAGAACTCGCCCGCAGTGCCGGCCCGCGAGTCCTTGTGCCGGCCTGTGGGACGGGCGGGCATGTCGCGGCGCTGGCCGAGAGGGGCTTCAGCGTCCTTGGCTTCGACTCCGATGAAGACGCGGTGGCATTCGCCCGGCAACGAATCAACCAAGAGGCGGATGCCATCTCAGCGGCCGGCGGCGAAGCCAAAGTGAGCCTCCTGAAGATGGAGCAAGCCGGGGAACTCGGCCCCACCCACAACGCAGCCTTCTGCTTGGGCAATGCCCTGCCGGGCATCTCGGGCGAGGGGCAGTTGCTGGCAGCCTTAAAAGGCATTGCAGGCGCCTTGCGAGCTGGAGGCATATTGCTCACGCAAAACCTCAACTACGACCTTCGATGGAAAGAGAAGGCCCATTGGTTCCCGCTGCTTTCGGGAGAAACTGCCAAAGAAGAAGTCTTGCTCGTGAAATTTGCCGACTACGAACAAGAAGCTATCAACTTTCATGCCATGTTTCTGGTGCGCGAAAAGGCAGGGGCAAAGTGGCAATCTCACGTCAGAAGCTCTCGGCAGATCCCTCTTTTTCGCAACCTCCTCGCCCAGCTTCTGACTCGAGCCGGTTTTGGGAAGGTGCGATTTTGGGGCGATTACGCCAAGTCACCGTTCGATCCGGCAAAATCGAACGACCTGCTGGTGGCGGCAGAAAAACTGTAACTCTCGCTTCCGGTTTCTGCCGGGGGTCTTCGGGTGACGCCAGCCTGAAGGCCTTGTGAAGCGCATTGAACTCTAATGCGGGGAGCGGTGGTGGGCGATCCAGCGCGCAGGGTTCTTGCAAATTCTCGAGAGGAGTGAAACGAGATGATGAATTCGATCCATAGAAGACGATTCTTGCAAAACGCGGGACTCGGGTTGACAGCTTTTGCCTTGAGCCGCAATGGGCAGCTTCTGGGTAGTCCTTACGGCATGCCCATCGGTTTACAGCTCTATACAGTCCGTGACCACATGGAAAAGGACCTGGAGGGAACGCTCAAGAGGGTGGCCGAAATTGGATACCAAGTGGTGGAGTTGGGCAGTTTCGACTTTTATGGAAAGAAGCCCGCAGAGCTCCGGCGGATCCTGACTGACCACGGCCTTACGGCGCTCAGCATGCACTTCACTGAGTCCCAGCTCAAGTCTGACCTCGAGAAGCACCTTGCGGAGGCGAAGGAATGCGGCATCACTTACATCGGACTGGCCAGCCTGGACGAGCAAGACCGGAAGTCGCTCGACGCCGTCAAGCGAGATGCGGAATGGTTCGATCAAATCGGCAAGTCTGTCCGCGGTGCAGGCTGCCGGTTTTTTTATCACGGCCACAACTTCGACTATGCCGCCGTGGAGGGTGCGGTCGTGTACGACGAGCTGATTCGTAGGACGGATCCCAAACTCGTTAATTTCGAGTTGGACTGCTTCTGGTGCGTGCGCGTGGGGAAGGACCCGGTAGACTACTTCCACCGTTTCCCGGGGCGCTTCCCGCAGCTTCACCTCAAGGACTTGAAACCCGGCTACCCGCCAACCACTGGGGAGGACTTCCGCCCTGGGGCCTTCACCGAAGTCGGCCAGGGCGTCATCGACTGGAAGAAAATTTTCAAGGCCGCACGCGAAGGCGGCATGAAGCATTTTTACGTGGAGCAGGACGAGTGCGACCGAGACTCACTGGAAAGCGCGAAGATCAGTTACACCTACCTGGACAACCTGAGCGTTTGACCTTATTGCATTCGCCTGATTACCGCGCAAGGGAGGGTGTTTTCCATTTGGCCCATGCGTCTCATTTTTTTGAAGCGTTCTGGGCGCGCGACGCCTTATTCCCGTGTGTTTTCAATGGGTTAGAAGAATTCCGGGAGGATGCGGGCGAGCGCATAAATGTGGCATTTTGGCACACTCGGCGGCTCGCCCGCTTGGTAGTACGCTAGATGTATAGCCTATCGCCAGCCTCTCTCGCGCCACCACGCGCCGCTTTCCACCCCTTCTCGTTGCCAGCGCCTGGGAGCGAAGCCCTCCGCCGGCCGCGGGAAAGCGCAGCCGGTAGCGCAGCGTCTCGTTCTCCAGAGACTCTGCGGCTTGTGCTGCCGAGCGCGATCTCTCCGCCGCGGCCTGCGGAGGGTTGAGGGATATTCCGGGAAACCGGGGCAGGATCACCCAAACTCAATGACGGCGGGCCTTGTCAAGCACCCCGGCGACTGGCCGTGGTCCCGCCGCGGCGGGGAGGTTCTATTTCTGGAATGACGCTTCGGTCTTGGCCATGGACAAAATGGTGTGACGGTACCGACCGAAGGGCGCATACATCCCGACAAAAATCGTCGGGACGTATGCGCCACCCGCGGACAGCCGACGTTCAGCCCTCATTCTAGTGAGCGCTAGGTCAGGACAGCCTGGGTTGCCGGAAAAACCGGCGACCAAGTTAAGCGAATTGATGGAATGAGCGCGCCTGAGTGGGGCCGAGCGACCTCAAACAGTCATTTGCAGCAGCTCAATAGCGGCTTGGCGGCCTTCACGAACTTCGTTGAATTCGTCGGGACCGACTTCCGGCAGGCTCTCGAGGGCCGCGTGCCAATCCCAAGCCGCACTGGAAGACCGAAGGAGTTCCAGGACCTCCCTCCTTTCCGCCTCGGGCAATACCTCTATCCCCAAGCGGACCTGCCTCATGGCCGCAACCACATCGCCGTATGCAATCGAAGCGTCAGGTAATCTCAAGTCCGAACCCTGTTCCAGAGACAGCGCCTGGAGCGCTTCCCGCGTTCCTCCTGATACTAGCGCGTGTATCGCGGCGGGGTCCTTGTGACTGTGTAAGCCCCAGACGACAGAGTCCCGACCATGACCCGCCAAAAACGTGATGCGAGGTCCGCGAGGCAGTGTGGCTGTGGGGATGCGCTCCCAGGCCTCATACGTCGCTTGCCAGTTGTCAACTCTGGACCAGCAACGAGATAGGGTATCAGCGAGGTGGACCTGAGCGAAGCCAGAAAGGTTGCCAGGGCTCTCAAGCCTCTCCTCCATTTCTTTCCGCACCTCCTGAAAAGCCGAGTATGGGGCTAGCGGGTGCTTCGTTGCCAGTCGGTACCGGCAAACCAACTGGGCGGCTATGCTTTGCTCACCCATACCCTCCAAACGTGTCAGTGCTTCGGCGGGTCTTGGATGAATCTTCGCGCAGAACAGCAAAACCTCTTCGTCGAGGAAACTTTGGGGAAGTAATTCAAAGACTTCGACTTGCCTGCCACCTGTGCGCATGCCCTTGAGCATGGTGGCCGCAATCACCTTGGTGCCATAAGTGGAAAACGTGATGCCGGACTTCATCACCTGGTCGAATGCTGCAAGGAGCTTGTCGATTCGCCTGGCACGTGCGTACGCGCCCAGCAGCGCGCTGTAGGTCACTTCGTCGAGCGCCCCCGCCCCTTTCGCCCCCGCAAACACCGCTTCTGCCTTGGCCAGATTGCCCGCCTTGCCGTAGGCGTCCAGCAATGCGTTGTAGGTCGGCCCGCTGAGCAACCCCGCCTCTTTCGCCTCCGCAAACACCTCTTCCGCCTTGGCCAGATTTCCCGCCTTCCCGTACGCGTCCAGCAGCGCGTTGTAAGTGGGCGCGCTCAGCAACCCCGCCTCTTTCGCCTCCGCAAACACCTCTTCCGCCTTGGCCAGATTTCCCGCCTTGCCATACGCGTCCAGCAGCGCACCGTAGGTCACTTCGTCGAGCGCCCCCGCTTCTTTCGCCCCCCCAAACACCGCTTCCGCCTTGGGCAGGTTCCCTGCCTTCCCGTTCGCGTCCAGCAGTGCGTTGTAAGTCGCCCCGCTCAGCAACCTCGCCTCTTTCGCCTCCGCAAACACCTCCTCCGCCTTGGCCAGGTTCCCCGCCTTCCCGTACGCATCCAGCAGCGCACCGTAGGTCACCTCGCTGAGCAACCCCGCCTCTTTCGCCTCCGCAAACACCTCTTCCGCCTTGGGCAGGTTCCCCGCCTTCCCGTACGCGTCCAGCAGCGCGCCGTAGATCTCCTCGCTGAGCAACCCCGCCTCCTTCGCTTCCGCAAACACCTCCTTCGCCCTGGCCAGGTTCCCCGCCTTCCCGTACGCGTCCAGCAGCGCGCCGTAGGTCACCTCGTCGAGCAACCCCGCCTCTTTCGCCTCCGCAAACACCTCTTCCGCCTTGACCAAGTTCCCCGCCTTCGCGTACGCGTCCAGCAGCGCGTTGTAAGTCGCCTCGCTCAGCAGCTGCGCTTCTTTCGCCTCCGCATACACCTCTTCCGCCTTCGCCAGATTCCCCGCCTTTCCGTACGCGTCGAGCAGAGCACTACAGCTCACCTCGTTGACTAACCCCAATTCCTTCGCTTCGCCAAAGACTTCCTCCGCCTTCGCCAAGTTGCCCGATTTCCCGTAGGCATCAAGCATGGCGTTATAAGTGGCCGCATCAGTCGAGCTTGTCGCAACGGCGTGCCAGAATGTCTCTTCGGCCTTCGCCAGATTTCCTTCCCGAGCGTGAATCAGAATCTGCAAACTCACCGGGTACGGGTCCTCTGGTGCCGCTTCGCGCGCTTTCTGGAGGCAAGATTTTGCCCGTTCGGTCAAACCGCAATCCAGAAGACACTTGCCAAGCCGCGTCAACGTCTGTGCATAATGTTTCGCGTCTTCGGGCCTTTGGCCCTGCCATGCTTCCAGATAGGCGATCTGCTGGTCGATCTGGCGTAGAGTAGGTTCGGGGCGCAGTTTTTCGTGTCGGAGCCTGTCAAGGAGCCGTTCCATTCTGATTACATAGCGATCGGCAATCTCCTTCTTTTGTACTGCCGAGCGCCGTGCTTTCTTGTCAAGCCGATCACCTTCTTCTGACCCAGGCTCCTGCGAAGCGCCTTCCGAGATCAGTGCCGGAACGGCGGGGATGCGCCTGAACTTCCAAAGCTGCGCGGCTCGTAGCGCTTGGGGGGTAACACCTGGCGTTTGTTCCAACGCTTCCAGAAGACTCTGAGTCAACTCGGCAGAATCGACAAGCCGGAGCGTTGAGCCAACTTGATTGAAGAACTCCATTTGCTCGGGCTGAGAAAGCGATGGCAAGAGTAGGGCAAGCGTTCGCGCCAGTAAAAGAGGAGCGTCCTGTCCCCTGCCCAGCAGGCTCCTAGCCACGGTTGGCAACGCCGCAGCGGCGGTCGGTCTGTGGATTCGATAAAGCCCTCTTAAAGCGATTCGAGAATATTCGGTGGCGGTTGCCTTCTCGAGGAGCCAGGGAACCAGTGCAGTATCTTCGGGCCCGGCCAGAGCGGCAATACACCCGAGGAGGCGCTGGACCAGTGACGTGTCCAGAAATTCGACCACTGGCAGGAACCTGCGTACGGTGGGTAGCGCTTCTCGGTCGCCGGTCTGTCCGATCAGAAAGAAGACGCCTTCGAACAGGCTGCGGCGGCCATTCAACTCAGGGGAGCCGGTAAGGGCAAAAGATCGCAGGTTTCTCTCCAGGACCTGGGCAAGGGCATGCTTGAATTTCTCTTTGAAGGCTGCATCTCCCTGCTCGAAAGCGTACTGGAGGATTGCTCCCGGATCTTCCTCGCGCTCCGTCGCGGGAAGACCTGCGCTTTCGCCGCGCAGACGAGCCTCGACCACCGACGCCAACTCCTCTGGCGAGAGCCGAGCGAGGGCGGCAGCGATCTCGGAAGTCCTGGAGTACTGAAGCATGGGGATCTTCATCTGCTCCATAATAGCTTGGATGCGCTTCATTAATCTACGCGTCGTCCCAATCGCGGGCCAATCTGCCCATCCATCGAACCCCCATCGTGTCTGGCGGAACGTCCGCGGAGTGCACGAATTCGCGCGGCCCGGGCGTGCCCTTAGAATAATCCATTGTAGTTTGTTTCCGTAGGTCTTTGGCGGGCCAGTAGGCCCATCCGCCCAAGGCCTCAACAGCCGTCGGTACGCGAGGTGAGGTACTCCCCGGCAGTAGATAGGTGAAGAACACCAGATCTCCCCCTTTGCGAAAATGCACAAGTCCTAAAGCATTCCTCGTATCGTCCGCCGTCACATGCGGGGGCAGATCGTGCTCTCGCAGCGCCCATACCATGTCAAACCGCTCAGGGTAGGGTGGCGGAGAGGATCGACAGGAGGCTGGCACGCCCGTTCGCTTTCCGAGAGGGCGCTGGAACAGCGCAAGCACCTTCCGTTGCTCAGCGGGATTGGTCTTCTGGAGTGACACGGCAATACTCTCACGGTCAGCCTCGGAAATCAGGCCCAGCCCAGAATCCACGTCAAAGTAGTAGCGGCAGAGGTCCGCGACCGTAGTTCCCGAAGCCAAGCGAGCCCCGCCAAGATCTCCAGCCTCAGGGCATCCCCAAACAGCCTCGAACCCCCTGAAGCACTTCAAGTGCGAGAGATCCGTAGCGAACGGATCTGCCCCCTCTGTCTTCAGAATGTCGGTAAGCCGCTTGGCAACCTGTTCCACACGACTCGGATTTACGCGCCACTCGCGGCGCCAAGCGCGCAGGATCATCCTTCCCGGTGTCGTTGCGCCCGTCCAGCAGGCGATTCGACCATGCTCAAGGCTCCTCAAGGCGCGAATGAAGCTTGCCCAGGTCTTCTTTTCCACGCCCGCCGCGAGAACGCTTTGTTTTAGCTGATAATAAAGGGTCGGCATAACTCAGCCTCAGACCTGGCCGCGCAGTCCTTATGACGCGATGGGATGCAGATTAGCACTTATCAAGTCGTCGGGCAAGTCGTGTGGCTCTCGGTGTGGCTATCGGCCGGGTGCGCAGCGCGCAGAGTTATCTCGCGCCCAGCGGGATTACTCTGCGGCACTTCAAAACGACCTCCCTTATAGGCAGCGAGTAGCGCGGACCTCCGGTTTTGAGGTCCGCGGCTTTTTTCTGGCAATCGCATTCTCCCGTGATGTCTTCTAGCGCCGACCTGTCCCGCGTTGCGGGATCGCCCCTTTCTTTCCGATCGACATTTCTTGGTCACCGTGCGACGACTCGAAGAGCGCGCCGAGGTCGTCGAGGCTGATTTCCATAACAAGCACGGTCAGAGGAACGAGCCGCGGACCTCAAAAACGGAGGTCCGCGCTACCGGCTGGCAAATGCGGAGATTCTTCGCTTCGCTCAGAATGACACAAGGAACGAGCCGCGGACCTCAAAAATGGAGGGCCGCGCTACCGGCTGGCAAATGCGGAGATTCTTCGCTTCGCTCAGAATGACACAAGGAACGAGCCGCGGACCTCAAAAACGGAGGTCCGCGCTACCGGCTGGCAAATGCGGAGATTCTTCGCTTCGCTCAGAATGACACAAGGAACGAGCCGCGGACCTCAAAAACGGAGGTCCGCGCTACCGGCTGGCAAATGCGGAGATTCTTCGCTTCACTCAGAGTGACACAAGGAACGGGCCCGCGGACCTCAAAGACGGAGGTCCGCGCTACCGGCTGGCAAATGCGGAGATTCTTCGCTTCGCTCAGAATGACACAAGGAACGGGCCCGCGGACCTCAAAAACGGCGGTTCGCGCTACCGGCTGGCAAATGCGGAGATTCTTCGCTTCGCTCAGAATGACACAAGGAACGGGCCCGCGGACCTCAAAAATGGAGGTTCGCGCTACCGGCTGGCAAATGCGGAGATTCTTCGCTTCGCTCAGAGTGACACAAGGAACGAGCCCGCGGACCTCAAAAATGGAGGTCCGCGCTACCGGCTGGCAAATGCGGAGATTCTTCGCTTCGCTCAGAATGACACGAGGAACGAGCCCGCGGACCTCAAAAATGGAGGTCCGCGCTACCGGCTGTCAAATGCGGAGATTCTTCGCTCCGCTCAGAATGACACAAGGAACGAGCTCAGCGCAGAGTTATCCCGCCACCGGCTCCCGCGCCGTCTGGGCCTTCCTGCTCGATGAAGAGCCGCGGAGTCTCTGAAGAACGAGACTCCGCGCTACCGGCTCACCAAATGGCGATGTAAAATCTGGCTTGTCCAAATTACGCTCGATCCGGTCAGCGATGACCTGCGGCTCCGCCGCCTGCCGTGCGGAAAGGCTTCGCCTTTCCGAAGGACGTGCGCCCTGAAGAACCTCCTCCGCGCAGGCTGGAAGGCTCAGCCTTCCAGCCTGCGCGGAGGAGGACCAAGGGTCCGGCATTGGCCGGAAAGCCGGAGGCTTTCCGCACAGCGTCTGGGCCTGCCTGCTCGATGAAGAGCCGCGGAGTCTCTGAGGGACGAGACTCCGCGCTACCGGCTAATTTGGACAGCCCCGATGTATAATCGCCTCTACATCAAACTGACCCACAAATGGCGATGTAAAATCGCCGCTACTCACCCATGGGCGGCTCGTTGCTGCACGGCCTCGTAACGGGGCACGCCCGTTGATCCCCCCACAGCCTCGATACAGAACGCCGCACAGGCGTTCCCAATGCGCGCGGCGGTGAGGATATCTTCGCCGCTCGCCAATCCGGCAATAAAACCCGCATCCCAACAATCGCCCGCGCCTGTCGTATCTACTACATTGGCAGGGAGGGCCGGCACCCGAATGCGGTCGCTGCCTCGGGCAACCAGACAGCCGTCTCGACCCATTTTCAGCACCGCGTTGCGGGTGCCCAAGGTCAGGAGCCGGCCTGCCATTTCTTCCGCCGAGGCGCCCGGGTAAATCGCCCGCAGATCATCGAAGCTGGGAATCACATAGTCGCAGTGAGGCAACATGGCCGCCAGGGGCTCGAGCTTCGGCCCATAACCAAAATCCTCGTCCAAGAAGGTCAGCACGCCCCGCCGTTGCGCCTCCGCCAGCAAGGTTGCCGCGGGCTTGCCGTCCAGTTCCGGCAGAACATACAAATCATGATAGAGGAGAAGATCGGTGGCCAGCACCCGGTCGAGGTCCAGGTCGCTGAGATTGAAAGTCAGGTTGGCGCCGGGGGTATGGATGAACGTCCGGTCCCCGTCGGCGCGCACTCCCACAAACGTGAACGGGGTCGTGTCGCGCGCCGAAACACGAATGCCGGTCGTGTCCACGCCTAACTTCGCGAGTTCGCGTGGAATGAACTCGCCATTAAAATCATCGCCCACCTTGGCGAAGGAACTGACCGGCAAGCCCATGCGAGCCACCGCCGAGGGCATGTTGGCGGCGCCACCACCTGGCATGATGCGAATCCATTGGGCGGTGACCTGGGGCTGGACGCGCGGCACGGGGTACTGCGGGATGGGCCCGTTCAACAGGTCCACCACCACGGCTCCTACACAGTGGATTCTCTTCATGCTTTCACCCGTTACGAGCCTCCAATCAGACACCGTCTCCGTGTCATTCCGAGCGCAGCGAGGAATCTCGCTCTGGAAACAAAGGACTTGCGAGATTGCTCGTCGTCCCGATCAGATCGGGACTCCTCGGAATGATCCGTCAGCTGACGGACTAGGCGGTTTTTTCAGCATCCTTCCAGGCGCGGCCCGCCGCAACAATTGCAGCATGGAAACGAATTCCATCCTTCGCTCCCGGTCGAACTCGCGTAGAGGCCGGCTTTAGCCCGAGTTCGGAAGTTAGCGTGGGTGCGACGTACATCTTGTAGGGGCACAGCGCGCTGTGCCCCTACGCCCGATCCCGCACCACTTTGTTCCTGCGGTATCTGCGTCAAACGGGCCTCTAATCAAGTGATTCGGCCCGACCGGCGGCTCCCAACTTTCGAATTCGGCTTTAGCCGGGCACCTGTTGCGCATCGCGAGGTGCCGCGCTGAAGCGCGCCTCTACGAAAGGCTTTGCTACGAAAGGCTTTGCGATAGAGGTGCCGCGCTGAAGCGCGCCTCTACGAAAGGCTTTGCGATAGCCTCCCGCGATCACGCTTTTTTCGCTTGTGCCATCAGGGCCTCGACCTCCACGCGCGTGGGCAGGGAAGGCTGAGCGCCCAATTTGCTCGCCGCCAAAGCACCGGCACAATTGGCGAAGCGAATGGCATGTTCGAGGTCGTGGCCGGCAGCCAGTTCAACCGTCAGAGCTGCTGTAAATGCATCGCCTGCTCCCGTGGGATCAACAGGGTCAACCTTGCAGGCGGGAAAGTGTTTTGACTTCTTTGCGGTCACCAGCATTGAGCCGTCGCTGCCCAGCTTCAGAACCACTGTCTTTACACCCAGAGCGAGGAGTTTTTCAGCCGCCTCGCGCGCCGAAACTCGTCCGCGAACTTCCTCGCCGGTCAGGTGCGCGAGTTCTGTCTCATTGGGCGAGACAACGTCGGCCAATGTCAATATCTCCATCGGGCAGTACCGGGGCGGACCCGCGTCAAGCACCGTCAATTTGCCGGCCTTCCGACCCAGGCGCAATGCTGCTTCCACAACTTCTAATGGGATTTCCAGCACGGTTGAAAGTGCATCCGCGCGCTCAATGACATCCCTTGCCCGCTCGATGTCGGCGGGTGTCAGGCTGAAGTTTGCGGCTGGGTCAACCGTGATGCAGTTGTTCCCGTTGGGGAAAAGCATGATGAAAGCGCTCCCGGTGGTGCGCACCGGGTCTCGCCGGACGCAGGTAGTGTCAATCCCGTTCGCCACCAACCCCTGAAGCAGGAAGTCTCCGATTATGTCGTTGCCCACTGCACCAACAAGCGAGGTCTTGGCGCCCATTCGCGCCACGGCCACCGCCTGGTTCGCTCCCTTGCCGCCAGGAAAGAATTTGAGATTTGAAACCAACATGGTCTCGCCTTCTCTCGGCAGCCGCTCCGCCTTGACAACCAAATCGAAATTCGTGCTGCCCACAACCACAACCTGAAGATCTTCTGCGCGACGTATCATAGGACTCCCTTGGGGTGCTCGACCCCGGAAGAAACTGCTTCCATCCGGGGGTGGCGCTGACCCCCTTTACATACTGAAGCGGGAGGAGTATTTTATCATTACTGGCAAGAA
>Ga0208036_1000968_pt1 | contig 13983 bp, 16 predicted proteins | sample June2015DPH_11_1_2_FD_184706 | JGI IMG/M metagenome (GOLD analysis project Ga0208036, IMG submission 184706) | Peatland microbial communities from SPRUCE experiment site at the Marcell Experimental Forest, Minnesota, USA - June2015DPH_11_100... | ecosystem: Environmental > Terrestrial > Soil >...
CCGATCGATATACAAGAACTCCGAAGGGGAAAAGCCAAAGTCCCCAAAATATCTGGGCGAGAAGAAGTCCATCGCCATGCAAATGGAAAAACGCCATTACCAGGGCATCCAGCTGACTTTGGTCCACTACTGACGAGAAATGAGCACTGTTTGAGAGTATCAGGGCAGCAACTCGGTTAAGCTCATTAAGATACGATATAGGGACAGAGATCAAAACCAATGTCAACATAAGCAAAGCATGTTTCTTGTTGACCCCTTTGAGCAAATGATAGAAAGCCAGACCCATGAAGATAAAAATGGTCGCGCTGATTAGTTCGGCCACAATGCCGATACGGAAAAGCAACTCGGTAGTTCTGATCTTGTTGGCTGTAGCCGTGGCATCTCCCATCACCATGAAAACGGAGGGAATATAGAGGAGGCTAAAGGGAGCGGGTAGGCTCGCCAAGAAATACAGTAATCCTGCGACTCTTGCCGCCTTTTTGGTCGAAGCCATATCCTATCTCCTTCGATTTCTTACTGTCGCCTGAGATACTCCTTCGCTCATCTCGACGGTCAGACCTGCGGGACCTCCTGATTGCGCAGCGAAGTTCCGCAGTACGGACAATAGACATCGTTTACGCCGACCACGCGCTGGCACCGCGGACAGCTCGGGCTCAGTTTGTAGCTGCAACGAGGGCAGAAGTTGAAGCCCGGCTCGACCTCGGCATCGCATTGCGAACAGTGGGCGGTGCGCGGTTTGCGCAAGACGAAATAGAGGACGATTCCCAACCCGTTGGGGACAAAGATGGCAATGAGCGTCCAAAGCAAGCGGCTCATGCTGCGCCGCCCCGCGTCCTGGTTTATGTAACCAATCAGCACGGCGTAGCAGCCGAGTAACGTTCCCGCAATGACTCCCAGCAGACACCGAACCGGAAGCCGAGGTGCGTGCGGATCCCTGCCCACGACGGTCACAAAGAGCACAGTTATCGTCAGGCAGACCAGGGTGAATAAGACGTAGGCCCAAGGCGTAAAGATGCGGATCTCGTCTTTGGATCGCGTGGAAGTTTGATTTCTGAATGTCATCTTAATCTCCTGACTTCGTACTTCGTTTCAACAAGAATGTTCCAGCAAGAATCTTGTTCCCGGCTCGATTAGCCCCGGTAAGAACCAGTGTGATCCGCCAGGTGCCTATCCTTGGCCAGCAGCAGGATTGCCGCCACCAGGGCTGGCATCACGCAGAAGACCAGGAACCCTACTTGCCAGACCGATGAAGCCAACTGTGCTCGCTCGCCTAACCACTCAAAGCCGCGCCACAAAACGACTGTGCTAAGCAGCGCGCATAGGGTCACGGCTGTACAACTGACCGAAACCAGCCGCAGGCGTTCTCGATTGCGCCGCAATTCTAGGGCGCGGCGGCGCACTCTGATCTGCGTCGTCGAGACAAGGCTCCGCTCCGCGGCGATTGGGATCGCGCGCAACCCATGAATCGTCTGCGCGGCATTCTCGGCGAATGCGCGGCATGAGGCACACGTTTCCAGGTGCGCTGCCAACCACGCATTCGACGACCGTTGGTCGGAAGGCCGATCGGCGGCGGAAAGCGTCTCGGGACCGGCTAACGCAATCAGTTTCCGTGCCCGTTCATGTGCATCTGTGTTCACAGCTGCGCTCCTTTTAACCACGGTTCGAGCGCGCTCAGACCGCGGTAGATTCTGGATTTCACAGTGCCCAAAGGCACGCGTGCCACGCTCGCGATCTCTTCGAGAGACATGCCCTCCTGAAATCGAAGCACGAGCGCTTCACGGTATTCCGCCGGGAGATGTTGCATGCCGGCCGCAATGTGCTCGCTTTGCTCGCGCTGCACAGTCAGATCAAAAGCCGAGGCCCGGCCGGTCGCAGGCACATCGAAGGGCGCGTCTTCGTCATTGTCATTCAACAAACCGTCGAGGCTGGCGGGCTGTTTGCGGCGCAGATGATCGATTGCCAGGTTATGCGCAACTGAGAACAGCCAGGTGCTGAATGCGTACTTGTCGTTGAACTGGTGCCCACGTTCGAGCACGCGGATCCAGGTTTCCTGGAAAAGGTCTTCGGCCAATTCGCGGCGTCCGGTCAAGTACACGAGGTAGCGTAGAAGGCGATGCTGGTATTGCTCGATCAGCCGGTCGAGCAAATCCGCATCTCGACGTCTAAGTCCACGAGCGATCTCGGTGCTCTCCTGCGCCATCGAGCTCTCGAAATAGAAGGCCGTCGCGTTCATGCTACTCATACATACGCGGGTAGGGGGAGAAAAGACGCAAGCGATCGGGAAGAGGTCCGCATCCGTTCTAAGCTATTGAAACGAAATGCCCCGTATAGTCGACGCGTTCTAAATAAACCGCGGCCCCAATGCTTTCGGGAGCGGCCCAGCCTCCCGCGCTCAGTCGGCGTAAAGCCGAGTGCCCCCACCCTTTGTTTTTTGAAGGGTGGGATTCCGCGATCATTGTCCCGCTCTTGGCTTCTCGCCGCCTCTGGGATGGGGGACAGAGCAGCAGGTCCTTCGACTACTCCGTCGCTGGCGCTCCGGCTCCGGTCGGGATGACAAGCTTGAGATGGCGCGGTAGCCAGCGGCTGAGGAGGCCGCGGGAAAGATTCGCACTGGACAAAGAGTGCGACACCACTGGGGCTGAAGCCCGCCTAGATTGGGGACGCTTACGCGGCGCTGAAGGTCCGCTCTTCCACGTTATCGCCGTCGTTCACAATTCTGTCAGAGAACTGTGAAGCCCGCTCCAGTTGAGCGCTGATGCGGCACGAGTGAACTCGTGCCCTTCCCGATCTTGCTGAGCTTTCCAGTCTTACATAACTCGCGAGACTCCCGGCAGCAGGAGGAACATCCCCAAGTCTCGCAAAGGATGCGAGACTTGGGGCACCGGGCGCATTTTGCCAATCCCCCCGCTATTGGGGCTTGTCCCAAGCTCGCACGCGGGGCCGCCAGCGACGCACGTTCCGGCAGTACTGTTCGTAGTCTGCTCCGAATTTCCTGCGAAGAGTTGGCTCTTCATAAAGGAGCACGAACAGATGAACGCCGAGGGCAACGGCTGCCACAGCGGCAATCGCCGCCGGGTTAGGGTGTCCGAACACGATCCACAGGCCGATCCAGCCCGCTGCGAAGCCCAGGTACATGGGGTTGCGGACGTAGCGGTAGAAACCCACCACGACCAAACGCTGCGGCGGAGCGACAGGGGCAGGTGTGCCGTGTCCCGTCCAGCCGAAGTCCCAGACGCAGCGAAGCGCAACCGCGAATCCCAATACAGACGGAAGCGCAGCGAGCCATCGCCAACGTGCTGCGCCCGCCGTTTCCACGCGGAAACTGAGCCACTGCGGCAGAAGCCAGAACCACAAGGCGAAAAACGCCGCGCCTACGGCCAGCGAGGCTGCCGCCGTTAGCCACCGATCCCCGTGCGTGACCGCTATACTCCCAGACTGTTCATGCGTCATATTCCCTCCATTGCACGTACTATTTCGCTACTCTGCAACTCCTGCGACTCGATTGAGGAATCCGATCAGGTATTTCCAGACCAGGTAATAAACAATCACTGCGGCGCAAAACCCGACCGCCGCATAGGCATAGTGAATCTCCACCCCGCCGAAATAGATGAAGCTGTGGCCTGTGGTTTCCAGAAAACCCAGGCAACGAGCGAGAAGGAATCCCGCGGGTGCAAGGATGAAGGGCAGAATGGCGCCGTGAATCCCCAGAGGCAAGTGCGTGCGTGAGCGCGAAGCCAGGTGCAGCATGTTCCAGACTCCGAACAGGTTGGGGACGATCGCCATGGGAAAAATAATCACCCGTTCCACGGGGACTGGAACGTTATAGATAAACCGCGCGACGCTGAACAGGGTTAGGATGACCAGCAGAAGCGGGGTCGGAACGGCAATTCCAGCCATGTACGCGCGCAGGTACGGATGATTATTCATAAAGCCTCCTCACCTCTTCTTCCTTCCTCTACAAGTGGTATGCGAACACGAGGATCAGTTGCGGGAAGAACAGAAACACGCTGACACTCAGGCCAATCAGCGCCCAGTCATACCAGGGCACGCGTACCGGGCGAGTGTCGAGTTTGCGCAACACCGCCGGCCACAGGTCGCGGCGGAGTTCAGTGTTCACCGCGGGGAACGACTGTTGGAGAGCGTCGCGAATCTGGCGGTCGTCGTCCGACATTCCGTGTTCGGTCATATCGTGTTTGGTCATTTTCTTACCCTCGAGACGTTTCCCTCGGACCTGAGTCCAAGGTGGCTCAGTTGTTTGCGCAGGATGCGAACCGCGCGGAAGACACGCAGCTTCACCGCGCCAACCGATGTCCCTAAGGCATCGGCAATTTCGGCGTAGGGCTGTTCTTCCACAAGCGCGAGCGTCGCCGCTACCTGCAACTTGGCCGGCAGACGGCGAAATGCTTGCTGGATCTTCTCCCGCGTCTCGCGCTGGAGGAGCTGATCGGGCTCAGGCGATCCGGCGGGTTCTGCGGGCAGACTCTGTTCCGGGCGTCTGCGACGGAGATAGTCGAGCGCCAGGTTGGTGGAGATACGCCGCGCCCAAGCGGAGAAGTTTCCGTCCGGTCGGAACTGGTGGCGTGCCCGGTAGATGCGCCAGAGAGTCTCCACGGTCAGATCCTCCGCGATGCCCGGGTCGCGCACGATGCGCAGGGTCCAGGCGAAGATGTCGCCCTGGAACTGCCGGACCAGTGTCTCGAAAGCATCGATCTCGCCAAGCGCAAATCGCCGTAGCAGATCCATGGGCTTCTCTACTGTCTATTACGGGGCCGGAACAGGTTGGTTACAAGCTTTTTCGGCGCGCCAGAACGAACGGCGAGCCATGAGGCGGGAACGACTCTCAAGTGGAGGCACCTAAAGGGCACGACTTCCGTTACGGTACAAGTACCTGCCCGCCGCATTGCGCCGGTCCAAGACGGGTCGCTGGGCCGCGATCAAGTCCGATCAGTACGTTCGTCTACTTTCTCTGCCCGGCGCGAATGGACCGGTCACGTCGCGATCTGCTAACGTCTCCCAGCGCTGGTCAGTGGGCAACCGCGTTGACGGAGGCTGGGGCTGCAAGCGCAATCTTCACTGAATCGGGCTGCGTCCACACAGCCTTCCCATTTGATAGCTCGATGCGATTCATCGTGATCTTCAATTGCTGATGGTCGACTTCGACGAGGAGGTAGTGGTAGTTTACTTCCTTGCTCTGGAAAAGATCTGTGGGGGCGCGTTCGATAGGATAGGCGTGAGCCGCTCCTCCTCCGGAGACGAAGTAAGTGACGCCACCGTGTTCATGGCGTTCGTAGTTGTGCACATGTCCTGAGAAGACCACGAAACGGGCACGAGTGTGGGACTGGCGATCCTCCAGCATCTTCGCCAGTGCTCGCTCCGTGGATCGCGCAGAGTGGCCTCCACCGAACATCTTTCCGTCCGAGGAACTGGTATAAGGCGGATGGTGAAACATAAGGAACACAAAGTCTACATCGGACGGGATGTTGTCGAGTTTGCTGGAAAGCCATTGGCCCTGCGGGCCAGAAACTTCATCCAGAGAGCTGTCGAGCACCAGCAGAAGCGTATTTGCGGCTCGCACAGAGTAGTAGCGGCTGTTCTTCAGATCGGGGAAGCGCTGGAAATAGTTGCCCAGCGCAATTTTCTCGTCTCCGTGCAGGTCGTGATTGCCGAGCGCGGGATAGACAGGGATTCTCTTGTCACGCCAAATGGTTGTCTCGCTATCCCAGACCTTCCAATCGTTCACGTCATAGCCGTTGTAAACAATGTCGCCGGTGAAACAAATAAATGCGGGATTAACCTCGGCGATGGCTTGCACCAGCGCTACGCGCACCGCGGGATTCGCAGCGTCCGTGTCTTTAGGATCATGAAAGCGAGTGTCGCCGTAGGCCACAAAGCGAAACGGAACACTCGTATTGAACTGCAGATCAACCGATGTTTGCGCGGTCGACTCCTTCGTGCAACTAGTCAGCCCAAATAGTGCCGCCGTTAGGCACAGAAGCGACAACGTCTGCGCGAAGTATCTGCGTTGTGAAAGCATGGTTAAAGATTACGCTCTGCACTCAAGTATCGGCTACTTTCCCACGACCAACACCTCGAACTGCCCCGCTTCTGCCGTAGAAAGAAAGAGACGGTGCGTTCTTGGATCGAGGGCCATGGTCTTGGCTCGCGGCAAAGTCTTCACGGTCTGGACTACGGAGTACTTGTTGGGATTGTCCTCGCGAACCACGGTGATGCTTCCTTCTCCGTTGGAGTTGAAGATCAGCTTCGTCTCCGGATCGAAGGCGGTTGCATCCACGTGATCGCCAATTGGAAGCGTGGTTATCACCTGGCCTGTGTCGGCGTTCATGACGGCCATTACTTTGCTGCGGCAACCGAGGAACAGACGGCGGTTGGCGCGATCGATCGCCATGCTCGAGGGCGATGCGCAGGGTGCGGTCGGCCAGCGCTTGTCGACCGCGAGTTTGCGGGAGTCGATCTTCAGTACGAGGCTTTCATCCTCCAGATTGTTGTAGACAAAGCCGTCGCCGTCCGCGGCCGCGTATTCCGGCCCGCCACCGAGGTCGATTGTGCCGGCAACCTTGCCGGTGGCGGCATCGATGGCGGTCACGCTGTTGCTGCCTCCGTTGAAGGCGAAGACTCGCGAAGTGGCGGGATCGAAGATGATGGCATCGGGCTTCTGTCCTGTCGGAACTTCGGCGATGGGCTTCAGAGTCTTCAGATCAAAAATGGTAACCGTCGAGGATTGGCCGTTGCTCACGAATCCGCGGCCAAGCTCCGGTGCGATCGCAATCCCATGCACGCCGAGCGTCTTCGAGATACTTCCAACGATGGCCCCCGAATCCACATCAATCACTTCGACTTGCGTTCCGTGAGAGACGTACAAACGCCGCGCCGCTTCATCTACGGTGAGATAGTCCCAACTACCCTGACCGGGGATCGAGATCTTATTGGTGATCGCAAATTCCGCGGCGGATGCAGCGGAGATACCAGCAGGTGTGATCCCTAAAGCGAGAACGGCTATGAAAACTGCCAACATCCTGGCTGAAGGGTTACGGCGCGGGTTCGTGTTCTGCATCTGCAAGCAGCTCCATTTCTGGTCGGCGTGATTTAAGAAATGTGGCCGAAGGCGTAATCCTACGCAGCTAACCTGAAGTTCGCCTGAAAGCGCGGCGAACCTCAGGTTGGCGTGGATTCTCCTTCGTTACTCTCGGCGAGGCTCCCAGCGCAAGCCGAAGGAATAGGTCGGCTTGTAGTATTCGCGCTGAATCGTGTACCAAGGGCTGCCATTGTAGAAGCCGAATACCTCATCGGTCAGGTTCAGGCCCTGTACCAGCAGAGTGAGGCTCTTCTGAACACGGTAGCTGGCTTGCGCGTCCACTTGTAAGTGCGAGTAGAGGTAGATGTCGCCCGCCGGACCTTTGGGACCAAAGCTCGATGGGTCTTCGGTAGTGTTGTTTTCCCATTGATACTGGAAAATACTCTTACTGTTGTAAGTGGTCCCAAGACGCGCCGAGAAACGGCCTTTATCGTAGGTCGGACTGAAGTTCCAAGTGAGCGGAGCCTGGCGCTGCAGCGCAGGATTGTCATTGCGAACCGGCAACGTACCCGCGCTTGAGCCTGTCCAGCTGAAGTTCGCCGAAACCCCGAAGCCGTTCAACCCACCTGGAAGGAAGCCGAGATGCTGGATGTAGGCGGCCTCCATCCCATACAGCTTTGCATTGACGCCGTTGATGATGTAATCCAAGTGATATCCCGGGTACTGGTTGTAGTAAGGATCTCCTGGGCTCAGAGTCGGGTTGTCGACGTAATAGATGGGAGCGCTCAATTGTTTGTAAAAGAAGCCCGCCTGAATCTCGCCGAAAGGCTTCAGGTAGTGCTCGTAGAGCAAGTCATAGCTGTTGGCGTGTTCAGGCTTGAGGTTGGGGTTCCCTATGCCGACGCTGTACGGAGTCGAGGACTGATCGAGGGTAACATAGGGTATTGTGTCGTACGGATCGGGCCGGGAAATTCCTCTGCCGTAGACCGCGCGGATGTCGGAGTCGTCGGTAATGCGGTAGCGCAACTGAACGCTGGGCATAGGATCCCAATACCAGGCGCTGGCTGTCGCCGGAGCGGTGGAGACGTAATTGCCATTTACGTCATTGGTCACGATGTAGCCACGTGTGTCCAGTTGTGTGGCTTCGATGCGGAGGCCGGTTTGCAGGCGGAAGCGGCCAAACTCAATCGTGTTCATGGCGTAGGCCGCAGAGACTCGCTCCGTGAGGTCGTAGTTGCTGGCGTCGGAACCGAGGTGAGTGGCGCCTTCGTCGAGCGACAAAATCCCTTGATTAAGCAAGTTGTTCAGATCGCCAGTAATCTTGCCGAAGCTGGTAAATGGACCAATCTTATATGCTCCAAAGTAGTAGTTGGGATCGGAGAGCCCCGTTAGAAACTGGGTCATCAGCGGGGCTGCTGCGCTCGGATTGTCGTAAACCGGCGAATAGGCGTCCTGACCTTTGTGCGCGTTCCGGACCTTGAAACCGAACTCAAAGGTCGAGGAATGCGAAGCGAGATGGTAGTTCCTGGCGTAGGAAAACGCTCCTTGCAAATTTACCTGCGAAGTATTGCCTGAGGTTGTATCGATGTCCAGCAAGCTCCACTGGTTCGGATCGAAGAAGGGTGTGCCGGGTGCGGTGCAGGCTGGGCTGAATTGAGGCAGGTGAATGTTCGGCGCGCCCACGTAGGAACAAATGGGCGTAACGCCATCACTCAGAGTTGTGGGACCGTTATATTGGAAATCGGCTCCCGGATTTCCCGCTGCAGCCGTTTGACGTGCGCGCGAAGCCGAGAGTTCCCAGCTTAGCCAGGATTTCGTGAAGACATGTTTGCCGCCGATGGCCAGATTGTAGATGCCGTAGTCGGGCAGACGAGATGAGGTCGAGAATTTCGGGGTTCCAGGAGGGCTAGTTGCGCCATCGTTCAGCGTATACACCCATTTGTCGCCGTAGTCTTTGAAGTCGGACACAAAATAGTGGAGATAAAGACCCGAGCCTTCTCCGAGTTTGTAATCGAGAGAACCGCCGAAACCATAGCGAGTGCGTTTATATCTGTAGTCACGGAGGTCGATGCTGTCGTAGTAAGGGGATGCGAAATTAGGATCGGGCGTGGGTTCGATGTCGTTGATGCCGCGGCCATTGTAGTCGTAGCTTCCGGAAAAAAGGGCGCCAAATTTCTTGCTGGAGCCAAATCGCTGACCTACGGTTCCAGTCATTTGGTAGACATAGCGCGTGTTCAAGATGGGAGTAAATCCACCGATTCCTTCCAGGGACAGAGGCGGAAGATCGCCAGCGGTTTTGGTGCGTATATTAACGGATCCGCCAATGGCGTCTCCGTCCTGATTGGCCGACAGGGTTTTGCTGACCTCGACTGACTCGACGATACCGGCGGGAATCGTGTCCAGTTTCACCTGACGGACTCCGGCTTCGGGCGACGGCACGTTGACGCCGTCGATGGTCAGGTTGTTCAAGCGCGGCTCGGTTCCGCGGATCTGGACGTACTTACCTTCTCCCTCGTCGCGTTCCAAGGTCACGCTCGGCAGGCGGCCGACGGCATCGGCGATGTTCGCGTTCGGGAGGCTGGTGATTACATCGGCTGGCAAGACTTGAAGGATGTCGTCAGAAGCTCGCTCGCGGTTGATGGCCTCGGCCTCGCCATGGGGGCGGTCGCCAATCACGGTGATTTCTTCGCTCTTTCCAGAGACATCCAACCTAGCTTCGATGTGGCTTGCCTGGCCAGCCGTGACCTTCACCTGTTGCGTGAATGTCAGGAATCCCAGGTATGAAATTGTGAGAGTGTAGTTGCCGGGGGTTAGCCCGGTGATGGTGAACTCTCCTTGCTCGTTGGTGGCAATTCTGTATTCGCCCGGTTGTAGTTTTACGATCGCTCCAGCCAGTACGGCGCCCTGTTTGTCCACAGCACGTCCACTGATAATTCCGTACTCGGTTTGGGCGAAGGCCGTTCCCAGGAGAGCGCAAAAGGTCAGCCGGACCGCCATTGTCCGGATAATAGAGAGAATGCAGGAAGGGTTCTGTGTTTTCATGGGTGATGCTCCTTTGGCAATAACTGCAAAACCGCTCTAGCTGCGCTGTTCAGCGCGGAGCACGATTTCGTCGGAGACTAACTCCGCCGAAATAGGAGAATCTTCGGATCGAGGATGACTAACAATCGTAGAGAGGCTTTGTGACGCGGTGATGAACGGAAAGTTAATATTCTTTCAGATTGGCGTCCGCTGACCTAGACGAAGAATCCGAGTGAGCCGATTATTGGCGAAACCTCGCTTTTACACTCACGGTTGTTGCCAGGCTGATGCAACGCGGAGTATGATCGCGGCCTCCACAGGAGCAGCTATGAAGAACGTGCTAGCTATTGCATTGCTTTGTTTGCTTTCGCTGTCTCTCGCCGCCGCCGGCCAAAAGACGTCCAAGAAGGGTACTGTCGAGGATCAGATCAAGGAACACGAGCAAAACTGGGCACAAGCGACCATAAAGGAAGGCGCAGCCGCGGTGGATCAATATGAAGCCGATGACATCATCGACACCGACCCCAGCGGCCGCGTTACCGACAAAGCCCAAGACAAGATAGATTTGAGCTCGGGCGATCTGAAATTCCAATCCATCGAAGTGAGTGACCTGAAAGTCCACGTTTACGGCAACACCGCTGTGGCGGCCGGAACCAGTATGACGAAAGGTACGTATAAGGGGCAGGATATAAGCGGAAAGTATCGCTTCACTGACACCTGGGTCAAGCGAAACGGCAAGTGGCAGGCGGTAGCTTCGCAATCCACCAAGATACAGCGGTAAACATTAAGCGATGGCCGACGCACTTGAAAGGTCAGCGATTGGCGGAGTATCGAGATCAATCCTCCCGGAACTTTAATCGGGCGCAGAGTCGGCACGGTCTCCAACACAACCGTCTACGTGATTTGGGCTCAGCTTGGAAAGTGTTGCTGCTGTGGGTCTTCTCGGGGTGCTTGCGTACCCAGCCATCATCTATGTTGTTGCCCGTCTGCGATAGTTGGCGAAATATCCCTATTACACGCATTATTGCTGAGGAGACCATGATTGAAGACTTATATGACCTGATCGGGGGACGTAGCACTATCGAGGCTGCTACAAAGCTCTTCTACGACAAAATCTTGCAGGATGATAACTTGCGCCATTTCTTTGAAGGAGTTGACGTGGCGCACCTCCGGTCCCGGCAGGCTATGTTGATTTCCATGCTCCTCGGCGGACGAGTGTATACAGGGAAAGATATTCGTGACGCCCATGCCCGGTCCAGAGATCAGGGTTTGAACGGTGCGCACTTCGACCTGTTCCTCCAGCACTTTCGCGCAGCCCTGGAAGAAGTGGGAGTCATGCCGGAGAATGCCGAGAAAGTCGTGAAACGTCTGGAAAGCAAGCGAGGAAGCGTACTGGGCACATAAAATCGCTCTTCATTAAAAACGAGAAGAGCTTGTCGGCGGCAAGCCCATCCGAGCCCGTATCGTCGGCAACTTATTCGTCAACTGGCGATCGCGGTAGGGACAGCCGTCGCCGGCTGCCCCCCGCACAGACCCGGACGGGCGCTGATTAGCGCATCCGGTTCTTATCTCGGATGAGTGGCGGCGAAGCGAGCGTCAGGAAAGGGATGGAGCGCACGCGGTTGAGGGAGCCATTGCTGAGCCAGTGCTAGGGTGCGCGTCCAGGACACCGAGCGTTTCTGGCTCCGGCGGCGAAGAGTGCGCCACCAAAGCGCAAGCACCCGGTCCCGGAATCCACCCAGGCTCTTGAGGTTTCCCGGTACCGCGTAGTAGTTGAAGTAGCCTTGGACGATCGACTGGAGCCACTGTCCGGTTTGGGTCACGGGATCGTGCATGCGCTCACGGAGTTGCTGCTTAATCTGTCGCAGCTTGGCTCGCATGCGCTTGCGGATCGTCGTGCGCCGCACCATGAATCGCCCTAATCCGTTCTTCCCGCTGATGTGCTTGAAGCCCAGAAAGTAACGTTTCCGGTCTGCCTTCCCCTCTTCGTTCCCGGTTTTGTTCGGCAAACCGACCGAACTCAATCCGGCGCGTCTTGTCGGGATGGAGTTCCAGCCCAAACTTCCCCAGTCGCTCCCGTAAGTTTTCCAGAAAGTGATCTGCGTCCGTCTGATACTGGAATCCCACGATGGTGTCATCGGCATATCGGATGACCACCACCTCGCCTTGCGCATACTTCCTGCGCCAGACGTTCACCCAGAGATCGAAACTGTAGTGCAGGTATATATTCGCGAGGAGCGGTGAAATCACCGAACCTTGCGGACTCCCTGTCTGCACTTCCGACCACTTGCCTTCCTCCATCACTCCAGCCTTGAGCCATTTCTGGATCAGTCGCAGAATGCGGGGGTCGGCGACGCGATGCTCCACGAACTTGATCAGCCAACGGTGATCGAGGTTGTCGAAAAAACCGCGAATGTCGGCGTCTAGAACGTAGTTCACTTTCTTCTTCAGGAGCGCATATGACAGTGCATCCAGCGCTTGATGCTGGCTGCGCCCCGGGCGAAATCCATACGAAAACCCGAGAAAGTCTTCCTCGTAAATCTGGTTGAGGATGGTAGCCACGGCGTACTGGACGAGCTTATCTTCCAAGGCCGCGACTCCGAGTGGACGTTGCCGTCCATCTTCTTTCTCTATGTACACTCTTCGCGATGGCTGCGCACGGTATGCTCCACGATGAACTCGGCCGTGGAGATCGATCCGTCGATCTTCAATTCCGTTTTCATACTCCTGCCATGTCACCCCGTCCACTCCGGGTGCGGCTTTCCTCTTGAGTGAGTAAAAGCTTTCCCGCAGCAGATCGATAGTCAGATGGTGGAGCAAGGCGGTGAACTTCATCTCCTTATTCTCCCTTGCTGCTTTCCGGTCGGGTAGGACAGTGGCGCGTAGCGGGCTTCGAATGATGCCGACGTTTCCACCGTCCCCCCTATCATTCCGTACGGTGGGTTTTCCCCAGTACGGCTGAAAGGCTGGCCTGTCAGACAGCGCCTTCGCGCACGTCCCGCTGGTTAAGCCTGCACCCGGCATGCTCAGCGGTCCGCTTGCTTCGCCTCTGTCCTTCGTGCATCGGGCCTACTCCGTGAACTCCCGCTCAGAGTCGGGAAGGAGGGGCTAACGACGCACCACCAAGCGAAGAGTTCCCTCTTCTATCCCAGTGGCCCTCGCTCCGGTCTGGGTTATGTTGTCCCAGTCCATCAACACTTATTCGGCCACATCCGTCCCACTCTCGGGCACAACGCAGTTTCGCCGCAGGGCGGTTTATATGCGATGCCTTCGCTGTGCGGGTGCGCCTAGGCGACCCGGGAGTGGTTCCGTGCTTTCGCTGACCATTCTGTCTCGACATGTCGCCTTCTACGACTCCGGGAAGTTCAACGGCTGCATGTACCCAGTTCCTTCGCCGTCGACGTTGGCCTTCGTCAAAGCGTGAGCGACTCGGCACTTCCATCATTTCCCACAATCCGCTTCCCGTGGGGGGCTATTTCGGAGCTTAACTACGGTTCACTTGCGTTACGACCTGTCGAGTTGTTTGCCCCCCAGGCGGATCCGACCAAGCATTTCTGCTCGGCCAACGGGGGCTTTTACTTCCGGGCTTCCGGTGAATTGGTCTCCCGTTTCGCCGCCGGATATTGCTACCGTGGCAACTGGGCAAGTTCCACGGGCGGGTCTTGCACCCGCTAGAATGGCAGCTAGCATCGCTGCACCACGCTCGCCAGCCCTTGGGACACGCCCTTCCCGCTCTGAGTCGGGTACGTGTTAGGTTGACCAGCGTTCTCCTTGATCAGCGGCCTTTCCTCCTCACTCTCCGCCGACGGTCTTCTGTCTTTGTTCGAATGATTCATCGGTGTCGGGTCGGAGGAGGCGCGCTGACGCGCTAGCCTCCGTCCGCCGCTCAAACTGTACATGCAGATTTCCCGCATACAGCTTTCACGAAG
>Ga0208036_1000971_pt1 | contig 13898 bp, 11 predicted proteins | sample June2015DPH_11_1_2_FD_184706 | JGI IMG/M metagenome (GOLD analysis project Ga0208036, IMG submission 184706) | Peatland microbial communities from SPRUCE experiment site at the Marcell Experimental Forest, Minnesota, USA - June2015DPH_11_100... | ecosystem: Environmental > Terrestrial > Soil >...
CGAGTTACCTCCTCGAGGGCTCCGCGGATGAGCTGGCGGGTGGCTGCAATTGATTGTGAGCAACGAGGCTAATCACCTCGTTCTGCCGCTGCGTTTCCTTCCAGACCGTATTCTGCGCCAGCTCCAAATACTGCAACTGCTGTTGGATGCTTGCCAGGTTCCTCATCTGCTCCGCACGCAGGCTCGCCGCCAGTTCCTCAGTGGCAGCCTGTGTCTCTTCCCTCTGCAAGGAGGCCTGTTCGGCGGCCACCTGGGCGACAAAGGCTTGCAGCTCCGTCCGCGTCAACGTCGGCTCCACCCGCGCGCTGGTCGGAAGCAGTCGGCTTCCCCCGTACCGGAAACCAACCGATGCGACGACCAGGAAAATCGCAGCCGCGGCCGCTGACAGCGCCGCCGTCCGGAGGAAGGCGGTCCAGAAGCCCGCAAATAGACTCTGAGGTTTCTCTCCTACAAGAACCAAGTGGGCAGGCATCTGGTGGTCCGTCAAACTGCTCATCAACGCCTGCCGCACTCCACGTAAGCGCTGGACCGAGCGCGCACAGTCCTCGCACTGCCCGAGATGCTGCTCGAGCTGCCGCGCCTTCAGCGGAGACAGCTCATCCAGCGCCCAATCCGTCAGCTCGGTTTCCCATTCACGACATCCCATGACGTTCACCTCTTCTTCTGCGCTGGGGTCAGAACAACAGGATTCAGGATTCAGGAAGGAGGAAACTGGAAACTTGAAACTGGCACCCTCTAGAGCCAGGTTGCAACTTCATGATTTCCAGTTTCCGCCCTCCTGAGTCCCCAGTACCGCATTTTGCTGGTTGCTCGGCTCGCTCTTTTCCTGATTCCTGACTCTTGACTCCCGGCTTCTTCCCGACTCAGTTGTGCCGCCTCTCTGCGGCCGCTCGCCCCTGACGCCTGAATCCCAAGGGAAAGGAACCGGTCTCAGGCGAGACACTCGCGCTGCATGGCGCCACCCTCCCCCCACGGGAGAGGGTAAGGGGAGGAAGGGAACGTCACATCACGTGACGCAAGACCCTCTCCCGCCGGGACAGGATGGCGCCTGCCGTGCCTGCCAGATACCCCGTGTGCGCTTTACCAGTCGCCACACTGAAAGGAACAAGACCACGTTGTAACACTCGTAACCGTCAAGTGCAGTACTAACCTACGATGAACTTCCTCAGTTGCTCGAAACCCGAGTACACGCGCGTCTTGGCCGTACTCAGCGGACAGCCCTGGATCTCGGCAATCTCCGCCAATTTGAAACCCTGGTAAAACTTCAGGACAATCGCTTCCCGCTGCTCGAGGGGCAGTCCCGCGAGCGCTTTTTCCACCAAGATTCTCAGTTCGCCTCGTTCCCACTGCCCTACCTCGCCCACCCTCACCCTGGAAGAATCCCCGGCCGGGTCGAGATCCTTCAGGCTAGTTTCTTCCTCACGCTCCCGCCGAGCGTGTGAGTGAGCCGTATTGCGCGCGATCCGAAACAGCCATTGGGGGAACTTATGCGGATCCTTCAGTTGGCCGAGATGACGATAGCCGGAGAGAAAAACCTCCTGGCACATGTCGAAGGCATCTTCCGGCCGTCCCGTCAAATACACCAGGAAACTGTAAACCTTCCGCTCCCAACGCCTTACGAGCACGTTGAATGCTTCCGGCTGCCCGCTCATCGCGTCTCGTACCAGCGCGGCGTCCGGACGATCAGAAATCTCTAATCCCAATTCCACTCCTGATGACGCAAAAGATAGGAAAAAAGTTTGCGGCGCGCCTCGTGGTCGTTCCGTTTCTTCTTCCTTCACTTCCACTTCCCCTGCCGGGTAGGCTCTGGGAAAGGGGTTTTCCGCCGAAAGGCCCATACCTGCCTAGAATACAAGATCATTCGCTCTCAATAAAGCGTGAAAAATGCAGGATTCAGGAGTCAGGATTCAGGGCAGAGGAAATTTGAAACTGGAAACTGGAAACTGTTAATTGGAAACTGGGAACTCGTAGCCTCGGCCAGTTTCCATTTTCTAGTTTCCATTTTCTTCCCCGTCCAGTTTCCAGTTTCAAATTTCCAGTTTCCGCCCTGAAGGTGGATGACCGGCCCATCGTTGGCGGTGATGCCGGTTGTGGCGAGAGTTACGGCGCGGCGGCGCTCTGTTGCCGCAGCTCCTGAACAGCCGCCAGCGCCTGGGGGTTGGTGGGATCCTTCACCAAGCCGGCTTGGTACTGGTTCAAAGCCTCGGCCTTGCGGCCTGTAAGCGTGTAAATATCGCCAAGTCCGAAGTGAGCGTAGCTGTCATACTCCTCCAAGCTGAGGGCGGCCCGAAAGTCGCGCTCCGCCTCCCCCCAAGCGCGCCGGCGACCATTAATCGTGCCGAGATAGTCGTAAGCAAGCGCGTTTGGCTCCACACGGACGGAGGCGCGAAACTGTTCTTCGGCCTCGTCCTCGCGCCCTTCCTCAAAAAGAAGCTGGCCGAGCTTATTGCGAGCGCGGCTGTTGAGGGGTGCGAGCGCGACTACCGCTCGAAGTTGGGGTTCGGCTTGGTCCCTCAGCCCCATCTTCAAGTACGTCTCACCCAAATTGAGATGTGGATTCGGCTCATCCGGCCTAAGCTTGATGGCACGCTGGAAGAGCTCGGCCCCCTGGGGATAGTGCTTTTTGCGGAGCGCCAGCACGCCCAGATTGCTGAGCACCTCGACGTTGTTAGGATTCACGGCAAGGGCGCGTTTCCACATGCTCTCAGCCTTGTCCATCGCGCCCCCGAACCAGTAAGCACTAGCGAGATCGTTTAGGATGCCGTCGGCGTCCGGCGAGAGTTCCAGAGTGCGGGTGTACAGCACAATGTCATTGTTCCAGTCGCGGTTGCGGATCACGATGCGGGCGGCGCAAAGCCCGCCCACCGCAACGCCGACGAGCACAAGGGCACGCCGCTGCGCGGGACGCGCCGCCGCGCGGGACCACAACTTCGACGCGCCCAAACCGACGAGCCAGACCACGCCGACGGAAGGCAGATAGAGGTAGCGTTCGCTGAAAACGTTGCGGGCCAGCCAGTGGGCGTTGAGGACGGGAGCCAGCGTGGCAAAGAACCACACGATTGCGAAGGAAGCAAAACGGACGTTACGTTCGCGGCTGCGCCAGCACACAAAGAAAAGTGCAGCGAGCGCGAGGAGGACCAGCAGGCCGGCGAGAACGCCAAGATCGAACGGGCTCGTGCTCGGGTGGAAAACGTAGAAGGCGCAGAGCCGCACGGGCCAGAGAAGCTTCCCGACGTACTGGCCGACGAGCGCAACGGCGGAGAGCACCATTTGCTGTGGGGTAACCTCGGCGTGGAAATCGACCGGGGCCAGCGTTCCGAGAAAGCGGATGCGCAAGAGCATATAGGCTGCCCCGACGAGCCACAGCAGACCGTAACGGGCCAGCTTCCGGGAGGCGGATGTTTCGGAGCGGTCCTCGCGGTAGAAGTGCTCATAGACAGTAGCGAGAGCCGGCAGAGTCATCGCCTGCTCCTTGGAAAGCAGGGCGAGAACAAAAGCAACCCCCATCGCGGCCAGCAGGGCCTTCGAAGGCCGGCCCCCCGGCCTCGCCACGGCAAGAAAGAAACCAAAGGTGAGGAGGTAAAAAAAAGTGAGCTCGAGGTCCGTAACCGCAGCAATCCAGGCCACCGACTCAGTGTGAATCGGATGCAGGGCGAACAGAGCGCCGGCGAGGAAGGCCCACACGCGGTCCCCGGTCAGACGCTCGGTGAGCACAAAGACGAGGCAGACCGCCAGAACGTGAAGCAAAAGGCTGACAAGATGGAAGCCGTAAGCCCGCAGACCGAAGAGCCGATAGCAGACAAGGTATCCCAGCGTCATCATCGGCCGATAGTAATTGGAGACGGTCACGCCCGAGAAAGACCAAACGTTGCTGGCAAAGATCTCCTTCAGGTACTGGAAACTCCGGATGTACGGATTTTTTACCAACTGGGTGTCGTCGTCATAGACAAAACCGTTGAACAGAATGTTGAGATAAGGCAAGGTGGCGCAGGCCACGAGAGCTGTGATGAGGAGCGCGCGGGTGCGATCCGACCAGAACGCGGCCCGCTCGGGCGCAGGCGGCGCCTGAGGAGTTTTTCTGACCCTGGCCGCCGACGTCGGAAGCGCTTGCCGAGCCAGCGGCCGGGACCGAGGCCCTCGCCGGTGCGCCAAAGCGAAGCTCCTCCACCGAGTTTTCCGCCCGGATGCCTTCTTCATTGAAATCATGCGAATCAAACTCCGTAGCCTGCCCGGCCCATCGTTGGCGGTGATGCCGGTTGTGGCGAGGGTTACGGTGCGGCGCCGGCGATCTGTTGCCGCAGCTTCTGGACAGCCGCCAGCGCCTGGGGGTTGGCGGGATCCTTCACCAAGCCGGCTTGGTACTGGCTCAAAGCCTCAGCCTTGCGGCCCGCAGCCTTGTAAAGGTAGCCCAGTCCGCAGTGGGCGTTGCTGTCAGACTCATCCAAGCTCAGGGCGGCCCGAAAGTCGCGCTCCGCCTCCCCCCAAGCGCGCCGGCGAATATTGATCTCGCCGAGAAAGTCGTAGGCGAGGGCATTCGGCTCAATACGGATGGAGGCGCGGAACTGATCTTCGGCCTCGTCCGTGCGGCCCTCCTGCACGAGAAGCTGGCCGAGCTCATTGGGAACGCGGGAGTCGGGAGGCGGAAGCGCGAGTGCTTTCCGAAGCTGGAACTCGGCCGGGCCCGCGAGTCCCATAAGCCGGTAGACCGTACCCAGGTTGAGATGCGGATCCAGGGAGTTCGGTCTCAGCTCCATCGCACGCTGGAAGAATTTGACTGCTTCGGCATATTGCTCTTTCTTGCCTGCCACCATGCCCAGATTATTGAGCACGACGCCGTATTGAGGATTAATGGCGAGCGAGCGTTTCCACGCGCTCTCAGCATTCTCTACCGCACCCTGGTCCCAGTAAACAGCGCCCAGGTTGTTTAAGATGATGTAGGAATCCGGCGAGAGTTCGAGGGTCCGGTTGTACAACGCGATGTCATTGTTCCAGTCGCGGTTGCGGATCACGATGCGGGCGGCGAAAAGCCCGCCCAGCGCGATACCGGCGAGCACGAGCGCGCGCTGCTGCGCGGGACGCGACGCGGCGCCGGACCACAACTTCGACGCGCCGAAACCCACAAGCCATGCGACGCCGACGGAAGGCAGATAGAGATAGCGTTCGGTGAAAACGTTGAGGCCCACCCAGTGGGCGTTGAGGACGGGAGCGAGCGTGGCAAAGAACCACAAGATGGCGAAGGAAACGAAGCGGACGTTTCGTTCGTGGCTGCGCCAGCAGACATAGAAAAGGGCAGCAAGCGCGAGGAGGACTAACAGGCCGGCGAGAACGTGAAGATCGAACAGGCTGGTACTTGGGTGGAAGACGTAAAAGGCGCAAAGCCGCACGGGCCAGAGGAGCTTGCCAACGTACTGGCCGACCAGCGCGATGGCGGAGAGCACTATTTGCTGTGGGGCGAGCTGCTGCATCTTCTCTTCCGGCGCCAGCGCTCCCAGAAAGTGAACGCGCAAGAGCACGTAGGCCACGCCGACGAGCCACAGCAGACCGTAGCGGGCCAGCTTCTGAGAGGCGGATGTTTCGGAGCGGTCCTCGCGGTAGAAGTGCTCATAGACAGTGGCTAGGGCTGGCAGAGTCATTGCCTGCTCCTTTGAAAGCAGGGCAAGGAGGAAGGTGACCCCCATGGTGGCCAGCATGGGCTGCGTACGCCGGCTCCTAAGCCTCGCCAAAGCGAGAAAGATTCCAAAAGTGATGAGATAAAAAAACGTCACCTCGAGGTCCGTAACCGCAGCAATCCAGGCCACCGATTCAGTGTGAATCGGGTGCAGGGCGAACAGAGCGCCGGCGACGAAGGCCCACATGCGGTCCCCGGTCAGACGCTCGGTGAGCACAAAGACGAGGCAGACGATGAGTACGTGGAGCAAAAGGCTGACAAGATGGAAGCCGTAAGCCCGCATGCCGAAGAGCCGATAGCAGACAAGGTATCCTAGCGTCATCATCGGCCGATAGTAATTGGAGACGACCACGCCCTTGAAGGACCAAACGCTGGTGGTAAAGATTTCCTTCAGGTACTGGAAGCTCCGCACGTACGGATTTTTCACCAACTGGAGGTCGTCGTCATAGACAAACCCGTTGAACAGAATGTTGAGATAAGGCAGGGCTGCGCAGGCCACGAGGGCCGTGATGAGGAGTGCGCGGGCGCGCTCCGGTCGGGACGCAGCCCGCTCGGGCACAGGCGGTGGCGCCTGGGGAGTTTTCCCGGCCTTGGCCGCTGACGCAGGACCCGGCCGAGGAGTTGCCGGCAGGGCCCGACGCCCTGTCGGGCGCGCCAAACCGAATATTCTCGACCGAGTTTTTCGCCGAGACGCCTTCCCCATCGAAATCATGCGGATCATCCTGGCCCGGTCGTTGAAAGCCCCAGCCGCCGGGTCCGCTAGGCCTAGGCAGCGAGGAGCGGCGGCGAGATGCACAGGCCTCCCGAGTGCGCCAAGAACCACTGTCTTTGGCGTGAAAGTCTCATTGCTAACTCGGCGCGCCCGCGCACTGGTGCCCACCGGGCATGCAGTGCTTCGCCAGCATCGCGATCGCCGGATGCCCTTTTCGCCCCCACGCGGACCCCATTCCGGGTATCGCCAGAACAAGCGCCACAGGGGCAGCCCGCGCGCGGGCTGCTGAGGTTCTTGCAGGGGCGAACGAGTCCACTTCATTGCCTGTCTGACTCTTTTTGCTTCAGGTGTCCACCCAGTTTCCTCAGGCCGTGCCGCCTTACGCCTCAGGGACGGCCAGTCGAGACCTCACGCCTCCATCTGCACGTCAAAACCGCCATCCATACCGGGGGTTTCCATCCTAGCTCCCGGCTAACCGGTAATATACACCGACTGGTTGGCAGAATGCATCGAAACCGCTAAGCAGGGCCAGAGAAAGCAAAGCGGAGGGCATGTTCGGACAATAGGTCGACGCGAAGGACATTGCGCCATGACCGAACTTGAAACTTGCCTGAAACGGTGAAGGAGTGAAGTATGCTGGGCCGATGGAAAGGACGAATAGATAAGGATGCGAAAGTTAGTCCGCTAATGCCTTGCGTAACCTCGCGGAAGAGGAGCCGAGAGGGTCGGTGAAGATATCACGGTTAGGTTTGATTGGCTTCCTCCTGCTAGTGTCCCGTAACATTTAATTCTTTACAACCTTTAACCTTTTCCAGTATGCTGTCGGCCGTGGCTTTCCACACGAATGGTTTGGGCGCCTCATTCCAGGCCGCCAAGTACTCGTAGATAGCTTTTTCCAGTTCTTGGACGCTGTTGAAGCTGCCGCGTCGAATCCGTTTGCGGGTGATCTCGGCAAACCAGCGTTCCACTTGATTGAGCCAGGAACCGCTCATGGGAGTGAAGTGAAAGTGAAACCGTCGCCGCTTCTTGGGTTTCAGCCAGCACTGCACCGGGGGACTTTTGTGGGTGCTGTAGTTGTCCATGATCAAGTGCACGTCCAAGTCTGGGGGGACCTCGCCCTCCACCTGTTGCAGGAACCTCACAAACTCGCGGCCCCGATGACGGGGCAGGCACTGGCCCATCACCTTGCCGGTGAGAATGTTGAAGGCGGCAAACAGGGTGGTGGTGCCATGCCGCTCGTAGTCGTGCGTCCGCCGCTCCGGCAACCCCGGCCGCAAGGGCAGGATGGGAGCGGTCCGGTTGAGGGCTTGAATCTGGCTTTCCTCATCCACGCAGAGCACCAGGGCGTGGTCGGGGGGATTCAAGTACAACCCCACCACATCCCACACCTTGGCCTCAAAGTTGGGGTCCTGGGAGAGCTTAAAGGTTTCCACTCGGTGGGGTTGCAACTCGTGGTCCTGCCAAGCCCGGTGCACCGTCATGTGGGACAAACCCAAGTGCCGGGCCAAGGTGCGCGTACTCCAATGCGTAGCGGCCGGCGGCTTGGTGTGCAAAGTAGTCTCAATCACCTGTTTCTCCAAAGCGGGAAGCAGCTTGCGCCGGGAGCGATGGCGGGGGTTGTCCCGCTCCAGAGCTCCCACACCGCCTCGCACATAGGCGGCCCGCACCGCCAAGACGGTCGGACGCGAAACGCCCACTTGTCGCGCAATCGCCCGGTTGGGCGTTCCCTGCGCCGCCAGCAGAATGACTCGGCAGCGGCGGGCCGTTCTCTGCGTCGTAGTTCTAGCTCGGGCCAGGGTTTCCAATGCGGTTTTTTCGTTCTTGCTGAGGTTCATACGCGTCGCTGGTGTAAACATGAGCCCAGCCTAACACGGAGCGGGTCTATTGTCAAGTCTTAAATGTTACATGACACTAGCTCCCTTGACGATCTGGTCCTGCCTCAGGCCGCTCCGTCCACTCTGGGGTTATCGCCGTTGCCGTAAATGAACAGCCCAAGCTTTGGCATAGCCAACCCTTTCCTGCCCGTGCAGCACACCACAGGTCCGTGTCATGCTGCCGACTAATGGCAACAACAGTTTCACCTCTCGCATTCTATCCTGCCCAATCCACTGCCGCACATCGATGGAAGGGATATCGCCGCTCAAGCCTGGATGCCTTATTTTGACCGTGCATCCTTAACGGAAGAACTCACAGCGCCGAAGTCTTCGAACGCTCGGAACCCAATCGACAATGGCAGTTGGCAAGAGCGCTTGCAACCAAGAGAGTAGAATTCTGAAGTCACAGGGAAAGAGGCGTGCTGCGCGTCCCAGCATCAGGCGCGCTCCTCGGCGGTCCCCCCGGCTTACCATCGGTCCTACCATTCCAATGCACACCCTCGCAAGCGCCTGCTCCCGCAGATCGGATAGTCTCTGGGGATCTCGGGCCACCGCGTTCTCAACAATCGTGTACCTGCTCCGGAATGTATACTTGAGATCGCCCGACCCACTCTTGCCCGCCCTGTGACGGCGGTATCTCGCCAAGGGCCGGTCGACAAACTCCACCCGGTACTTTGCAGCAATCCGCAACCACATGTTCCAATCTTCGCCGCTCTGCAAACCCGGCGACTCATCAAAATAACCAACCGTGTCAAAAACATCCCGCCTGATTACAGGCGTTGGAGAGGCAATAAAATTGAACAACAGGAGTGGACGCAAGATATCGCCGGCGTAGAACTTTGTCACGTCGCTGGTCCTAAATACTTCCTGGACACTTTCCTCATCAAATACAATGGCGTCAGAATACACCCAGGCAAGGTCAGGGTGCCTGGAAAACAAGTCCATTTGCAGTTGCAGCTTCTCCGGCAACCACAGGTCATCCGCGTCCACAAAGGCGATATAGGAGCCCCGCGCCGCACGGATCCCCACATTCCGTGCTGAAGCTGCCCCTGCGTTTTCTTTGCGGAGATACCGAATCCGGTCCTTATAACCGGCGACTACTTCCGGGGTTTGATCAGTCGACCCGTCATCCACCACGATAACTTCGAAGTTCCGAAAAGTTTGGGCAAGCACGCTATCCAGCGTCTCGGCAGTCCACCGAGCGGCGTTATAGGCAGCGATGACGACACTAACTGTCGGACTTGAAGATTCGCTCATTACGACAACCCTATCAAATCCTTACGGATGTGCCAGACGCGTCTGGTAGCATGTTGGATCAAATTCGAGGAGCGAGCCACAAATATATAAAGCCGTGGAAACGCATATACCACAAACAGGAGAAACTCTGCTAATCGAGGCGTCACCTCGCCAATTCTGCGAATCCATCTACGAATAGTTTCCTTTGCCAAAGTCTACAACCGTATCTCTAAAAACCAACTCGAGGAAATGGTGGCGAGAGGTGTGATCGGGCAAGTCAAGCCGGCGTGCCCTCGCTTATTTGATCAAACGCAAAAAGAGGCTCATTTTCTCAATTGATTCCGGCGCCCAGTTTCGCATGGATGTCCCACCATTCCACCGGCTCACCCACGAGTCGCCTGTACTTCTTATAGCATCGACCCCATACCGAGCGGAAGTGTCGCCCATTCATCCCATAGTCGCGCTGGTCCCGTATGAGTCGCCGGCACTTCAGCAGTACTTCCTCCGCGGACAGCCACTTTCCCGGAGCTTCCTCGCCGAAAGGTCCGCTACAAAGCCCGTCAAAGCGTGCATCCACGAACCTACCCTCGAGGGGCGGGTACGGGCATCTCACTGTATGGTTCAATCCCTGATTAACGACCTTAAACTGCCTGTATCCTAGATTCCATAAGAGCGATAATCCGGCGAATGTCCCGTCAAACCCCATGCAGTTTAACCCCCCCCCGAACGAAACATATTTGGGCCGTTCTCTCCCGTGCAGCGCCTCCAAACAGAGCAAATCGGCGCCCTCGATATCAACCTTCAAATAATAAGGCGACCCGCATTCGTCAAGGATCTGTCCGAACGGCATACACGGCACTGCTATGCAGCGGTTCGTCCCGCCCAATGCGGCATACCGGTCTGCGAATTGGGCCGAAGTGGTACCCCAATTGTCATGAGCCGAATTCACCCAGAAATCAGTAGTGCCGACGCGGTCTGCTATCGCAACATTATAGATTCTCAACGTTCCATCACTCACATAGGCTGAAAGTCGTTTGGCTACCTGCTGCGCTAGCTCGGGATTCGCCTCAATGCCTACGACTTGGAAGCCCTTTGAGATGTAGAACTCCGTATCTTTTCCAACGTGCATTCCAACATCTATGACTAGATCCGTTCTCATAGTGCCTCCTTGACGAGTGTCAGACGATAGCCACGCCTGAGCAACAGTCCTTGGTATGGGGTGGCTTCGCAACAGGACGGAGAGCCATACGTATGCGATGACGGTGCATGATCACATACACCCCAAGCGGCGGCACGTATGCGCCACCCGCCAGTGCCACCGTCGCCCCCCGCTGCTGTCCGGCTCAGCGGTGGGCTTGAGGATCACTGGGAGGTTCCTCGTGCGTGATTCTCATTTATATATCGCGTACCCCACATCTTATACCAATATCGCTGCCCTTGACAGCTCTTCAGCAAACCGCTACCCCTCATTTCAGAAAGTCTGGATTTCCGACTTCCGGAAATTGACCCCATGAGCAGCATCGTTAGAGTGCAGCGCAAGGGCCAAGTGACCATTCCCACCCGGCTTCGTGTCCAGGTCGGCCTCGTTGATGGCGACCTGGTAGAAGCCAAAGCAGAAAGAGGCAAGATCGTTCTCACCCCAAAACTTATTGTTGACCGTGAGTACACGCCGGCCCAGCGCCGGGTCATCGATGCCCGCCTCGCTGAGTCGTTGGAACAGGCGAAAAGAGGCGAGACGTACGGGCCTTTCGAGATCCACGAAGACATGACGACGTTTCTCCACGGCGAAGCCAAGAAAGCCCGATCAAAGAAAACCACATCTGTCAAACCCAGTGCCCGATGAAGCGCCAACTGACGGCCGCCGCTGTAAAGGACTACACTGAGGCTGCCACCGCCGTCCAGAAAGCATTCGATAAACAAGTGAAACTGCTGCTGGAGGACTTTCGCCACCCCTCGCTCCGCGCCAAGAAATACGATGAGTCCCGGAACGTCTTGCAGGCCCGCGTAAACCGCGACTGGCGCTTCTATTTTGCCATCACGGTGACACCTGCCTCATTTTGAACATCATCCCAAATAACACTTAATAAGACTTGATAACTCCCCTGTAGCGCTAGGCGCTAACTTCATCGCGTGGCGCGAAGAAAAGCAGATTCTTCTGCCGCAAGGCGGGATCAGGATGACACGTCATTCTCATCCCGCCTTGCGGCAGAAGAATCTGCTTTTGGTTGCGGCCAAGGGCTGCACTGTATCAATCTGAATGCACCTTCGTATTAGAAGAGTCCTCCAAGATTCAGGACAAGTACGGAAATCAGGATTACCACCACCGCCGCCGTCAGCACCCTGCGGGTGCCCGGGGAAGTGGCTCGCCATTCTCCTGTCAGGATGCCGAGGAGGTTCGAAGAGAGAATCATTGCGGAAACGAACAGCGCATAGCCAAGGGAAGTTCCGTACTTTCCTACCAGCGTCGCGCCGATGCCATAACCTACCATCCCCGAAAGCCAGAGCAAGCCCATGGCAATTGCCAGGCTGGTTTCTCTTGCCCAGCCCGGATTCAGAAAAAGCGACCAGGTCCCGTTACGGAAAAGCAGCAGGAAGCAATAGAGCAGATTAGGAACGAAGCCGGCGCCCAGCACCAGCGCCCACGAGGCGTAGGTTGAGGTGACCGGGAAAGCTCCCAGGGCAACGGCCTTTTGCAGGATTTGGCCGCTGAAAGCGAAGCCGAGATTAATGTTTGACCCAAAGATACCGGTGAAGATGCAGATGGCCAGCCCGGTCAGAAAACTCGAAGCTACTGCGCTAGCGGAGGGGCCGGCAGGCCTCTGCTCCTTCTCGCGCCGGCGGCCTGCCATGCCATAGAGAGCGAGGCCGGCGAAGAGGATGGGCATGCTGATGAGCAATAGGATGCCCCGCGGCCGGAGCAGGTCTACAGGGTTAAGGACCAACAAGGGTACGAGAGACCCCGACAGACAAGACAGGCCGGCCACCACCGCGAACGCCAGCGCCATGCCCACGGCGCTGATTCCCAGGCCGAAGGTCACTTGAGCGATGCCCCACAGAAAGCCGAAGACCAGGGGGGCGAGGAGCGCACGGCTGGAAACGCCTCGATAGACATCCTCGAGGTGGGGCACGAAACCCGCAGCCAGTAGCCACGGTATAATCAGCAACGCTGCGGCGGCAAAAACCAGCCAGGTGTTTTCCCATTTCCACTGACGCGTGTACTTCATGGGCAGCGGAAAGCTTCCATTCAACGCTCCACTGATGAAAATGACCGCCATGCCAAGCCAGAAATGGTCGCTCATCAAATACTCCCTCACGGCACAAATTAAGGCGTCGTCACGTAATAACCGTTCGATTCTCGAGTCGGCACCCCCTCACCCCCCCCTGGGGGGAGAGTTTCCAAAAATGTCCAAACTCCAGGGTGTCCCGCAGGCGCGGGACGGGTGAGGGGTTGTCCAGCGACCAATGCAACGGTTATTTCGTGACGACCCCTAAGCGCAGGTTCTCAAGATTTCGGGCATACCTTGACCGGAGTTTGTAACCTCCCGTCCACCCCTCACGGTTTCCAAATCGTGGTCATTGCCGAAAAGCCGGTGGGACGAATGGCATCGACGCGAACGCGCGTCGGATTTTCTTGATGGAAGCTCAACGAAACTGTGGCCGACTGGCCGGGGGCGAGGCGAGGCAGTGGGGTTTCATGCTGCTCCATCGGCAGGTCGCCTTGAACGTAGACAATCCATCTCAGCGTGTAGCCCTCCAGCGTGTAAGCGGGAAGCTTGCGACGCGCCTCCACGGTTGCCTTCAGGGAATTCCCCTCTGCCGTCAGCCTGAGTGCTTGCACAGGACTCGCCTCCTGCCTTAGCGCCTCAAACGACGCCTTGCGCGCCCCGTAAAGGTCCACAACTCCGTGGACACGTTGCTTCAATACCCCGATCCCTTTGTCACCCACATGCGTTCGGTAATCGTTATAACAGAAAAAGATCGCGCCGCCCACAAACGGATACTGGCGGTAGGTGTCGTCGTGCTCACGCAGAATCCTGATGCGGACCAGATCGTTCTCCGGCCGGTCCGGTGTGCATGCACAGTACCCGTATTCTGAGATCACAATGGGCTTATCGGGAAAAGCGCGGTGGATCTCTTCCAGGTTGCGCTTCACGTCCTCAACGCCGCCCTTGTACCAACTCTCGTAGTATTCGTTCCATTCAATAAAGTCCATCAGCCCGGCCACGTCCTTTTCGGGCGCTCTCTGTAGTGAATTCGAAGCATAGGAGCGCAGGCGATTCGGATCGAGTCTTTTCGCCTCCTCGACCATGCGCTTGGCGAACTGGTAGGCCGCCGGGTTCTGCCCGTTAATCTCGTTGCAAAGCCCCCAGGAGAAAATGCAGGGATGGTTGCGGTCGCGTTGGATCAT
>Ga0208036_1000973_pt1 | contig 13849 bp, 18 predicted proteins | sample June2015DPH_11_1_2_FD_184706 | JGI IMG/M metagenome (GOLD analysis project Ga0208036, IMG submission 184706) | Peatland microbial communities from SPRUCE experiment site at the Marcell Experimental Forest, Minnesota, USA - June2015DPH_11_100... | ecosystem: Environmental > Terrestrial > Soil >...
GGAAGGCGATATGGCAGAAAACCGTGTCGGTGCAGACGCCCATGACCTGGGCGTTCAGGCCGGCAAACCTGGCGAGGTCCGCTTGGATTGCCGACAGTTCGTTCTGTCAAACCGGGGTGAAGTCAAGCGCGTAAAAGCAGACCACCACATTTTTGCCACGATAGGCGGAAAGCTGAAACTCGCCCTGGGTGGCGCCCGTGGTCGAGCTGAGCCTGAAATCAGGCGCCTCGTCTCCGATCTTTAATGCCATTTAAACCTCCATGGACAGAGTATCATCACAAGCGTGAGGGCAGCTCAAGATTACAGCATTAGGCGCTTGGCTCGCCGTTCAGGATAACCAGTTCAGGGTCTTTGAGCGTCACCTTGCTGTGGGGTTGCACGGAGTGCGTGAGCCACACGTTGCCCCCGATGATGCTGTGATGGCCAACGCGTGTATCGCCCCCCAGGATGGTGGCGTTGGGGTAAATGGTGACATGATCTTCGAGGTCGGGGTGCCGCTTATTCTCCTGCCCTCGACGAAGTTGACCTTGTTCATCCTTTCGAAGCGGATTGAATGCCCCCAGCGTAACACCGTGGTAAAGAGTCACCCTTCTGCCGATGGTGGCGGTTTCGCCGATCACCACGCCCGTCCCATGATCGATGAAGAACGACTCGCCTATCGAAGCGCCGGGATTGATATCGATGCCGGTGTGGCTGTGCGCCACCTCGGTCATCATACGGGGAAGGAAAGGCACTCCCATCAGGTAGAGCCGGTGCGCCAGCCGCTGCACGGTAATGGCCTCCATGCAAGGGTAGCTGAGTAGAATCTCCTCATGGCTGGCGGCGGCGGGATCATTCCGGAAAGCCGCTTCGATATCCGAGGCCAATAACCTCGCCAGCTCCGGAAACTGGCCGAACAGATGTTCGGTCAGCTCCTGGGCACGGTCCTCAATGTCGACTGAAGACTGATCCCCTTGGCAACGCCGATCGAAGCGCATGGCAGAGCACAATTGCTCACGCAACAGCGTTTCCATCTCGACCAGGTAATGCCTGGCTCCTGTCGCCGCGCGGTCCAGTTCCGCGCCCTGGCCCTGATAAAAAACAGGGAAGAGCAGCTCGAGGTAGTGGCGGCAGATTTGCGCCGCGGCTTCTCGGCTGGGGAGCCGAAACTCGCACCCGTAATCGCCTGAAAGTTGCGCATCCAGCGCCGCCCTAAATTCGCTTGCTAGGTTCTCTAAACGTTTATCATCCATGGTTTGTTAACCTTTAATGAGTCGAGGAGTCGAGAGTCGAGGAGTCGAGAAGTTTCCACCTTCGAGGTCCGACCTAAGAGCCGAGGAGTCAAGAGATTCCCACCCTCGGCCTTCGACTCAACTTCTCGAGTTCTTGACTCCTCAACTTATCGAGTTCTCGACTCCTTGACTCCTCGACTCTCGACTCCTCGCCCCCGCACACTAGCCGATTCCCTCAAAGAGCACGGTGGATAAGTATCGCTCACCGGAATCCGGCAAGACCGTAACGATGATCTTCCCGGCAAACTCGGGCTGCTTCGCCAGTCGCACGGCCACGGCCGTCGCGGCGCCGCAGGAAATGCCACTCAGGATACCTTCCTCCCTCGTCAGCCGCCGGCCAAATTCAATCGCCTCTTCGTTCGAGACCTGCTCAATACGGTCCACAAGCGACAGGTCGAGAACCTTCGGTACGAAGCCGCCTCCGAGTCCCTGGATCTTGTGCGGACCGGGCTTCAAGGGCTGACCAGAAGTGAATTGAGTCAAGACGGGGCTCCCCGTCGGCTCGACCGCCACCGACAAGATATGTTTGCGCTTGGTTTTCTTGATAAAGCGGGAAACGCCGGTGATGGTGCCGCCCGTCCCCACCCCGGACACTAACACGTCAATTGTCCCGTCGGTGTCGTCCCAGATTTCGGGCCCGGTGGTCTTTTCGTGGATATCGGGATTGGCAGGATTCTCAAACTGCTGAGGCAGGAAATAATGGTTGGCATCGGATTGATAAATCTCCTGCGCCCTCCTGATCGCACCGGGCATGCCCTCCGGCCCCGGGGTGAGGATCAAGCTGGCGCCCAGAGCTGCCATCACTCGACGCCGCTCGAGCGACATGGTCTCGGGCATGGTGAGCGTCAACTTGTAGCCTCGCGCGGCGGCAACAAATGCCAGAGCGATTCCCGTATTGCCGCTGGTGGGCTCAATGATCTCCTTGCCTGGTGTCAAGACACCTCTCTCCTCGGCGTCCCAAATCATCGCCGCCCCGATCCGGTCCTTCACGGAATAGCCCGGGCCGCGGCCCTCGATCTTGGCCAAAACTGTTGCTTTGGCTCCGTCGGTCACCCGGTTAAGCCGTATGAGCGGAGTCCTTCCGATACTGAAAGAGTTATCCTGGTAAATGGTCGACATTGAGTATCCTCTCGATAGTGAATTGTGTGCTCTGAAACCCGGCTTCAAGGCCGGCCTATGACAACACGCTATTCGGTATTGCTTGGGGTCGCGGGTGACGGGTGCGCCCGGGATTCACCATCCCGATGTATCGGGATGGGAGCCCAGGCTAGCTACAGATACAACGGAGGGCCGTACCACCGGCAATGGAAGGAACGATGCTGAGCACGTCGTTCTCATTCAGGGGAGTTTGTTCCCTTTGCAGGAATCGGATGTCTTCGTCGCCGAGGTAAATGTTGACGAAGCTGCGCAGTTTACCTTCATCGTTGTAAAGGTGCTTGCGCAAGCCGCCGTATTGCGTCGTGATGGCGCGCAGCGCCTCCACCACGGTTTTCGCCTCCACCTCCAACGACTCGTTCTTTTCCGCGTATTGGCGGAGCGGAGTCGAGATGATGACCTTGACCGGCATTCTTGCTCCCCGGGATGCGGCTTCGAACGGCCTCGCGGCCAGCAGCCTTCCCGCCTTAATTAATTCGATGCATTCTGAGCCCGAAGGATTCCAGGTTTTCTTGAGGAAGCGGTGCCCACAATCGGTTAACTCACTATCTCAACCTGCTCCGCGCGAAAAGCCCAGCGATCCTCTGCCAAAACCCAGCTCGTCAAATCCTTCGGGACGCCCCGTTCAACCGAGATTATAACATAAGAATACCACGGCCAGGCATGTTCGCGGTCGTAAATCGAAGGCCGCGCCGGATGATCGGGGTGAGAATGGTAGTAACCCAGAACCTCTAAACCCCTCGCCCGCGCGTCCTTCTCCACCCGCAACTGGTCGAGTGGATCGATCAGGAAACGGTTGCGCTCCGTTTCCCGGACCGGATCATCCACCGGCAATAGCTCCTGCGCACGACTCGGATCATGCCGCAGGTTCTTGAGCGCCACAACCTCGGTGACCTGCTTCGCCTCACCGTTGGCCTTACCTAGAAGAATCCCACAGCATTCACTGGGGTATTCCCCTGCGCTGTGTCGCCGGATGGCTTCCCGATGCACATCCCCTAGTTTCAGAATCATGGCCCGCCTGGGGTAAATCAAAAATCTCTTAGGGGTCCGCCCCTTACATATCTTGCGTAATTATTATACTGAGACCTGCCCGGGCCGCCAAATCTGCGGCGCCAAGCCGCTGTAATTCAATTCATTCTCCCCTCTCCCCCTTGGAGGAGAGGGGCCGGGGGGTGAGGGGGTCAATGCCCTGAAACCACAAACAACGCAACGCTGTCCCCAGGTTTCTCGAGAGGGTGCTGGACGTCGCGTGGTCGTTGCCCAATGCTTTCAGCGGCGCGGTGTGAACTGCAAAGACGGGCGCAGGCCCACCACCCCCTCACCCGGCCCGCCTCCCGATGAAGTGCATCGGGACGGCGGTCCACCCTCTCCCCCAAGGGGGAGAGGGCAAGTCGCGCAAGGCCAGAAAATCTCAGCAAAAACGTAGAAACTCCAGTGGCCGGGGCAAGCCCCCGCCCTACATCCTATAACCCAGCCCTTGCGCTTCTTGCCATCAATAGATTAGATTCAAATTCTAGGGTCTGGATTGCGAGCTTGTGAACTTTCTGGAGTCGAATGGGATGGGACAAGAGCAGCTAGTGGCGAACGACATTCGGAAACAATTTACCGCCGCCGGTTTTGAGATTGTGGAGGCTGGCGTACCGCCTGGCTCAATCGGCGTAAAGAAATACAACTGCCTGCAATACCTGGAACCGAAGGCAGAGCAAGCCTGGCTTCCTCTTGGCCCCCCTTATTTCATCATCCGTGGCTTGAACTGTGAACTTGAGGACCGCGGATACCAGAAGTTCTGGTACCACCGGGGCACGCGGTTCCCCATTCGAAAAGCCGAACTCGAGACACTCCACCGCTTTGATGAGGAAGTTCGCGAGATCCTTCGCTTGCCGTCCCTTTACAACGAGTCCTTAGGCTCAACCTGCGCCCGAACCGTGTATGACCGCCTGGACGGAAGGACGGACCGCTAATCTACTCGAACGGCGCTGGCCTGAACATTCGGTCCGGAGCACGGACGTTCCGCCGGTGTCCCTCCGCAATAGCACAGGCAGGCCGCCCGTGCTACGGCTCCCTTCCTGGTTCAGGCGCAGTCTTGGCGCCGGGTGTCGTCGGGCTTGTACTCTGTGCGGGCGAGGAAGGTGGCTCGACAGGCGCAGGAGGTCCAGCAACATTGGGGGCTTGCCTGACCTCTGTTGCAGGGGCAGAAGGCGCCTGCGAGGGCGAACTCGCAGGCCGGACTTCAGGCTTGGTTTGCTCGCCCGAGGGGCCTGGAGGATGCATGAGCGAAGGCGGCCTCGCCTCACGGACGGCAGGCCCCCTTCCAGTTCCCTGCTGCCAGGGGCGAGGCGTATGGCGGGTTTCGCCTTGCGGACGCCGGCCCGTCATCCCCGAAGGCTGCGAAATGGGGCGAAAGATAATCTCAATCTGAACCTTGTCCATGTCTTCGTCGCCCAGTTCGATGATCTCGTCAAATCCTTCCTGCCGAATGTCCGTCTTGGTCTGCCCAAAAGCCAAGTGCTGGCGCTCGATCACAGGACGTCCTACCGTCCTCGGGCGCGATCGGTCACGCTCGACACATTTCTCGAGCGGAACGTCAAAAAGGAAAACCACGCAAGGAACCTGAAACCTCTTTGCCAATTCAAGATATTCCTTCCGATGGTGCTGAGTGAGCGCGGTTGAATCCACCACACAGAGCCGGTTCAAGCCCAGGCGCAATTCCGTGAGGTAGTGGACCAGAGCGAACGCCTGGGTTTGAAAACGCTGATCCCGCTCGTCGTCGCACACTCGAGCTCGCGCCCAGTCCGAAGAGATGATTTGCGTGGGGCGAAAGAGGCGCCGCGCAAAAGTCGACTTTCCGCAGGCAGCGGGTCCGCAGAGCAAGACGATCGACGGGCGAATCAATCTCACTCGCTTCTCTTTGCTTTCATTTGGCGTTTGTTCTTGGGCCATAGTAGTAATGACGGTTCACTCCAAGATTTGGCTACTTATCCGTACCGACCCTTGAGCGAAAAGGAGCGAGGGTTTGAAGACGCCCATGAGACCCATTTGACCTAAAAGATTATGATACTCCCCTTCTGTGAACGGTTGCTCCGCAAAATGGTGAATACTTTCCGAAGAAGAACCACCTCGAGCCCTCAGGTGGGGAGGAAATTTCGTGCCCTCATTAACAGTCATTACAACATGCGATGACGTATATTATTTTTGGATAATAACAACAAGTAAATAGACTGCGCGGGGGCCGCGCCGCCAGGGAGGGCGGGAGGCTGGAGCAATTATGAATTATGAGTTCTAGATTCAATGCTGCACACATAAGGGGTGTTCAGGGAACTCCTTCCCAATTCGTTCCGGGGTGACCCCCTCTCCCGTCCCGATCAGATCGGGACACCCTCTCCCCCAAGGGGGCGAGGGTAGTAAATTCAAGTTAAGGCCCCCTCGCCCCCTTGGGGGAGAGGGGCAGGGGTGAGGGGGTTCTAGGGCCGAACAGTGAACAGCCTCCTTGACAAAGCCTAAGTGAACAGCCTTGGTTCTAGATCGCCTTCTCCGCACTGCCTTCGGCCTCCTGACTTCTTCCCTCAGGTTACGCGACTATTTTCCCAAACCGATCGAACATTCGTGCCGCTCGCGGGATACGCGTTCCTGCTCGAGGTAGGCGCGCGTGCGGCGGGTTAACTCATCGAAGTCCACTTGGTGCGCGTCGAACTCCGGCCCGTCAACACAGGCGAACCGAACCTTCCCGCCCACGGTGACCCGGCATCCTCCGCACATCCCGGTACCATCCACCATAATGGGATTCAGGCTGGCATAAGTCGGAACCGCCCATTCGCGGGTGACCCCGGCGGCAGCGCGCATCATGGGAATCGGCCCGATAACATGGGCTATCCCAAGCAGGCATGCGTTGCCAGCCCACCAAGCGCGCATCAGGTCCACGACGGTGCCGTGCAGCCCTGCCGTGCCGTCATCGGTTGCCCAAAGCACTTCGTCGGCCGCCGAGCGCAGTTCCACATCAAGAATAATCTGGGCCGATGAACGCGCGCCGCACAGAGCGGTGACGTGGTTCCCAGCCTCTCTGAAAGCGCGTGCCACGGGCAGTAACTCGGCGACCCCTACTCCCCCCGCGACGCACAGGACGTTTCCGACTTTCTCGATGCTGGCCGCTTGCCCGAGCGGTCCCAAAAGGTCTGCCAACCGGTCCCCGACCTTGAGCCGAACCGTGGCGCGACTTGTCTTTCCGACCGCCTGGACAACGAGAGTTATGCTCCCCGTCGCTTCATCGCCATCTACAATCGTCAGCGGGATGCGCTCACTCCTTTCGGTGGGCCGGATGATGACGAACTGACCCGGCTTCCAATGTTTTGCAATTTCCGGCGCTTCCACTTGTAGCCAAGCAATCTCGGGCGTGAGCAGCCGCTTCCCCAGAATCTGATTGTCCAGGCTCGCGGAGACCTGATGTTCTTCTGCCGGCTTCTTCGCCACCGCGAGGAGGCCGGAGGTCTCTTGCGCCTGCTGCTCGAGGGCGCGATGAATCGCGGCAGCAGCAACGCGGCCGTCGCGCATCGCCAGGATGACGGTGGAACCGCCCCGGACTACGTCTCCACCTGCAAACACATTGGGAATATTGGTTTGCCCGTCGGCATCAATCACAACCTTGCCACGTTGGGTCAGAAGCTGTGGGGTAGCGCGCTGCACCGTTGGGTTGGGGCTTTGACCGATGGCCATCACCACCGTATCTACCGGCATTCGGAATTCCGACCCCGGGATGGGAACCGGTGACGGCCGGCCTGATTCGTCCGGCTCTCCCAACTGCATCCGGATACACTCCACCTCTTGCAGCACTCCTTTGTCGTCACCGAAGAGGCGGACCGGCGCAGCCAGGAAATCGAAGCGCACTCCTTCTTCCTCGGCGTGCTCAATCTCCTCCAGCCGGGCACGCAATTCGGCGCGCCCGCGCCGGAACATGATCGTCGTATCGGCGCCCATTCGCCGCGACCAACGGGCCGCATCCATGGCGGAGTTCCCTCCGCCCACCACTACCACCCGGGAGCCGATCCGCACCGGCGTGTCAGACTCCGGGAAGCGAAAAGCCTCCATCAGATTCAGTCGCGTCAGGTATTCATTGGCGGTGTAAACGCCGATCAAGTTTTCTCCGGGAATGTTCATCAAATGTGGAAGGCCGGCGCCGGTACCCAGAAAGATGGCCTGAAATCCCTGCGCGAATAAATCCTCCACCGCGCACGTCTTGCCCACGATGAAATCCGTGCGAAACTCGACGCCCATGCTCCGCAGGCGGTCTACCTCGTCACGAATAATCTCGCGCGGCAAGCGAAAGTTGGGGATGCCATAAGCCAGCACTCCCCCCAGCCCGTGGAGCGCTTCGAATATGCTTACCCGGTAGCCGTTTCGCACCAAATCGTAGGCCGCAATGAGGGAAGCGGGGCCGCTCCCCACCAGCGCCACGCGGGCCCCGTCGAGCGCCACGGGATGCGGCGTATTGGAGGCTGATTGACGGTGATAATCGGCCGCGAACCGCTCCAGGGACCCGATCGCCACCGGTTGGAGTTTCTTCCCCAGCAGGCAGGCACGCTCGCAGTAAAGCTCATGCTGACACACACGACCGCAGATGCCCGGAAAAGGACTTTCCTCGCTGATCTTATCGAAAGCCCCGGCAAAATCGCCCTGCGCCATCAAGCCTATGAACTCTTTGACATTAATGTGCAACGGGCATGCTTCAACGCAAGTCGGATTCTTGCACTGCAAGCATCGGAGTGCCTCAACCTGGACCTGCCCGAGCGAAAAACCCAGTGCCACTTCCTCGGGACCGCGCAGGCGAACGTCTGGGGGAAGGAGTGGCAGGGGCTGACGAGGCGCTTTGGGGTTCAGCTTCACCCTGGGTTTGTTTTCGGCCGCCTGAGTCGCCGTTTGCTTCGTCTTCTCTGCGTTCAGGATAACCCTCCATCAATCGGTTCGGATTTCACTCTTGAATCCCTGATGCCTGGAGTACAGAGCAGCATGGCCAAATTTTGCGCTTGCTCAAACCCCCGGATGTTCAGGCGAGCAATTCTTTTGCCAGCCGATAGTCAACGAGGGATTAGTTTGTGTTGCATTTCGCAACCTAAGACCTTGGTCATTTTGCAGACTCAGGAGGCAAATTCCCAAAACACGTGTGACCAGGCTCGATGATGTGGCATTTGCAACACCTCCAAGTCCGAAAAGTGGGAAATTGTGCCCAATCGTGACCCAGTTTAGGGTTCATCCCGGATATTTCGACTCGGACCCGCAGCCTGACGTGGGAACAATGCGCATCCCCCACGCCGGCCATGCTGAGGAGTCCTGCCTTTCGCGCAAGAAAGTATCTCCGCAGCCCCTAGCTTTTCCCTGCGCGCCACCTACTAACTATCTGCGTTTTCAACAACATTCCCGCTTTAGAAGGCTAAGTACCTTTTTTTCATACACATTCCGGCTTCGGTCTCGAGTTTTCCACAGCGCTCCTTTGTTTTCATAGACATTCGCGTATGGTTCGTTCATTTTTTAAAGTTACTATGGTTACATGGTGCGGGCAGGCAATGACATACTGTCAGTTTGGAAACAAGCATGGAAGATCCCACAGTAAGCTCTGTACGGTCATGGCAGAACAGCCAAGCATCCTTTGCTAGGCTATCATATTAAGCATAGCCTGTCAAGCGTCTTTTTCGCAGCCAAACGGCAGGAGTCAGGATTCGGGATTCAGGATTTAGGAAAAGTTGACCGGGGTTATATTCCTTCCTCCTGTGTTACCATGATCCGGTGATCGGGAGAACAGCCCCGTTGTTCACCCGATCTCCCGATCATCCGATCTCCCGATTGTCAAGGCCGCCGCTCACGGGGTAGTGCCTGAAATTTGTGTTGCTGCACTCAGGAGGCTATAGTGGCTTATCCTTGCTGTTCCGTGTGTGGGTATGCAGGCTGTGGAGTCTCTGCCGCAGGCTGTGGAGTCTCTGCCAGTTGAGGTTTCGGGATCATGAGAATTGGACCATTTTGTGCTTCGAATCTCTGGATGACAACGGCCAGAACCCCTGCTAGGGACTTTGCCTGCATTGGGGTTAGAACAACACTTAGGTTTTCAATGATGTGTATTTCTCCGGTTGCGGTCGGGTAGGTTTCTCCGAAAAACAGCCGGAACTCTGTGGGTGAGGCGGCAATTCGCACCCGATTACTGAATACGCTGTAAAAGTCTTCTGATATTTTCGTGCGCGCCTTCACCTCGTCGGGAGTGAGTGGCCGCGAAGTAAGAAGTACCTGTGTTTCGTCCATTGTTTCCTCCACCAACGATCCTTATTAGAACAGAAACTCTCCAATTGTAGAAGTGGTTGCAGTATCCGAAGGAGGCGGTGTCATTGCGATCTCGTGGCTAACTTCAGGAAGTGCCTGCATTGGTCTGAGAGTAGAAACTATCCATGTGGACGGAGAGGAGAAACGACCAGTATTCACAAATGCCGCTGCCGCTGCCGGTAGGAGCCCTCTGTCCTGTTCAAATGTCACGACATTAAAGCTGTCCTGCGAGAACCCGTTTTCCCAGGCCAGCACTTCACTGAGCGGGACGAATTTGACGATTAGGCCAACTCTGAACGCAGCGGCTACACGAACAAGCGTTTCAATATTGAACTTTGTCGCACCAGGCTTCTCCATTGCAGAAATGCGAGGCTGCCTCATCCGCGCTTCGTTCGCCAGAGACTTTTGGGTCATCTCCTGCCTGAGACGCAGAGCGCGAATCTGCGAGGGAAGGTTCACGTTAATACTAGCCCTAATGTAAGCCTCACGGTACTTCCGGTCTTCGAGTTTTTCAATAAATTGAGATTCTTCGCTGTTCAAAAGATGCTGTTCCATTTTCCGATAATCCCTTTCTCTTAAAAGCTTGGTTGATGGCATCGGCCGGAGTATAATTTCCTCCCTTGTGATAGCATCCCATTAGCAAAACGGCCCGCTTTTCTCCCGCAAAGTCTCCAAGCACTCGATATTTTCTCCCATCACTTGAGAACTCCAGCTCCCAGACTCTATCCTTATGGAGTCTTATAAACCTTCTGAATCCCATCCAGTTTAAGTGATTCTCCGTCTTTCGGATGTTGTTTAGCAGCTTTGAAAACATCAATCTTCCTTCATCCGATAGGTCCTGAACCATCCATTCCTCAATCATGTTATTGCCGCCTGGAGACACGTAGTCCCAGAAGGTCCATACACCAGGAGATTCTATCACTTTTTTATTATCTGTCAACAAAATTCTTCTTGACATTTCAATATCATTTATTTATTATATTCACCATGAACAAAAAGGCTAGCCAATCCAATGAGTTATCAGGAATAGCTAGCCTAAATATTTTCTTGGGCCTGAGGGAAGGTTCCTGCTTGAACATGCTGGGTGTTCAAAGCTGGGGGCTCAACTCCCCCCAGGTCCATCAATTTAACGCCCCGCCGAAAGCTGATAACTATCGGCAGGGCACATCCTCAGGCCGAAGCCGAAAGGACGGGGTTTCTAGGCCCACCGTCATTTTCGCTCTCGCACCCGAAGAAAGCAAGGGAGAAAATGACTTGGTACAACTGTCGGATCGAATGTCGGAAATTTGGGAAAACTCGCAAAGAGCAACAGCGTTATCGCTGCTGCCAGTGCTACAAAACGTATTCTGAGCCAGGAAACGAGCACACCGAACGATCCGGTGCACCCCGGCGATGGAAGCACGGATCATGGACCATGTCTGGAGAATCTAGCAGTTACCTAATTAGGAGGACAAACAAATGGAAACTTACAGGAACCAGAATTTCCAGGGGAAGAGTTTTACTCTGGACGAAGTAACATTTTTGGAGTGCAAACTCAGCGATTGCGACCTTTACTACTCCGGCGGCGACTTCGAGTGGGTAAATTCGCATTTCGAGAACTGTCGGTTTCACTGGCGCGGTGCGGCGAAGAATACGGTAACACTGCTACAGGGGATGGGAGCGTTGCAGTGGCCACAAACGCCACCCCGAAGCTCGACGCTGATCCCAGGCGAGACCAAAAAGCCGAATTGATGTCAGGGTTAGATTTCAATTTCATTCCTCAGAACCTCCAAGGGGTGGGAAGGTAGCATAGAAACCTGAGTGTAGCAGCGCAAATTTCAGGCACTACCCGCTGCGGAATAAGATTGTATCTCCATTACCATGGTAATATAGGCGTGCAGACTTCGGCCCATGGCAAGCAATCAAACTCTGCAGGAGGAAATTCAATGATAAAGAGACTGCTGCTTCTTTTCGGAATCCTCTATTTCTTTGCATGTCCAATCTCTGTGCAAGCTGCAAAAAAGGCTAAGGCAGACCTACTCAATGCTCAAGGCGCGCCCGTTGGCACAGCAACATTCAGCGAGAAATCCAATGGCGTTCAACTGGAGCTGAAGGCCTCTAATCTTTCACCCGGACTTCACGGCTTCCACATTCATTCGGTGGGGAGGTGTGAAGCGCCCGATTTCAAATCGGCCGGCCCTCACTTCAATCCTGAGGGCAAGCAGCACGGTTGGGACAATCCGCTAGGCCATCACCTGGGCGATCTGCAAAACCTGAACGTGGGTCCGGGTGGAGACGCAAACATTAGGATTGTGGTTCCCGGGGTAACGCTTGGAGAGGGGCCGAAGTCGCTATTTCATGAGGGTGGCACCTCCCTTGTTATCCACGAGAAACCCGACGACGGGAAGACCGACCCCGCCGGCAACGCCGGGGCTCGGATTGCCTGCGGCGTGATCATCCCATAGGCCGGTTCTGGGGAAAGAAGTCAGGAGTCAGAAGCCAGGAGCCAGAAGGCAGGCAGTAAACAAAGGGTAATCATCAGTGAAGGCGACGGGGCTTGAACCCGAACTGGGAAACTGGAGTCGCGCCGACACGGCGCCCAGCTCAGGTCTGTCCTCGGCGTGCAACTGACCCCTCACCCGGCCCGCGCCGGCTGGTGAAAGCGCCGGTCGCGGGCCACCCTCTCCCCAGGGGAGAGGGCAACACACGTTTGCGACGTACCCGTTTCTGCCATCACGGGTAGCCGCTTTCGGCTATCCATGCTCAGAATGACAGGGGGCTGGGAAGCTGACGCTGGATACCTACTTTCCGCCAGGCCCACTGGATTAGCCATTAGCCATCTTCCGAAACGGCTGTTGTCACCAAAGCCCGCCGCAGCAGCGAGGTCGCCCATCTATCTCAGTCTCTGAAACTCTTCCAGCGAGATTCCCATTTGTCGAACGATCTTGAAGAAAAGCGGCGGGCCGATTTCGCGCCCAGCGTGGAGAGGTATGGTCACCGCGCGGCCGTCTGGATGGTTCCAGCGTTCGTGACTACCTGTTTGTCTTGTCTTGGTGAACCCCAACGCGCGAGCCGCCTTCTGGAAGTCTCGCGCCGTGGCGCTAGGCATGGACGATCTCGGTGGTATCAGCGGGCAGGGGAATACACTTGTCGCGGTATTCCTCAGCGATCATTTCAAAAACGCGGGTAAGCTCGGTAAGCGCCTCTTCGCGGGTGGGCATCAAGGCGTAGCAACCCTGTATCGCGGGGATTTCCGCCACCCACGAGCCGTCTTCCTGGCGGTAGAGAATCGTCTTGTAGTCCTCAACACTCATGACCGCACGGTCCCCATTCCACCCCAGTATACCACGCGTTTAGCCTGACACCCGCTCATCATTGCAGGTAGTGTTCGAGGACGGCATCCCACTTTCCCTGGGCGGAGAGAATCAGCTCGATGGCCTCGCGCACTGCGCCCCTGCCCCCCGGCTGCCGGGTCATATAATGAACGTGGCGGCGCAGGAGCTTGTGTCCGCCGGCCACACCGACCGCCAACCCGACTCGAGTCAGTACAGGCAGGTCCACGATGTCGTCGCCCACAAAGCACACTTCCTCATCTTTCAGGCGCGCCTCCTGAAGGATCTCCTGATAAGGCGCAAGCTTTTCCCGGGCATTCTGCTTCAGGAAATGAACACCCAATTCCTTCGCCCGGTATTCGACGGCGGGTGAACTGCGGCCTGTGATGAAGCCCGTCCTGAGCCCGGCTTGGTGGGCGATGCGAAAGCCCAGCCCGTCGCGAGAGTGGAAGGCCTTGGTTTCAACCAGCCCACCGCCCGGGCGTGGAACGTAAAAGAAGCGTCCATCAGTCAGGACGCCGTCAACGTCCATGAGCAGGAGCTTGATCTTGCGCGCGCGCGCCTGGAGTTGTTTGGATGTCAAAGGCATGTTTATATTCAAAACATTTGTGTTGTCCAGAGGTCGTGGATATGGACTACGCCCTCCAGCTTGCCTTGGGCGTCCACGACAAGGAGGGAGGTGATTTTCCGACTCTCCATGAAATTCAGGGCTTTGGTCGCCAACTCTTGCCGGCCAATAGTCACTGGATTTCGTGTCATGGCGTCCGCGGCTTTCAAATCCAGAGCTCGATTCCCTTCCCGCTGAAACAATCGTCG
>Ga0208036_1000974_pt1 | contig 13830 bp, 7 predicted proteins | sample June2015DPH_11_1_2_FD_184706 | JGI IMG/M metagenome (GOLD analysis project Ga0208036, IMG submission 184706) | Peatland microbial communities from SPRUCE experiment site at the Marcell Experimental Forest, Minnesota, USA - June2015DPH_11_100... | ecosystem: Environmental > Terrestrial > Soil >...
ATTTGGATCTCAGCGCCCCGCAGCATAGGATGCACCTGCGCAAGGCGCTGGAGCTGGCGGGAGACTGGTGCAGGCAAAACCAGACGGGCGGGGAGATTGGGTGGGAGCCCTATCCTCTCTCCTTACGAATAGTCAATTGGTTGAAGTTCTTAATCCGAAACGCGGATAGGGCGGAGGCTCTGGGAGAGGGCGGGGCCCTCAGCCTTCTCCTTGCCAGCCTGCGAATCCAGGCGCTGGCGCTCGAGACCCGCCTGGAAACGGATCTTTTAGCAAATCACCTCATGAAAAACATCAAGGCGTTGATGTTTGCCGGCGCGCTGCTCGAGGCGCCCGAAAGCTCCCGCTGGTGGGGGAAGGGAGAAAAGCTGCTAGGGCGAGAACTGGCAGAACAAATTCTTCCCGATGGCGGGCATATCGAACGATCTCCCATGTACCACGCGGAGGTGTTGGAGGATCTTTTGGACCTCCAGGTCTTGGCCGAGGCGTGTGGGAGGACGGCTAATTCTGCGGAGCTGCTGTCGCGAGACGTGACCCGGATGGCTCATTTCCTGCGCTGCATGCTCCATCCCGACGCTGAGATTCCGCTTTTCAATGACGCGGCATTCGGCATCGCGCGACCTGCTGGTGAGCTCCTGACGCGGGGAAACCAGTCGGCCAAAGCATCGTCGAGCTCCTGCCCAGAGGTGAGGGTTTTTCCCGAAACCGGGTACGCCGTGCTTCGCGCTCCGCGTTCTGAAAGCTGCTTGATTTTCGACTGTGGACCTGTGGGGCCCGACTACCAGCCGGGGCACGGCCATTGCGATGTCCTCAGCTACGAACTTTCATTGCACGGCCAGCGCGTGGTGGTTGACACCGGCGTGAGCACTTACGAGCGTTGCGCGGAGCGGCACTACGAGCGTTCCACGGCAGCGCACAACACGCTGCGCATTGACGGAGAAGAGCAGGCGGAAGTATGGGCGAGCTTTCGCGTGGGGCGGCGTCCCAGGGTGGGCCGACTCGAAGGGGGCGAAATTAACAAGCTCTACTTCGTACAAGGAGTGCATTATGCCTACCAGCATCGCGGCGTCATTCACTCGCGCATGATCGCCCTGACACCCAGGAACAGTTGGTTGGTGATCGACTCACTAAACGGCAAGGGGAAGCACCTCGTCGAGTCCTTCATCCACTTCCACCCAGCGGTTCGGGTGGAGATTCAGAACAACTCTGCGCCTGGTGGCGCCGGCACAGTCGCCACGGGCTGGGCAATACGGTTCGGTGAACATCAGTATTTTTTGACGAGCCTTGGGTCTGGAGAATTGGTGGCGCGAGAAAGCTGGTACGCGCCTGAGTTCGGTCTGCGGCAGCGCCAAACTACGCTCCATTGGACTTGGCGAGGTGATTTGCCTGTGCGCCTTGTATACGCGTTCACGCCGGCTGGGGAAAAACCGCCGGTCATTTCGCAACATTCAGGCCAAGAAGCCCTGGGAATCGATCCGGCCGCTTTTGCATCAGACTGAAGGAAGTTTTCCTCTCCCTTGAACATTCTTTACATATCCCAATATTTTCATCCCGAGGTTTGTGCCCCTGCGGCGCGTGTAGCTGATCTAGCGCGTGAGTGGGTTCGGGCAGGACACGAGGTGAGGATATTGACCGGTTTCCCCAACCATCCGGAAGGAGTATTGCATTCCGACTACCGCCGGCAGTGGCGAAAAGGTTATGGTCGTGAAGAGCGCGACGGCGCGAAGATTTACCGTACGTGGCTCTATCCGGCAGCCGATCGTGGTCTCTGGGGGCGTTCGGCAAATTACTGCTCTTTTGCACTCTCGGCTGCCGTGGCAGGCCCATGGATCGCACCCGGAAACGGCGTGGTGATCGCTACTTCACCTCAACTTCTTGTGGGGCTCACAGGGTATATGGTGGCGCGGGCGCGCAGACTCCCGTTTGTGTTCGAAGTGCGCGACCTTTGGCCGCAGTCGCTCGAGGCGGTGGGCGCCAGTTCTCTGCTCTATCGCAGCCTGCAACGCTTGGCGGACTTTCTTTATCTCCGTGCTGACCGGATTGTGGTGGTCGGCGAATGGCAGCGAGACTCGCTGATCGCTGCGGGGGTGCGGCCGGAGAAAATTGCGGTTGTCAGGAACGGTGCGGGGGATGATTTTTGTCTTGACCCGGAATCCCGGGTCGGGCAGGCGCTACGCGAGCACACGCGAAACGAACTGCGAATTGCGGACCGGTTCGTGGTCGCTTACGCAGGGACGCTAGGCATGGCGCAAGGCCTGGAGACGGTTCTGCTCGCCGCCGAGCGGCTGCGCGACCGGGGCGAGGTGGTCTTCCTCCTGATCGGCGAGGGGGCAGAACGCGAGCAACTGCTGGAGCGGAGCCGAGAGCTGCGCCTGACCAATGTGGGTTTTCTCGCTAAGCAGCCTCGGGAGAAGGTCCCTGCCTACCTGGCGGCGGCGGATGTGTGTGTGGTGCCCCTGCGCCGAAGAGAAATCTTCAAAACAGCTATCCCCTCCAAGATGTTTGAGGCAATGGCTGCGGCCAAACCCGTGATCCTGGGTGTGGAAGGCGAAGCGAAAGAGATATTACTCGAGGCACAGGGTGGGATCGCAATCCCTCCGGATGACTCGGACGCCCTGGCAAAGGCGATCCTCAGGCTCTTGCAACGCCCGGAACTCGGCCGTGCGCTGGGCGCAAACGGCAGGCGTGCAGTACGCGAGAAATATTCCCGCCAGCAGCAGGCGAGAGCCTATTTGGAGCTGCTCGCTGGGCTGGTAAACACTCCGCGACATCACCCTGTGTCAGATGCACCGCAAGCGCCGGAACCCACTTCCGCAAACAAACCAGAGACGTTGACCTTAAGGAAAAAATGAGAACCTACCTCGGACTGTTCTTTCTTGCTGCGCTGCTCAGCTTGCTGCTCACGCCAGCGCTAAGGAAGCTGAGCCAGGGGCTGCGCGCATACGGCCAAGCGCGCGATGGCCGGGATCAGCCGCAAATTCCGCGCTTGGGGGCCCTTTCGATTCTCCTGGCGACGCTTGCGGCCTGGGGCGTGTTGCTGTTGGTGCCGAATGCGATGCGAGCGCGGTTCCTGGCTTTGGGCTGAGGAAGGTTTCCCTTCTCGCTTGAACATCCTTTACATGTCGCAATATTTTCCGCCCGAGGCCTGTGCCCCTGCGGCGCGGGTGGACAGTTTTAGCCGTGAGTGGGCTCGGGCTGGCGCGCAAGTCAGGGTCTTAACCGGTTTCCCCAATCATCCTGAAGGGACCTTGCATCCGGAATACAGGAGACTGTGGAGGCATGGGTTGGCGCGCGAGGAGCGCGAGGGAGTCAAGGTTTACCGGACGTGGCTTTACCCTTCTGCCAATCGGAGGTTGTGGGGCCGGGGGGCAAATTTCGCTTCCTTCGCGCTTTCCGCCGCTGTGGCGGGAAGCTGCGTGGCCCCGAGTAAGGGGGTGGTCATCGCCACCTCGCCGCAGATTCTGGTCGGGGTGTCGGGCTGGGTGGTGGGAAGCCTGCGGTCCTTGCCCTGGGTGTTCGAGGTGAGGGACCTGTGGCCGGAGTCGCTGGTGGGGGTGGGACAAACCACCGCCGGGTCCTTGCTCTACCGGAGCGTGGGGCAGGTTGCCAAATTCCTCTATCGCCGGGCCACGCATATTGTCGTGGATGGCGAATGGAAGCGCCGGCACTTGATCCAACAGGGCCTCGAGGAGAGAAGAATCTCGGTTATACGGAACGCCATTGAGGAGGATTACTGCTTGGATCCCCAGTCCCACAGGGGCCAGCAAGCGCGCCAGGAGCTACGACAGGAACTGGGGCTCCGAGACCAATTCGTGCTCCTCTACGCGGGAACGCTCGGCATGGCGCATGGCCTGGAGACGGTTCTGCTCGCCGCCGAGCGGCTGCGTGAGCGGGGCGAGGTGGTCTTCCTCCTGATCGGCGAGGGGGCAGAACGCGAGCAACTGCTGGAGCGGAGCCGGGAGCTGCGCCTCACGAATGTGCATTTTCTCGGCAAGCAGCCTCGGGAGAGGGTTCCTGTTTACCTGGCGGCGGCGGATGCGTGTGTGGTGCCCCTGCGCCGAAGCGAGGTTTTCAAAACGGCTATCCCCTCCAAGATGCTTGAGGCAATGGCTGCCGCAAAACCCGTAATTCTGGGCGTGGAAGGCGAAGCGAAAGAAATATTGCTCGGCGCACGGGCTGGGATCGCCGTTCCTCCGGACGACTCCGACGCCCTCGCAAAGGCGATCCTCAGGCTCTGCCAACACCCGGAACTCGGCCGCGCGCTGGGCGCAAACGGCAGGCGTGCAGTGCGCGAGAAATATTCCCGCCCGCAGCAGGCGAAAGCCTATTTGGAGCTACTCACGGGGCTGGTGAGCGCACCCCGGGGCCACACCGTGTCAGAGCCGTTGCAAGCGCCGGAGCTTGCTCCGGAGAGCAACCCAGAGACCTTGGCTGCGAGGAAGCCATGAGAAGGAAAGGATGAAACAGCTTCTGCAAGATCTCCGCTCGCACGAATTACGAGTGGAGGAGGTGCCACCCCCTTGCTGCTTGCCGGGAGGGGTGTTGGTCAAGAATGAGGCTTCGCTGGTCAGCAGTGGGACTGAACGTGCGACGATCGACCTGGGAAGCAAGACGCTGCTGGGCAAAGCGCTCGAGCGGCCGGACCTTGTGCGGCAGCTCTTTCGTCGCCTAAAGACAAGTGGTATCGCGGACGTAGTTGCGACGGTGCGCGCCCGTCTGGCTACCGCCGTAGCCCTGGGCTACAGCTCCGCCGGCGTAGTTCTGGAGGTGGGAGAAGGGGCAGGAGAATTTTCGGTGGACGACCGCGTGGCCTGTGCAGGAGCGGGGCACGCCGGACACGCAGAGGTGAATTGGATTCCCAAGAACCTGTGCGTGAAGATTCCGCCGGAGGTTAACTTCGAGTCAGCCGCTTCGGTAGCCCTGGGGGCTATTGCCCTGCAGGGGGTACGGGTGGCGGAGGCGAAGCTGGGAGAGCGAGTGGCGGTAATCGGGTTGGGACTAGTGGGCCAGTTTGTGGCACAGATCCTGCGTGCGGCAGGCTGCGTGGTATGGGGGCTGGACCCCGATCCGGATCGCGTGAGATTAGCCCATGAACTTGGCGTGGATTTCGCTTGCCAGAACCGAGAGTGGGAACAGAGCCCGTGCAGCGCCTTATGCCAGCGCGGCGAAGGAGCCGATGCCGTGATCCTCACGGCGTCGACCCGCTCAGCGGAGCCTATCCAGTTGGCGGGAGAGCTGGCGCGTGACCGAGGTGTGGTAGTGATGGTGGGCGATGTGCGTGCCGATATTCCTCGCGGCCCCTATTACAAGAAAGAACTGCAGGTGCGCTACTCACGCTCCTACGGGCCGGGCCGCTACGATCCTGAGTACGAGGAGCGAGGCGCCGACTACCCCTACGGCTTTGTGCGTTGGACAGAGAAGAGAAATATGGAAGCTTTTCTGGAGCTGGTGGCGCAGCAAAAGGTGCGTGTTGAGCCACTGCTGACGCATCGCTTCAGCATCGACGATGCCTTGGAAGCTTACAAGTTGCTTTCAGGCGAGGCCAAACAGGGGTACGTGGGCATCCTTCTCACTTATCCTCACACCGCGCCGTTTTCGAACCGGGTAGCACTCCAGGAACCGTCGCCGCGCCCCGATCCAACAAGGGTAACCCGTGAGACCGTCGGTGTGGGATGGATTGGGGCGGGGAGCTTCAGTCGTGCGAAATTGCTGCCGAGCCTGCGGAAGGTCGGCGGCGTCGAGTTCTTGAGCTTAGCCAACGCCACGGGTACTTCGGCGCGGAGGGTCGCCAAGAGTTTCGGCTTTCGCTTTTGCTCGACCGATCCCAATGAGATTCTAAACGACCCGGCCGTCCACGCGGTCTTTATTGGTACCCGGCATCACCTGCACGCCCCTTTGGTCATCGCAGCCCTCGAACATGGCAAACACGTTTTTGTGGAGAAGCCTTTGTGCGTCAATGAGGCGGAACTGAATCAAATTAGAGAGGCGTTTGGCAGCTCAGGGCGCATACTCGGCGTGGGCTTCAATCGCCGCTTCTCCCCCTTCGCCCGCGAATGCAAGAAGTTCTTCGAGGGACGTCGTGAGCCGCTATCAATTCTCTACCGGGTAAATGCAGGACGCTTGCCGCACACCCACTGGATTTATGACCCTGCGCAAGGGCACGGCCGGGTGATCGGCGAAGTCTGCCACTTCATTGATCTGGTGGGGTTCTTGACTTCCTCGCTTCCCACAGAAGCCCAGGCCTGGCCAGTAAAAGGCGCCAGCGACAGCGCTGAAGATAACCTTCACATTCAGGTTCTCCTTGCCGACGGCTCGCGGGCTGAGATTCTCTATCTCTCTTCTGGCGACCCAAGCGTTCCGAAAGAGCGCCTAGAAGTCTATGGCCAAGCGCGAACCGCAATTTCCGATGACTTTCGGAAAGCGTGGTTTTATTTCGATAACCACTGCCGGTCCAGGTCCCTCTTCTTTCAGGACAAGGGGCATCGAGAAGAACTGCGAGCTTTCATTGCGGCGGTGGCAAGCGGTGGGGAACCGCCCATTCCCTTCGAAAGTCTCCGCGCAACAACTCTGGCCACTTTTCGCGTCCGCGAGTCGCTACGATGCGGCAAGGCGTTGCCGGTATGTCCCTCTGACACCGCCTAACATTGCTTTAGATTCGACTTCCACACCCAGAGCTTTGTAACAACCTTCCACAGCGTATACAGATCGCCAAGCGATGAAAGTTCTTAGCGTTGTCGGAGCCCGGCCGAATTTTGTCAAGATCGCAGCGTTGATGGCAGAGATGCGGAAGCATGCGGGCATTCGGCCTCTGCTTGTGCATACCGGCCAGCACTACGATGTCGGAATGTCCGATTCCTTTTTCCAGGACCTCGGCATTCCTCAACCAGACACTAACCTGGAGGTAGGCTCTGCCTCTGCGGCTTGCCAAGTAGCTCAGATCATGGAGCGGTTGGAACCCGTGCTGGTGAGCGAGCAGCCTGACATTGTCGTGGTGGTTGGCGACGTCAACTCCACCCTGGCAGGGGCGCTGACGGCTGTCAAGCTGGGCATTCCGGTGGCCCACGTGGAAGCGGGGTTGCGTAGCTTCGATCGCACCATGCCTGAGGAGATCAACCGTGTGGTGACGGATTCGGTCTCGGAGTTCCTTTTTGCGACCGAGCCGAGCGGGGTGGAGAATCTTTTGAAAGAAGGCAGGCCAGCAAGCCAGATCTTTCTGGTCGGAAACGTAATGATCGACACCTTGAGGAGTTGTCTGGCACGGGCCCGGCAATTAGACCCCTTGGCAGATCCGGAAATCTGGGGCGAGAACGCCTTGAATCGACCCGCACGATTTGCCCTCGTGAGTCTTCACCGCCCCTCGACCGTCGACAACTCGCTTGCGCTTCGCATCGTCTGGGAGGCTCTTGGCGAGATTGCCGAGGAAATCCCGATAGTCTTTCCCGTCCATCCCCGCACGCAGAAACGACTGCGAGACCTCGGCCTTGACTCAGGAACGGGACAGCCTTTTGGTCACCGGAATGGAATTCGATTGATCTCTCCGTTGGGTTACCTGCGATTTCTGCATCTCGAAAGCTTTGCCACGTTCGTCATCACCGACTCGGGTGGCATCCAGGAAGAAACTACTGTTCTCGGTGTGCCTTGCCTTACAGTGCGGGAAAACACGGAGCGCCCCGTCACCGTAACCGAGGGAACGAATACGCTCGTGGGTCTTAATTCGGAGCGCCTTAAGGAAGGAGTTCACCAGATCCTGTCCGGGAAAGGGAAACGAGGCCGAGTGCCTGCCCTTTGGGATGGCGAGGCCGCCAAGCGTATTATTGGAATTCTTAAAGAAGGATTGCAGCCAAGCTCTGTAGGACGAATCCAAATTAACCGCAGCGTGCCCCAGTAGGGGCGCATGGCGAGTGCCGCTGCAGAACTTTGCGCGCAAGGTCGTCACCATTCCGACGAAGGAACTTGACGGAAAGGTGGCGCATTACCCTCCCGGTCGAGCACGCAGACGCTGGAGAACAAACAAGCTCCAGTACTTCCCTCGGAACTCCCCGATCAGCGTTTCGCCGAGGTCATCCGGCTCGGACGGCCTGCCGGCTGCGCCGAACAGGCAGTATTTACCGGTGCGGTGCTCAAAGATCACCTGGAAAGGTACAGGTCTTCCGAGGACTTCAATCTTAATTTCGTATCCAGCCTCTTGGTGACTTCCCTTCACACATCCCTGAATGTCTTTTTCGCGCAGAGTGAAAGTGTTAACGCTAGCAGCTTCCCAGGGGAGAATTTCCTGTCCGACCGCAGCGCTAAACCTGAATTCCGAAGTTGGACAGCGATTTTGCCCTCCTGATTGAGGTGTGATGGCGGTGATTTACCCTCCGGCGGGCGGTTGAAAACCCAACTTCGGCGAAGTTGGAATTTCATACTGCAACGGATGTTCACCTCTGATCTCCTGAGGTAAGTTCTGACTTCTGATGTGATAAGGTGTGAATTTGCCTCAATTGTGTAGACATGCATATTGTGAATTTAATTGCATATTTCCCTTTACATCGTGATATTATGGCCTTATTATGTGCACATGTATGTAGCACACGCTTTCTGGCCCTCCGCCAACGGCAAAATCTATGAGTCGGTTTATCTCCGCGAGTCCTTCCGTGAGGGTAAGCGCGTCCACAAGCGCAACATCGCCAACCTCACCCATTGCGATCCGAAAGAGATCGCGGCCATCGAACTGGCTCTGCGATTCAAGGGCGACTTGGCGGCCCTCGGCTCCCTCGACCAGATTCAACTTTCCCAAGGCCCCTCGGTCGGCGCCGTATGGACGGTCTATGAAACGGCCCGTCGGCTCGGTATCCCCAAAGCGCTCGGTCCCCACTTCGAGGGCCAACTGGGTCTCTGGCAGGTTCTGGCTCGGGTTCTGGAACAGGGATCTCGCTTGTCCGCCGTGCGCCTAGCACAAGTCCACGCCGCCTGCGATGTGCTCGGCATGCGGCGCGGCTTCGACGAGAACGACCTCTACGCCAATCTCACCTGGCTCAGCGACCAGCAGGAGGCGATCGAGCAGCGGCTGTTTGCGGCGCGACGCGGGGGAAAGAAACCACAGTTATTTCTCTACGACGTGACCAGTAGTTACCTGGAAGGGGAAAAGAACGCCAACGGGGCCTACGGCTATCAACGCGACGGCAAGAAGGGTAAGAAACAGATTGTCATCGGCCTGTTGTGCGACGAGCAGGGCGAGCCGGTGTCAACGCAAGTGTTCAAAGGCAACACCCAGGATCCAAAGACCTTTGGGGCGCAGCTGAATAAGGCCAGCGAGCGCTTCGGTTGTGAACGGGTAACCTTTGTGGGCGACCGGGGCATGATCAAAAGCGGCCAGGTGGAGGAGCTGGCGCAGGTGGGGTTTCACTACATCACCGCCATCACCAAGCCCCAGATCGAGACCTTGCTGAAAGCGGGGGTGTTGCGGATGGAGTTGTTCAGCGTGGCGCTGTGCGAGGTCGAGGAGGAAGGCGTGCGTTACGTGCTGCGGCGGAATCCGCTGCGCGCCAAAGAAATCGCGGATTCCCGCGCCGACAAATGCGCCAGCGTGGAGCGGCTGTGCCAGGAGCAGAACCGCTATCTGGCCAAGCATCCTCGCGCCAAGGTAGGCAAGGCGGAGGAGCGGGTGCGCGCCAAAATCGCCCAGTTGAAAACTGAGCTTTGGCTGGAAGTGGAGAGCGAAGGGCGCAGCTTGAAGTTGAGGGTGAACGAAGCGGCCCTGGAGGAAGCATCGCGTCTGGACGGGTGCTACGTGATCAAGACGGACCTGCCCGAGAGCGCCGCTTCTAAACAGGTGGTGCATGACCGTTACGAGGATCTGGCAGAAGTCGAGCACGCCTTCCGCACTTGCAAAACCGCGCACCTGGAGACCCGCCCCATTCACGTGCGCACGCCGGAGCACACCCGCGGTCACGTGCTGGTGGTGATGCTAGCCTACCTGATCCGGCGGGAACTGAGCCGGGCCTGGGGTTCCCTAGACATGACCGTGGAGGAAGGGCTGCATCAACTGCAGACCCTGGTCTCGACGGAAATGAAAGTGGAGGGCGGCGGCAGTTGCCTGCGGATTCCCACCCCCAGCGCATCCTGCCGCGCTTTGCTCAAGGCGCTGGACATGGCTCTGCCCGACGCCTTACCGCACACCGAGACGCCTGTAGTCACGCGCAGAAAACTGCCCGAACGCCGTAAACCCCGTTAGAAAACAACGGGTTGGCGTCAAAGGGCCGTTCCGCCCGGGCGGTGAACATCCGTTGCAGCGAGATCGCAGTTACGTTCGGTTACGGGTTGCGTCTTCCCGGAGCGGACTTCCACCCCTCCTACTGATTGCGCTCGCAGGCGCACTAGTAGGTTGATTCTCAAATAGCGTGTCAATGCGTCTAAACCACCGAGAGCGTTTCCAGCTTGTACTTCCACCGGAAGACGACGGGTTCTTCGTTCACCTCACGCAGGTACATCTCGATGCGTGTTTTGAGCTCTTCTTTGGACTTCACGCGTATCCCGCGCAGCAGGGTCTTGGCCATCTTGCCAAAGAACGATTCGATCAGGTTCAGCCAGGAACCATGGGTGGGCGTGAAGATGAATTCAAAACGGTTCGGTACCGTGGCCAGATAGGCCCGGGTCTCTCGCGAAAGGTGGGCGGAGTGATTGTCCAGGACCATGCGGATACGCGCCGAAGCCGGGTAATGGGCGTCGGCCAAGCGCAGAAATTCGATGAACTCGGCACTGCGGTGGCGCTCCCGCACCAAGCCCAGAACCTCGCCGTTGCAGAGATCGATGCCCGCCAACAAGGACAGGGTGCCATGGCGGATGTATTCATGATCGCGCCCCAGGCCGGCGTACTGGCCAGGGACGGGCGGCAGGTCGGGAGCCGTGTTCTCGATCGCCTGCATCCCCGGCTTCTCATCGTAAGACAGCACCGCGATCAACTTCGAGGGAGCGCCCAGCTTGTGCCAGACCTCGATTTGCTTGTAGACGTGCAGCACCTGTTTCATCTTGCTCTCAAACTCGGGATCGCGCTGCTCCAGATAATAGCGGATCTTCTGAGGCTGAACCACATTGGCGCGCAAAATCTTCGATACCGTCCCCCGCGAGAGCCGTTGCAAACTGGCATGACCGGCGGCCACGCCATGCTTGCGCGCATGCTTGGCCAGCAGTCGCGTGGTCCAAAGTTCCTGGGCGTAACCCAACTCCTTGGGTTTCTGACAGGCCAGCGCCACCGCCCAGGCCCTCGCTTCAGCGCTCAAGGTCGGGCGGCGGCCTCGGCCTGGCAAATCCTGCAAGGCCGAGCGTACGCCCAGTTCCAGAGCCTTGGCAATGCAGCGCTCCACTTTCGGCCGATGGGTGCGGAGTGCAGCGGCAATCGCAGACACCGTCTCACCGGTGTGATAGCGCAGCAGAATCTCCGCTCGCTGCACCTGCCCGGCAGCCTCGCAACGGGACTGGGCGAGTTGTTCCAGCCAAGTCATCTCTTCCTCGGTGAGCTTCAACTTGGCGCGTCTGCTGATAAATGGCATCGCAGGTCTCCTCCCAGCAATGGTATACCAGCAGCCTACACGACAATCTACGGTACTGCAATATTATTTTGGAATCGATCTACTAGTCGCTGCGCTTTGCACGGGCGCACGCTTGCGGGCGCTCCGGCTTCATAAGAAGCACAGGAGTCAGGGTCGCTCTGGCATCACCAATTCTGGGGGCGCTTCGTTCGCAGCGGCCAAAAGTTAAATGACCAGCTTGAATACATGCACCCGAACCCAGCACGGGAGGCGCTGGTAGAGCAGTCACAACAATGACGGTCGCCGAGTTATAGCAACTCCGCCTTGTCCAAAGCAAAATTGTTGTAACTCGACCACTGCCCGTCTTCCGGCCGCTTCACCAGCCCTCTGCGCGGGGTCCATAAGAAACTATTCTTATAGGCTATGCCTTCATCACCAAGGGAAGAACCCACGGTCAGCAAACCACTGACCGTGGCTACCCCCTTCCGACTGAGCCCCTAGGGCGTGCTCGAACTCGGATTCCTATTGTATAATCCTTGCTCATTTCCAGAAGGGAGCCGGAACCTCATGGAGAAGCAAAACAAGTTAGCTGTCGCCATTTTTGCTGGGCTGATGGTAGCAGCCTTCCTCGTATCTTCTCATCGGTCCATTGTCGCGCGGCCGGACGACCCGGTGGAGGAGGCAACTGAAACCCAGTGGACCGTTGCCGACTTCGTGGCGCCGGAACTGGCAAACGAATTCCATATTTCTCCCGACGGCCAATGGGTGGTGTGGGCGAAGACCGTTCCCGACGCCGAAAAGGACGAACGCGTCTCGCAGCTCTACTTGACCAGCCTGAAGGAGAAGAAAGAAATTCAGCTCACGCGCAGCCGGAATAAAGATGAGTCACCCCGCTGGTCGCCCGGCGGCCGCCTGGTGGCGTTTTTGAGCGACCGCCCCCTGCCCAAGCCGCCTGCCAAGGAGCAAGCTCCCGCTGACGATGCTTCCAAGGCCCAGCTCTGGTTGATCAATCCCTTCGGGGGCGAGCCGTGGCCGCTTACGCGCTCGGAGCGCGAGGTGAAGGGTTTTGACTGGATCGACGCGGAGACGATCCTGATTGCCGCCGAGGAAGACCCCTCGCTCTACGAGCGCAACTTGAAAGAGAAGAAGGACGACTCGCGTGCCGTGGACGACGCCATGCACACGCCTCCCGTGCGGCTTTTCAAGCTCAACGTGAAGACCCAGGAAGTCGCGCGCTTCACCCGCAACGACGATTGGATCCAGTTGCTCGCGGTTTCACCCGACGGCAAGAAGGCCGTGGCCGTGCACCAGCGCAGTTTGAGCTACGAATTCGACCAGCGCGTGAAGCCCGTGACCTTCCTCTATGACCTCACGAGCGGCAAGAGCCAGCAACTCTTCACGGACGGGGCGGTGCTGCCCGCGAAGATTCGCTGGAAGCTCAACAGCACGGGATTTTTTGCGGTCTCCCCTTACTCGACTCACCCTGTGTATCGGGAGGCGGTGGTTGAGCAACTCTACTACTACGACCTGGCGGACGAGCACAGCGTGAAAGTCGATCTCGGCTGGGAAAATGAGTTGGGGATTGACGCGAACAACGAGATCGCCATCACGCCCGATGGTTTTCTGGCGTTGCTGGCTGCGGGCGCCCGCTACAAACTGGCGCGTTACACGCGCGATGGCGCCACGTGGAAACGCACCTGGGTTGAAGGCGAACACGCCAACAACGTTTTTGATTTCGACGTGAGCAGAGACGGCCGGACGATTGTTTACAACTTCAGCACTGCCTGCCGGCCCCCTCAGTGGTTCCGCGCTGGGCTCGGGGAAAGTGCGCTGATCGCGCCGGAGCAAATCACGGACCTGAACCCATCGTTCCAGAAGAAGCCTGCAGCGAAATCGGAAGTGGCACGGTGGAAAGGCGCGCGGAATGAGGAAGTAGAGGGGATTCTCTACTATCCACAGAATTACGCGGCCGGGAAGAAGTACTCGCTGGTGGTGATGATCCACGGCGGGCCGCTCGGCGCGGACATGGATTTCTGGGACCAGGACTACGCTTATCCCATTAATCTCTACACCCAGCGCGGGGCGTTTGTGCTTCAGCCCAACTACCATGGCAGCGGGAATTACGGCCTGGCGTGGGCGGAATCAATCGGCGGCGGGAAGTACTACGACCTGGAAGTCCCGGACATCGAGAAAGGTGTGGATGATTTGATCGCGCGCGGGTTCGTCGATCCCGAGCGGATGGGTTTGCTGGGCTGGTCGAACGGCGCGATTCTGACCATTGCACTCACGGTTCACTCGACGCGCTACAAAGTTGCCTCAGCGG
>Ga0208036_1000999_pt1 | contig 13571 bp, 7 predicted proteins | sample June2015DPH_11_1_2_FD_184706 | JGI IMG/M metagenome (GOLD analysis project Ga0208036, IMG submission 184706) | Peatland microbial communities from SPRUCE experiment site at the Marcell Experimental Forest, Minnesota, USA - June2015DPH_11_100... | ecosystem: Environmental > Terrestrial > Soil >...
ATGATCCGTGTCGCCTCCAGACCATTCATCAGCGGCATCGCAATATCCATCAGCACAACATCAGGAAAAAGCTGCTCTACTTTCTCCACTGCCTCACCCCCATTGATTGCTTCTCCCACGACGGACACATTCGGCATCCGATCAAGAAACTCACGGACAACTCTTCGAAAATCTCGATGATCATCGGCAATGAGAACCTTAATTCTATTCATATCTTTTTCCCTTTGGTGGATGGATATCTTTATTTCTTTCCAAATAGTATCATATTGACTGGATATAATATAGTATGGCCGGGATTGAGACAAATCGTCTGATCACCGTAATTTGAAAAATACAGGAAGAACCGTAGAGGTCTACGTAAATTACCGTAATTATATACAAGGCGTTACCAAACGGTAATTAGTAGATTATCGGGAACGTGCGCCTAATTTGGAGGAATTAGGAATGGGAAAAGAAGAATTTTGGAGAATCTTTCTTGTGGTTTTAGACACAGAAAGGCGACTGGGTAAGACTCCGTTAGAAGGATTGGCTGACAGAGTAAAAAGTCTCGCCGAGGAAACACTTGCTTTAACGCAGAAAGTAATGGCAGAGCTTAAAGAAAACCCTACTGATTAAACCTGAAATGGCGGTGTTGTATGCTCTTTCATTTGTTTTTTTACTTCATCGTACATTTTAAAATAATCACTTACGGCGTTGTGTATGGCAACATCAGGTGTGCCAATTAATTCTTTCCCATAGCCCTTGATAAGTGCCGTGGTGAGTTTGAGCGCAATATGATCGATAGAAAGATTTTCCATGAATGGATTCCTTTCAATAATGGTTTTTAAATTAGGCGCAAGTACAAATCGGATGTCTAAAACTAATAGAAACCCCAATGAATAGCAAGAATGAAAATGTTGTCCCTGCAGAGGGATTCGAACCCTCAGTAAAGCAGATTGGTAGTCTGATGGATATGCCATTCTCCTATGCAGGGAACAACAAAAAAGGCAACGAATTTTGCAAATTTGCCTTACCTTTGCTCCATTCATTGCCTACTATTTTACTGAGAGAGGTTTCCCTCCATCAGACTACCGTGAACAAATTAGAGAAGTTAATTTTGTTAGTCAAGTTAAAAATGAAACAATTTTCGGCAAGTAACTACCGTTTAGGCAGTTTAATCTCTTGCGGATTAACTCGAACAATCCGTTTCATAACCTCATGGAAGGACATGGTTTGTTCTTCCACAGTTTCCTCGAAGATCATTTCGATTTTCGTTTTACGTCCACGCTTAAGAATTGGTTTATTTGTTGGTTTGGGTTTATTCATAGGTTGTAGTTTGTTAATTCTTTGGAAGTATGAATTCATTTTCTTTACGATTATATTCCAGTACTGTTGGTTGCGGTCGATAGAGTATCCCAGAGGCATCTTTGTATTCCATTGCATACCATAATACTATGAAAATTTCTTTATTGTCTATAGCTTCAATAAATTCCGGTGTTATTTTATTTGCGGCAATCCCGATGGGAGAATGTATAATTTGTTTTGGTTGGAAATCAAAAGGTTCGCTGTTCGGATGATAATCTTTGGGGGGCATATGTTCTTTATAAAACTTTGGAGCAACAACTAAATGAATTTCAGATTTAAAATTATATGCGGGTACTTCTCCAGAATAATTTTGAATTCTGGCATCGACATGAAATTCTTTTCCAGATGAAAGAGGTGTAATGTTGACTATGTTTATTAGTCCCGGATGTGGTTCTTGTCCAATGGTGGGGGGTTGATTTGAATAATGGTAAGCAATAAAAGAATAAAATATTATTATAGCAGAATATACAAGCCAATAGAATTTATTTTTGAAAGTTTCTCGGAACTTGACAAAGTGATAAGTAGTGAGCATAACAACAAAAATATACGTTATCAAAGCGTTAACAGTTCTGGGCAAAAGTCCGCTTGCAGCGAAAGCCATCAAACCAATTATAACGAGGATAACAACAAACAAGAAGAAAGATTTTTTCCAAAACCGAAAGATATTCTTTTGGGCATCCCGCTCGGTTATATTGCTGCCGTTATTTTTTTGTATCTCTGTAGTCATTTATGAATAAGGTCTTTATATGTTAATCTACCATTACAAGTACTTAATAACAAACCGAATCTTGCAGAGTCATTTAGTTTGCGTGAATTGTATCGGTACTCAAACTCTTCACAATATCTATGTAAATGTTCTTTAGAAACATGATGATAAATTCCAACGATACCGCGTTTCAACAAACTCCAAAAGCCCTCAATGGTATTGGTATGTATAATTCCATTAACGTACTGATGGGTAGAATGCGAAATAACATCATGCTCTTTGTACTCTTTATCAAGTCCGTTGTATCCTTTATAGTTGTCTGTCATTACAATAGAATCAGGAGAGACATTTTCTCTAACAGCAGACTTCAAAGTTTTCCCCTTCGTGTCTTTGATAGTTTGTATTCTTGCTTCACCGTTGCGTTGAACCGCGCCAAATGCTATACCTTTATCATGTGGGAATCCGCGTTTGCCAAACATGCGAGGTTTACCACCAACAAAAGTTTCATCTACCTCAACAATACCGTCAAGCGGTTTTGCAAAAGAATTGGTTGTCATGGTAAGTCTAATTCTTTGGAGCATAAACCATGCGGTTTTTTGAGTCACGGAAATATCACGAGCAAGCTGGCAACTGCTGATTCCTTTTTTGTGAGCGGACACAACAAAGATAGCATGAAACCACTTTTGCAATGGCAATGCCGAATCTTCAAAGATAGTTCCAACTTTTGGAGAGAACGGCTTTCGACATTTAGAGCATTTGAGAAGTTTCCCGCCTTGAATCTTGTATATCTTTTCAGAGTGTCCGCAATAGATACAGACGGGCTTTCCATTCCATCGGGACATTATAAGAAACTCTCGGCAGGTTTCTTCCGTAGGGAAGCGTTTAATCAGTTGCATGAGGTTGTTAATGACGGGTTGTTCAGTAGTGTTTTTCATCGTTGCACCTTGTGTTATTGGACTAATAAAAGGTACAACATATTTCTGGTAATGTCAAGTATATAATTACGTAAATTACCGTAATTAGTCTGAAATGAATAAATGTCCGCTATTAGTCAATGCTCCGGACGTCGTTGCGACGCCGCGAACCTGTACTAATACTCCGCTGCCGATTGTCAAATTTGAGCCAAAATTGATAGTGAGATCACCGTTCGTATCAAAATTAGCCGATGCTGTTTTCACTCCGTTGTTGTTCATTATTATATTGCAGTACGTCGTCGGTTTGATCGTTTCGGCAACAATTCCGTTATAAATGACCGTATTCGGGCAAGTCAATGCATTTAATATTCCCGTACTGAGCAGCTGGCCATTGATCACAAGAGTCGACCCAGGAGCATTAACAAACGTAGAGTTTGCCGCTCCTGTCAAGTCATTGATCGTTACCGTTCCATTATTTTTCAATGTTTGATTGTCGAGTATGGAAACGTTTTTCAATGTCAGATTTGCCGAGTATGAAATTGTTTTATTATTACCTGCGATTTCCAGCAAACTGGTCCCGGAAACGGATCCTGAGCCAAAGAGCGAATCTCCGTCCGTTGTCAAACTAATTTTGCCTGTACCCGCCCAATTCCCGTTTAGATTCAAATCGCCGTTAAGGGTGAGCGTATTTGTACTGTTATCAAATGTTCCGCCAGCGTTCACAATTAACTTTGCAATCGTCGTAGTAAGATTGAGTGTAACCGTGATCGAGCTGCCGATAGCAACTGTGTCATTGGGTCCCGGCAAACGACCACTATCCCAAACGGTGAGATTATTCCACAATCCACTTTGTATTGCTGTAATCAGAGATGCAACCGGCTGACTCGTAGCGCCAATAGTAAAAATATGATTCTCAAGACTTACCGGCGTTGAAGTGCCGACCGTTCCTGAATTTTGTCCAAAGTCAGTAACAACCTGACCAACAGAATTCCAACTTGTGGACACAGGCGTATTCCATTCGGCCACCATCGATAGGGCGCGTGTTGGCGCTGAGCTGCTCATGCCAGTGTATTGATCCCAATTCAATACAACATTTGCACTTCCGCCTGTTGGGCCGATAATATTCCAATATTCGTTATAGACCACCGAGTTTAAAGGCGGTGTTACTTTTGTAATATCATATCCATCGCTCGTTGGATTTTTATCATAAAATTGTGCTGTCCAAATCTGAGATCCTGACGTAGCAGTATTGCTTACAGAAACATATCCAATCCGATTTCGTCCTGAAGAATTTGCATCTCCAACAGGGAATTGGAAAGATGAGCCATTGTTTATTTCCTTTCTCAGCGGCCCGTTGACAAATGAATTGATACTTCCACCAACAATAGCATTTGTACCGGTATTCGTAATTGTCAAATTATTCGTGTTGTTTGTGATTATATTTCCCAATGTCAGGATGAGTTGATTGCTCACATCGACAGTTCCAGTATTTATAGTAAGTCCCGCAGAAGTATTGTTTATGGCAAGGTTATAGAAAGTTTCCATCATAGAATTATTCGCCATACTAATGCTTTGCGCTGTTGTGCCGTTAAATCGCACAGCGCCTGTTCCAGCATTAAAACCGCCGGTGCTCGTGTTTTGATCAATCCAGTTTCCAAGAACAATAAGATCTTTATTGTAGAGGGTATTGTCCAATGTACTGTTCGGAGAAATTGTCAGGTTGACGTTGATCTGCATGTTAACGCTGCTGATATACTTAAGACCGGTTCCGGATATTATGACATTCTGGTAAGGCAAATTTATATTACCGGGAGTCAAAGGCATCGTACAATTCGTGTTTCCATAATACTCTACTGTACATGCCGGATTGGCAAAAAATGCATTATAGGACCCGCCGGGAAATACAAACATACCAGCGCCTGTGCCTAAGAGCTTTATTTTCCCCCCTCCTGATACTACGCCCAAATTATGAAATGTCGTATTCATAGCATCGAGCACTCCATTGACAATTACCGAAGTTGCATTAGCACCATTGACACTGAGAGCAACGGAGTCTTGTGATCGAATAATAACAGAGTTACCGTTGGGGACACTGCCGGTAGACCATACTGTCGGGTCATTCCAATTTCCTGATTTAGTGCTCGTTGCTGTCGGTAACGAAGAGTACTGATCTCCAATCGTATATGAGCCGTCTAAGAGAGAAGCACTGCTAAATGAAAATACCGGAGGAATTATTGTTCCAGGAACAGTTGACCAACTGGAAGTAGAATTATCACACCTTTCTATGTTGGCGGGATTTCCCTCCACGTCAGCATTGACGTACGTATATGTGTGCGTAACATTATACGCTGACGAAAAACCTGTCGTTACTACCTTCCAATAGTAATCCAAATGATTGGTATACGTCACCGGGTTAATGGATGGATGTAATTCATCTACAGGGACAACGGTAATGGTTGCTCCTGCTGCATTAGCATTGGATGTAAAATTAAATGTGCAAGGAGTGTATTTCCCGTTGTCTCCCATGTGAAATGTAAATGACGAAGCACCTGTCGGGAAAATTTTTGTTACTCCTGCATCGCCCCCCACGCCGTTGAGCAGTATCTGGTTTGATGCATTTATAGTACCTGCAATCGTAGCGCTTTGCCCTAAAGTCAAAGCATAATTATCAATATAGAGATACCCATTTGTAAATTTGAGCTGACCGTTTATCGTCGAATTGTCGGTCATCTTAACACCATTGCCCCCATTGTTGATTTCAGTATTGCCGAAAACCCCGCTTCCACTACCTGTAAGTCCCTGATTGATCGTTCCGTTAAAAATCATTCCGCCACTCGCTGCATTAGGGCTGAAGTGAGCAGCATTGTTGTCAACATTGTTAAGCAAGTTTATTGTATTTCCACCGTCATTGAATGTGCCGGATGTCAACGTTAAATCACCATTTACAGTGATGTTGCTTGGTGTTGTGTTGCTTAAAAACAAAGTATGCCCTTGGGTTGTAGCAACCTCCAAATTGGCAAAGTTGGTACGATTAGGAGTAGCTGTACCGGTAATGGTTTGATCGGCACTGCCAAGAAAAGAAGTGGTTTGTGTAAGCACCTGAGCTCGAAAACCACCAACATTGAGTCCGTTCGAAGCGACGGTCGTATTGTTATTTGTTAAATTCCCGCCTATTTCAAGATCAAGTCCGTTGGTATTATAGTAGCTCGATGTACCACCGACCGTTAAATTTCCTATAAGTGTTAAGCCATATGTCTGTTGGATCGCCTGTGAATTTGAAGTTGCTTCGAGCGTAAGGTTTCCCAACGGAACGGAAGATTCGAAATAGAACAAAGTATTATTAGCTGTGACGCCTGACTGCCCCAACTGTATAGTGCCGCCTGTAACATTCGAGACATCAGGTTCTATGTACAAATCATAAGGAGAAGAAGTGCTGATATGGTTGGCAATGATTAATGTACCAGCGCTCATGTCAAACTTACTTCCATCATTTAACACTTCAAATGCCGCTCTTGACGTACTAGCATTCTTACCTCCTATTGTAACGGTTCCACCTGACTGAGTATAATTTAATGAGCCGCTTGTTATGCTCGTACCTCTGCGTATTTGTCCGTTTACGATCAATTGTCCGCCCGCGACATTGATCTCAGGCAAACCTGCAGAAGCATATTCAATATCGTTGTTGGTAGCTCCGCCATTTCCAATATTAACTGTCCCGCCAAGCACTTCGAGTTTCCCTGCCAAAAGTAAATCTCCGGCATCATTGGTTGTACCAATAGTTACCGTTCCTGTCTGAACTGATAAACAGGCAGTTGAAGGAATAGAAAAAGAAGTTGTTGTTGATAAAGTAAGATTCAGTGATGAATTATTTACCCTGAACGTACCGTTTGATAAAGTAAGGAACGGAAGAGTACCTGTGGTTATAGAATTAGCTGTTACAGTGAGGACAGAAGTAGTATCAAAACCTTTATCGACAAAGAGGTTATAAAAATCGATGGTTCCAGCGCCACTGATAGTATCATCGGCGGCTCCTTTAAAATAGGTGTAGACCGTCCCTGTGTTATTCATATCGAATGTTCCTGTGCCGGCACAGGAAAGATTCCCATAGAGTTGTAAAACATTATTTACGACTGCCCCCGTTGTAGCTGCTCTGAAAGTTGCACCTGCCGCTATCGTAGTGTTGCCAAGAACTTTCATAGTTGAGATGACAACGTTGCGGAATTCCAACGCACCTGAATTGATATTGAGATTACCATTTATCGTGTAAGTCCGTGAAGTTATGGTATTCGTACCTGCCGATCCTGTTCCCGAACCGGAAACAGTTACATCGCCATAAATTGTCAAGTCCCTGTCAGGAAGTGTTATCGTATAAGTTGAAGAATGCGTTAATTTCAGATTTTTATAAGCGCCCAATGCAAGCCCTGAGACTGATGATGTTGTCGGTATAGTAATATTACCGACAACTGCAGAAGTATAATATTCAACAGTTCCGCCGTTGCCGGCAATAAAAGCGCCAAAATCACCCTGGGGAAAATAATTATTTGAAGCTATGCGCAATGTACCGCTGCCTGCCATTCCGTTACCGGGCACCACACCAAAGTTGTGGCCTGTGTACGTTTGTAAATCGAGCGTCGATCCGGCTGCAATAGTAAGATTTGCGCATTGTTTATTATTGGCATTGATAGTGACCGTGTGATTATGCGTAGCGTCACCAATGATAACCAGCGTAGAAGCCACCGGAACGCTTGCACCACCGGGTCCGCCAACAGCAGTGGCAGACCATGTAGCAGTATTGTCCCAGTCTCCATTAACACCCGTGCTGTACCTCGACTGTATAGCCGTAAAAGCCGCAGGTTCACCGGCTGTATATTCTCCACCAGCGCTATCTGCTGCATTATACGAAACCTGATTTGTAACATTATTTACCAAAGCAACATTATTAATCGTATTCCATGTTGAATTACCCAAATTCATGGCGGGTATATAATTCGCTTCAGTACCGGATACAAAATAATTGGATGCGGCATAATCGTAATAGTAGTTGTGCATAACCGAACCAGCGGGAATACCTGTGAAACCGGTACTGGTTGTTTTCCAATAACAAGCCAGCGAATTTATACTTTGTGTCAACGGATGCCTTGCATTGACGGGGCGCGTTGTTACCGTTCCATAAGTAGTCGGCGCATTGCTGAATTGTATCGAGTGCGGCATGTAATAATACGTAGTATTCGAAGTATTATAAAAACCAAACGGAAAATTAAATGCATTGGTATTCGAAAATATTTTACTTACTCCGCCGTCCGACATCAAGCCATTGGTATAGATCATACGGGCAGCGCTGAAAACCTGGGTTGCACCGGCGACTGCATCATAAACGTTGGCGTTCGTGTCAAGAGCAAGCACATTGGAACCGATACTTAACCTTGCTGCGGTGTTGGCTAACCTTAGTTCTCCGGTGATAGTAAGGTTGGCTGTCGTAGCGGTTGAACCACCTGTTTTATTCAGCGTCAGATTATTGAAAGAACCTGTACCATCGCCCGATAGAGCCTGGGCTGCAACACCGGTAAGCTGAATGCTCCCGGCTCCCGATGCCGGCTTAAAATGCGTTCCGCTATTTACGATGTTTCCCTGGACAAATATTGTTTTGCCATTATCCCTGAGTATCGTTCCATGTCCAATGGTAAGATTGCCGTTAATTGTAATATTATTTCCATTTAACGTTACATCGGCTGTATTTGCAAGTGCAAGGTTTTGCAGGTTGCCTGTAATGGTTCCTGAAGCATCAAATGTTTGAGACCCATTACCGTTCAATGTAGTTGTATTTGTCAAACCTGTGGCAGGAGTATACGTGCCTCCTGACACAATAGAAAAATTATGTCCCACAGTAAGGTCGACTAAACTTGTGTTCAGGTTTAATAGAGAATTGGCGCCAATTGATAAATCGTGTAATACACTCAGTGGAGTATTCCATTGAACTGTTGTGGTCACTGCTCCCGTTCCTCTTGAAATATTCAGATTATAAAAAGGCGTTGTGGAATTTGCCGTATATACAGTAGCGGAGCTTGGTAGATTTAGATTTACGGTACCTCCAGTAACATTGTAATCTCCAGCTTGAGATTCAATATCCAAAACTTGGAAATTTGTAGTAGCATCAATAAAAGTGTTATTCGTAAAATTTATACTACCACCACTCATTGTGAATACAGAATTTATGTTGCTTAAGCCCAACATGGGTCCGGCATGGTTTTCTCCCAGCAGGCGGAAGTTCGCTGTTCCTCCTGTCTGAATATAACTCATCTGATTAGTCCCTCCGGTGGAGGTCCACGCCTGACTGACATCCAATGTGCCTGTCCCTTCAACCAAAATTATCGGCGTCCCTAATATTCCTAAAACAATTCCTGCCGCATCTCCTGTGGAAAATTGGCCTGCACTTATACGCAACGTGCCGTACAATGTAGCTGCTTGATAGCCGGTTCCATTAACTCCGGTTAAAGTGGTCGAAACAGCAGCGCCATTTATCCATAACTCTGCAGTTGGTATCAAATTAAAATCTTGTCCTCCCTCGGTGAGAGATGGGATATTAATATTTTCATCAAGCTTCAAAGTGCCATATTGGACATAAAGTGCTTTGTAATACGCTCCATATCCATAACCGGCAGTTCCGCCGTTAAATTGACTATTGCCTTGGTAGTTGGGAGCATAAAGAGCAAAATTATTCGTGTTGGATGAGATTACTTCTAATGTATAGGTCTTGTCCGTTCCCTTGGCTACTATAAACCTGAAAAAGTCCGTTATTCCATTACACGTGACATTATTGTTTGTTGCTCCGTAGAAAAATACCTGAACATCGCCGTAATTAACTCCGCCGGATGCAGTTGTAGTAAGTATATAATATCCATTAGCCACCGGGGACGGTAATCCTGTAAATCGAATAGAACCATTATTAATTAAGTTGCCATATAATGATAATGTATGAACAGGATACGGTGTTGCACCCTCATCACTTGCATTAGGAATATTATGCGACGTTGCAAAATTATTTACTCTGATACTACAACCGGCATCAACAGAATAATTTCCATACACAGTCATATTGATCAGGTTGTCTGAAGCTGCCGGATTGCCGAAATAAAATGTATGACTGCCGGACGAGTAATTTTTTAAAGCAAAATTCCCGTTAATAACATAGTTGGTCGGATTGGCACTGTTATTAAGGAAAGCACTGTTTGCACTACCGGTGTAGTTTGAAATAATTAAATTATTATAGATCAATTGAGCGGTACTAATACTGACATTATTAAGATTATAGTACTCAATTGTTCCGCCATTGCTTGCTACAAAACTCGTATAAGTTCCGCCTGGAAGACTATTGGAACTGAGCATTATTTTCCCCTGCCCTGTTACCGTACCGAAATTATGCCCCGTAGTAGATTTGATATCAAGAATGCCTCCTGAATTCATAGTAAGTGTAGTTACCTGTTTGTTATTCGCGTTGATAGAAATCGTACGGCCGTTGAGAATTGTAACGTTATCCATAGGTCCGGGAACACCGGAGTTTATCCACAGTGTGCCTGAAGCATCGGTAGTCCAGGAAGTTGCATTGTCCCAATCGCCCGATTGGTAAGAATAGAAAGGCTTAATTAAGGAAGTACCAATTGCAAAATAAGCAGATGATGAAGAAATTGTTTGGACGGAAGTAATAGAAGCGCCGATGTTAGCGCCGCCTATGGAAGAATAGTTCCCTGCTTGTGCCGATGATGTTCCAATTGCTTTGGTAGGGAGCAATCCGCTTTCAGTGAGCCGAACCGAGGCGCTCGTAAAATTCCCGTTGGTTGTTTGTACAAACCAATTGCGTGGAGCAATATTGGTGATGGAAGTTTCATCGCATGTGGAAGCTCCTGTTCCGTTTATCGTTACTCTCACAACGGGTGTTGTTGCTCCAGTTCGGATATTTACCAATTCAAGAGGTCGATAATTCCCGTTTTCACCTACAGGGTATAAATAAGTTGTGCCATCAGCTGCAATGTTTGCAAGTAACGTCAATGCTAATGGACCATTGATGTAAGAAGTGGACGATGCGCCCGCAATGCTTCCTACTGCAGTATTTGTTATCGTTAATAAATTTGTTCCCGACGTTGTAAGGATTCCTGACGTGAATGTGAGGGTTCCAGAAAGTGATACAGGTGCACTTAAAGAAACGCCATTTGCATTGTTGATGGTTAAATTATTTAACGTTGAAGCGCTTGTTCCTCCAATGATCTGGACACCGCTTCCATTGAAGTTTAGCGTTCCTGTGCCAGCGTTAAATGTTGCACCGTTGTTCGTCCAATTACCTGATGCCGTCAGACTTGTGTTTGCTGTGAATGTTCCTGCCGTTAATGTCACGGCTCCTGTTATTGACATCGTCGCGGGAGGTGAAAAGTTACCTTGCGTCTCCGTAAAAGTTCCATTGACATTCAGTGTTGTTGTACTTCCACCAACACTCAACGTCTGACCTGCAGTCTTGTTCACAACGATATTGTTGAAAGTCTGTGTCGCCGCACTTCCATTTATCGCTGAACTATTTCCCGTAAATGTAACCGTTCCTGTGCCAGGTGCGAATGTACCGCCGTTGTTTGTCCAAGCAGCTGATGCCGTCAGATTTGTGTTTGCTGTGAATGTTCCTGCCGTTAATGTCACGGCTCCTGTTATTGACATCGTCGCAGGGGCTGTGAAGTCACCGGTCGTCTCTGTAAAGGTTCCATTGACATTCAGTGTTGTTGTACTTCCGCCAACACTCAACATCTGACCTGCCGTCTTGTTCACTACGATATTGTTGAAAGTCTGTGTCGCCGCACTTCCATTTATCGCTGAACTATTTCCCGTAAATGTAACCGTTCCTGTACCAGGTGTGAATGTACCGCCGTTGTTTGTCCAATTGCCACCAACAGTTAAATTGAAGTTACCAGTAGCTAACGTTGCACCGCTGTTGATCGTAAGCAGAGTATTGACGACTTCAGCAGAGTTCATGGTTATCACGCCGGTAGAGGTAATGATAATCCCGCCCGTTGCGGCAAATGGAGACACCCATTCTACACCTGCGGTTCGAGCAGTTGCTGTGTTATATTGCAGTGTCGCTGCTGCGCCGTACGTTGGGGCAGCAGAAGCTGTTGCAGTTCCTTCCATTGAGAGAATGTTGTTTACAGTAACAGCGCCAATCGTTTTTGCACCACTTCCCGAAAGCGTAAGGTTTTGGTACGTTGTTACCTTAACCGTTTGAGCAGCGCCAGTATAATTTACGGTATTGCCGACAGCAGTTGCCGTGAGTGTGGTGATCCCTGATGTCCCGCCGATGTTGAGGATACCAGTTGTACCTTGAGTTACTCCGCCTGTACCTGATAACGCTGTTGTGGCATTTATTGTACCGTTGTTAGTAAGTACGACTGCAGCACCTGTAACTGTAAATAGTGTTGCAGATATCAATGTCCCTGAGTTTGTGTAGGAGGTGGTAAAGGTGACGCTTGGAATGACAGTAGCGGTCGCCCCGCTGAATGTACCTCCGGAAGCTTTGTTAAAAGTATACAGACCAGTCGATGCAGTGAAAGTAGTAGCGTTGTTTATCAGGCTACCGGTAATAGTGGGAGTGTTTGCAGCAGTTTCATTCCACACCGCGCCGCTGTTAAGCGTAATGTCGCCGTTGAATATATTCGCCCGGGCACCAGAGAGGTTGATTGCGCCAGTTATGTTTGTGGCTCCGTTCACGGTTAAGATACGTGAGCAGGCAACCGTACCGCCGCTGTTGATTGTCAGCGAGCCGACAGTCACAGTGGTGGCAGCGGTAGTGGCAGTAAGAGTACCACCACTATTAATTGTCACCGTTCCGGTTTGAGTTATCGTCGCGCCAATAGTAACAGGGCCGACAATTATGACGTTGTCAGCCGCTACGGGTGCAACACCACCAACCCATGTTCCCCCTGTAGCCCAAGCGCCACCGGCAGCAGTACTCGTTATCGTTGCCGCTGTTGCTACTGTGCTTAAGAGCCCAAACAGCATCAGCAGAACGCTCAGCGTGCGCGATATGTGAGACATCTTCTTTACCATTGAGAACCAAAAAATATTTTCATTGAGAATATTCTGTTTCATCATCGTGTCACGCTTAAGCCGCACATGTTTTCGTAGTCATGGCTTCCCTATGTAATTGCTGTTCATACGAAAGAATTGATAAGAGTGCATTCTTTATCGACGATTTAGGTATAAAGCCATCAGCACATTCATGCGCATTCTTTTGGCACAGATCACTGATATCCATCGACAGAATAAATACCCTCGTAGAAGGTAAATGGTTTTTTATCGTCTTCGTGGCGTCAATGCCATTCTGCAGCGGCATGTGAACATCCATAAGAATGAGATCAGGGCGCAGATGTTCCGCCTTTTCCACAACCTCCTTGCCATCGGCCGCCTCTCCTACAATCTCTATCCCTTGCTGAGCTTTGAGGAACGCTGAAAGTATCCGGCGAAAACTTTCATGATCATCAGCCAAAAGAACTTTGAGTGTATACATGAAGTAGTACCCCAAATTATTTTAATGTTACGTAAGATCTATTTTTTTTCATATCATTCTTGTACTG
>Ga0208036_1001010_pt1 | contig 13424 bp, 10 predicted proteins | sample June2015DPH_11_1_2_FD_184706 | JGI IMG/M metagenome (GOLD analysis project Ga0208036, IMG submission 184706) | Peatland microbial communities from SPRUCE experiment site at the Marcell Experimental Forest, Minnesota, USA - June2015DPH_11_100... | ecosystem: Environmental > Terrestrial > Soil >...
CTCACCGGCTGCGTACAAGCCCTTCAAGGAAGTGGCGCCGTGCAAGTCCGTTGCGACACCTCCCATAGCATAGTGAGCGGCAGGGCGAATGGGGACGAGGTGGGCGGTGATGTCGATGTTGTAGTGCAGGCAAGTCGAGTAGATTCTTGGAAAGCGTTTTTTAACATGCTTGGGTTCAAGTTCCGTCAGGTCCAAGTAAACGCATTCGCTCTTGGTCCTTTGCATCTCCATGATAATGGCGCGCGAAACGATGTCGCGTGGCGCCAATTCCGCAGCCTCGTGATAGCGGGGCATGAACCGTTCCAGGAGAATGTTGCGAAGATAAGCGCCTTCGCCGCGCAAGGCCTCGGAGAGAAGGAAACGTGGGGCTTGCTTGGCGTACAAGGCCGTGGGATGAAACTGCACAAACTCCATGTCGCTGCTCAGCGCGCCCGCGCGATGCGCCATGGCCACGCCGTCACCCGTGGCGATCAGAGGGTTGGTAGTTTCCCTGTAAACCTGCCCGAGCCCGCCCGTCGCCAGCAGCACCGCTTTGGCGTACAGTGTCTGGAGCGAGGATGTCTTTTCATCGAGAAAGGTCACTCCGCAAACCCGATTCACGTCCACCAAAAGGTCAGCCGCAAAGGCGCGAGGCAGGAACTGGATGGCGCGGTGGGACTTTGCCTTCGCCATCAAGGCCCGCAGGATTTCGCTGCCGGTGGAATCGCCATGCGCGTGCAGGACGCGCGAACGGCTGTGCGCCCCCTCGCGCGTGAAGGCCAGCTTGTTTCCGTTGCGGTCGAAGCGCATCCCCCATGCGATTAGTTGCTCAATCTGCTGTGGGCCTTCGCTCACCAGGATTTGCACGGCTTTTTCCCGGCACAACCCGTCGCCGGCACGTAATGTATCATGGAGGTGCAGTCCTACTTCATCGTCCTCACCCAGGGCCGCGGCGATTCCTCCCTGGGCGTATTCTGTACTGGATTCGTAAAGTTCGTCTTTGGTTAGAACCAGAACCTTACCGGCTCGGGCGAGTTCAACGGCGGCCCGCGTGCCGGCAATTCCTCCGCCGAGGATAAGAAAATCAACTTGGCGCTCTCTCTTTCCTGACATGGCATTTCAATGATAGCCTTGACATCACGCGCCTGCAACAGGTTCAACGATTCGCCTGCCGGCTCTTGCTGTGAGCGTGGCGTGGTGGTATCAGTGGTGTTTTGACAGAAGGAGGTAGGTAGTAGGTGGTAGGTCGTAGGTGGGGTAGGATGGCGGGTTCCAGTTGTCAAGTGCAAGGTGCTAGGTGCTGGGAACTGGGGGCTTGGGGCCAGGGAAGGGATTACATATGCAACGTTTCTGGGTGAGGTCTAAAGGTTTCAAGTACAGCGTCAACGTGGGTTGCGGGGCTTGGCGGGCCCTCGCCGACTTCCCACAAGATCGCTACTCAGCGATTTTCATCCTCACCGAAAGACATTTGTGGGAGCGTTGGGGGGAGAAGCTTCTCCGCGAAGGCGGCGTGAAAAGCGCCCGGCCCTTGTTCGTCCCCCCCGGCGAGAATTCGAAAAGCGTCATGATGGTGGAGGAGGTTGGGGCTGAGTTGCTGGAAAAAAGGGCAGACCGGCGCTCACTGCTTGTGGCGTTTGGTGGGGGTGTGGTCGGCGACCTGGGTGGGTTTGTCGCCTCCACCTACATGCGCGGCATTGACTGCCTGCAGGTGCCCACCACTGTCCTGGCCCAGGTGGACAGCTCCATCGGCGGGAAAACGGCGGTCAACGTGCGTGCCATGAAGAATCTGCTCGGAACGTTTTACCCCCCGCGCATGGTGCTCGCAGAGCCTACGGTTCTTGCTTCGCTTGACGAGCGATCGTTCCGATCCGGCTTCTTTGAAGTTGCAAAACACGCCATCCTTTCGGGGCCGGGCTTATTCAAAGAGTTGGAAGCGAAGGCGTCGAAGTTTCTTCCCAAGCAGGCTAGGGAGCTGGAGGAAATCCTGGCGCGTGCGGCTAAAGTCAAAGTGGAGGTGGTCAGCCGCGATGAGCGCGAAGCCGGTCTGCGGCGTGTTCTTAACCTGGGCCACACCTTCGGCCATGCGCTCGAGGAAGCGAGCGGCTACGGGCGATTTTTGCATGGGGAGGCGGTGGGTTGGGGAATTCTCATAGTGTCACGCCTGGCAGAGCTGTTGGGAGTGCTCGAGCCCGCGGAAGGCGAGCGAATTGCGCGCTTGGTGCGGCAGGTTAGCCCCCTGCCCACCCTACATGGCCTTCGAGTGCGCCGAATCTTAGAGCTTTTGCCGCAGGATAAGAAGGCTGTCCGAGGCCGAATTCACTGGGTTATTCCGGAACGGATCGGCAAAGTCCGGATTTCAGATCAAGTCCCTCTGAACCTCGTCGAAGCTGCTTTCCGGGACGTGCAGCGGGGCGGCTGGCATGAGTGATGCTGCAAACGCTCCTCTCGGGGAAAGCCCACCGGGTTCTCCGGACGCCACTGACCCCACCCCCCGCGTGGTCCGGAAGATGTTTTCGGCGGTCGCGCCGCGTTACGATTTCCTGAACCATTTCCTTTCTGCGGGTCGGGACATCGCCTGGCGGAAGGCCACTGCGAAGGCTTTGCGCCGCGTCCTGGAGCGTCCGCATTCCAAGGTAGCGGACCTGTGCTGCGGCACGGGTGACCTTGCGTTCGAGCTGGAACGGTATTCGGCCGGCAGAGTGTTCGGGACGGATTTCTGCCACCCCATGCTCCGGCTCGCCAAGACGAAGGCCCTCCGTCACTCAACGCTGTTCCTCGAGGCGGATACTTTGGCTTTGCCATTTCCTGACGAGTTTCTGGATGTTGCAACCCTTGCTTTCGGTTTTCGGAACCTGGCCAGCTACGTGAGTGGGCTCAGGGAGATACGGCGGGTTCTCAAGCCCCAGGGCATCCTTGCCATTCTTGAGTTTTCAGAGGTTCGTTGGCCGGTTTTTGGACCCTTCTTTCGGTTCTATTTCCGCCATATGCTGCCGCAGATCGGGACCTGGGTCTCCGGCGTTCGGGGGCCATACCAGTACCTTCACGATTCGGTGTCAAAGTTCCCCAACCAGCAAGCGTTATCAGAATTACTGTGCGCGGAGGGTTTTCAAAACGTCCGTTACGCTAATTTTACGGGCGGGGTTGCGGCACTCCATCTGGCGGAAAAGGCTTGAGCGGCTGCTGAAAGAAGGAAGCGGCACGTCATTCCGGGCGCCGTTGTCAATTGTCCGTGGTCCGTTGTCAGTTGTCCGTGGTCCGTTGTCAGTGGTTAGTTGAAGAAAGGAGCTTGGAGGCACAAGAGCTCTGAGTAAGCGACTGATTCATTGACTTATTGCCAGGCGGTTGCGAGGGCCTGGGGCAATGTTGAATTCTGATCTGCTTTCTTTGTTCTCCGCATCGCCTACCGCGTTCTGACTTTTGGCCTTCCTCTCGTCACTCGTCGCTCGTCACTCTTCTTTGGGGCCGGAGTTCTTCCCCCACCTACCACCTACCATCTACCACCTACTCCCTGCTGGTTTCTGTCTCTGTTTCACTCCATTCATCCGGCGCGCCGCTCGCCTTGAATTCGTTCTCAAGGTCCTCAAGAGTCTTCTGGGCCTTCTCAGTCGCTGCTCGACTCCCTGACACCTCAACCTCCTTGGCCTTAATCTTGTCGGCAAGTTCAGCCTTCGTGGTGGCATTGAGTTCGCGTGCATCCTGAATCTGGAGGAGGTTTAATTCGTCTTCTGCGAGCTGTTGCCGTTCTTCGGCGTCGGCTAGTCGGGCGCGCGCGGTTTTGAACCTGCTTTGCCAGTATTCCTTAGTTCCTTCCTTATTCTCCGGCTTCGCCGGTTCATTAGCAGCTTGGCCCGTCTCAGGCGCCTTGCTGGTTTCCCCGGCCGCGTGACTGGCATCGCGTTCTGCCTGTGCCTTGTCAGATGAGCTTAGGGCAGGAGTGCTCGACATGCCCGAGGCCGCGGCGCGGGTTTCATCCGGCGGGTGGGCAGGCAGATTATCGTTTGTGTAAACCTTAGTGGTTTTCAGCCCAGCCTTAAGCTGCTGCTGGCGTAGTTGCCGGGCAAGATCTCCCAGCGACTGCTGTGGCGCCGCAAGCAAGGGCAGGGAAGTGATGGCAACCACGAAGGAAAATGCGCTAATTCTTGTTATCATATGTTCCCCCCCGGCGTGGTGAGCTGCAACTTCACTTCACAAGTCGCGCGCGGCGGTAGTGGGTCAATTTGGTGCTGTAGCGGCGAGTTTACCTCGCCAAATGGCGGCGTAAAGCCGCCTCTACATCAAATTGACCCACTTCACAAGTCGCGCGCGGCGGTAGTGGGTCAATTTGGTGCTGTAGCGGCGAGTTCACCTCGCCAAATGGCGGCGTAAAGCCGCCTCTACATCAAATTGACCCACAACCCGCGCGGCATCACGCTTGTGTCGCGCACCCCAGAACTGTCCTAACGAAGCCACCCCGCGTCACCGTCTTCGCGTCGCAGTTGCTCCCGGAGGTCATCGATAGCCTCCTGATCTGCGGCAATCTCGGCTCTCTTCTTGGCGATCTGGTCTTGCAGTTTGTGAACGTCCGACATAGCGGTGGGACCGCTTTCCTGGAGCAGGCCCTTGTTAGGATCGGGGTAGTATTGCATCTGGTTTTGGCCCAGTTTCTGTTCGAGCACACTAAGTTCTCGCTGGTCGATTTCCAACCGATCTTGTAGTTTGCTCATGCGCTCGCGGTAATACTTTTCGCCGTGCGTTTGCTCCCCCGTTTCAGCCGGGGGCACTTTCGCGGATTCCTTCCCGGCTTCATTCCCGCTTGTCTCTTTGGCGGGCTTCTCCCCCGACTTTGCCTCTTGGGCGATTGTGGACGACGACTTCGCTGGCGAGGCCGCCGATTGCTTACCCGACGGCGACCGGGTAGCGAGGTCGTCGTTGGTGAAGACCTTGGACTTTCCTTCAGACTTTGCGCGCTGTGCTTTGAGTTGGCGTGCAAGATCACCAAGCGGCACTGAACTCGTCGAATTCTGTGCCGGGGCTATGCTAGTCCCCAGACCCAAAACCAGGGCCATGGTCAAAACTCTTACAATTGGACACTTCATGGTCGCGTCCCCTCCTTGCCGGCGGGCGATCCCCTCCTACTAATTTACCATTTTGGAAGCACGAAATCAATCGCTGCGCTATCGCTGCGCTAGTGTCCAATTCAGACAGTAGAGAAGGAGAGGACGCCGCAAACGGCTGTGGCTGACGGGTTGGTAAGGCGGGGGCGGGCTTCTTCGCGAACGCTGGAACTTTGACGTAGCCCTTGAGGCACGAGCATCTGGGACGTGACACTCGTTAGCAGAAAACCGCGGCGCGATATTCTCGGCTCGGTGTTGTGATTGGTCATATCTCGCGCCAGTCGGGCGACCTTGACGGCCATCTGGTTGGATTCATTGCCATGAAAATGATGGGGAGTCTACGCTTCCTCCATCAACCGCTTCATCATCACGTGGTGGCGTCGGACCTGTTCGCAGCTATCGGTCTCTTTGAAGTCCTGCGTGCTTCGCTGGCCTTCGTACTCGCTGTCGATGTACCCGCTGTACCCGCCTTCGATGAACACCGGCATGACCTCCTCATAGGGAATGCTGTATTCCTGGAGGTCGTCCGTCATTTCATAGAACTTGCCGTGAACGTTGTAGCAATACGGCATGATGGCCAGCAGGTCCTTGGGATTGTTCGTTACTGGGCCGTACCCACCCGTCATTGCAGCCGCGCGCAAATCGGCTTCCGCGCTGCTCATTTTCCGCACGGCCGCCATTCTTTCGTCGCTGCTCACGCCGTCCTGGAATGCCCGATCGAGGTATTGGATCACCTTCTCCTGGGCGCCGTCCCGCATGTGCCGTGCGAGTTCGACACGCGGCAGCCGCTTGCAGAAGATGCCCATGTCCGGGTTGAATCCCAGGTGCTTGGTCTTCGTCTTCACAATGATTTCCAGGTAGGAGTCAATGTACCGGCCTTTCGTGGGAATCGGCGCGTGGATCTCGGGCACGATCCGGATGTCGTACTTTTCCGCGATCGGCAGGGCTTCTTCGATCATCGCCGGGGCGGAGTCCTTTACCGGACCGGTCGTCGGCCGCATCACCTTGAATCCCATCCTGTTGGCGAGCTTCATCTGCGCTGCCAGCGTGTCGACGGATTCCTGCAAGGTCATATTACGGTGTCCGCCCCAGTACACGTCGACGAATGTGTCCAGGCAGGCGGGCTTCGTATGGTACTTCTCCATCAGGCCGTGCCAGTGTTCCACCCAGGCTTCCGGCGGATCAGGATAGTTGGGAACCATCTCTTCCGCGATGACTTCGATGCCTTCGGCGCCCATCGACGCCACCTCAGCGATGCAGTCCTCGAGCGTCATCGCATGCCTGTAATACTCTTCTTGATAGCTGTACAACGTGACGCCGCGTTTGAACTTGGGCTTCGCCGTCTGGGGGCCGGCGTTGCCCGTTTGCACCAATGTGGCTGCGGCGGCGGCCGTTAACGTCTGCAGGAATTCTTTCCGTGTCATGTCCAGACCCTCCTTGGAACTTTACTTCGGCTTCCCCTACGCCACCAACGTTATTTTTCGTTTCATTCTTCCGGTGAAGCCCGAGGGTGGCATGTACGACGGTTTCACCGTCTGGACCACCTCAACATCGTGAATCCCGGGCTTCAGCCCGCCGGGCTTGAGAATCGTCAAGGTCGCCGGAACGCCGAAGTCCCAATGTACCTTCTCCGCCTTCCCCACTTCGTCGAACGTGTAGGTGTGGTTTCCCAAGGTAAATCGCATTTCTTCCGGCTTGAAGTTCTCGCCATCCACGGTGACATCAAACCCGGACAGAAGCGGCAGAAACACCCCGCGGTAATACGTGATGCGAACCTTCATCTGGAAACCGGTGATTTGTCCGTTCTGAATGACGTTCTGGAATCCTCTTGTCATCACCATGTACTTGTCAAACATGTAGCTTCCTTTCTGTTCGTGGTCCGTACCTGGGTCTGTTCAGGCGGCACGCTGGATGAGATTGGACATCCGCCGCGTGACGACGGAACGAACGTCGCTATCTCGTGATACGGTACAGGTACTCGCGCACATTATACGCCTAAGTGTGTTTGTCAAGTCGATTTGGCCCACTTCTAGTGTCCCAATTCGAATGTAGGGCCGCCTCCTCTCCCGCCATGGCGGGAGGGGACGGCCCCTAGGCCGGTCCCGCAAGGCGTGACCGGCCCTGCGTCCCATATTAGGGCACTACCATTGCCGTAAAAGCCCTACCGAGGTGTGCGACACGAAAGTGAGGATTTGGCCCGGCTGTTTCGTTACGGTGAAATCGGTTATCATAGCGGGTTCGTGAAACTGGCAACGCGTTTGTGCTGCGTATCGACCCGCGTTGTCGGGAACGGAGCCGGTGACTGAACGAGAGTAGCGCGACAATCGGTCTACGGCAGGAGGATGCGTCCGATGTCAGAGCCAACCAAAGAGGATTTGATGGCCCGGATTGCCCAGCTCGAGAAGCAACTGGGATCGAAACAAAGTGGGAAGCTGGAATTCAAGGTCGGCGACAAGGGGGGCGTGAGCGTCTACGGATTGGGACGCTTTCCGGTGACGCTCTACTATGAGCAGTGGAACAAGCTGCTCGATGCCGCCGAGGACCTGCGGGCTTTCCTGGAAGCGAACAAGAGCCGCCTGAAGCTCCGGCCCCAAGCTTAAGACTTGTGTGATTCCTATTTCGCCGTTACGCTGGCGGATGCGGGAGCATTTTTCACCCAACGGTCGTACCAGGTGAGCATCTCCCACAGCGTGTGCTCCACCGATTCCAGCCCCACGTAGCCATGGGCCTCGTCGCGGCGCTCGGGGACCGCACTTTTCAGATTATCGACGAACACGGTCCGACGCGCACCGGCAGGATCGCGGGACTACCATCACCAGCGGGGTAGGCGAGCCGCAGACCGGAGCAGATTTCGGCGACGAGGGAGGTTGGGGGAAGGGAAAGCGTCGGAGGAATCGGTCGGAAAAGCGGCAGTTTCGGGCTTTGGGATTCTCCGGAAACATAAAACTGACCCCTCCCGTCGTCCGTGGAAGCACCCAGCACTGAAAGCTCGACTGGACCTTGCATTCAGAGGCGGTCGGGTGTATATTGTCAACAGGGCGGAAAATAGAAACGGAAATGCCAGTATACTTGGCTCGACATCGCGCCAGGAGAGAGTTCAAGTGTCAGTTAAAGGGCCTTAGGAGTGAATAATCCTACGAAAAAGCTCGCACTGTCATGTTTGGGTTTCGCGCTCGCGTGGGTTTGGGGCGGTACTACCGCGCAGGCAGCTATAACCCTCACGCTGAAAACCTCAGCTTCCACGGTTGCTTTGGGTGGCACCCTGACCCTGACGGCGACCGTAAGCGGCACGCCCAACACCGGTCTGACTTGGAGCGTGAACGGAGTTACGAACGGGAATTCCTCGACCGGAGCGCTTACAGGCTCCGGTTTGAAGCGCACCTACACGGCGCCTCCTGTAAACTGCCCGAACCCGAATCCTGTGACATTCAAGATAGTGAGCGCGGCAGACAATATCACCTCGGCGACGGCCACGGCGACGGTGACGTCCACCATCGTGGTCACGATCAGCCCGACCAGCAAGAGTCTGGCGCTCGGTGGCACGCAAGTGTTCACCGCCACCCTGAGCGGCACCACCAACACCGCCCTGAACTGGTACGTCAACGGCGTTCTGAATGGCAACGCTACGCAAGGCACGCTGACCGGCTGCACGACCACGGCGCCCCGGACGTGCACTTACACGGCGCCGCCGGTCGATGTCCCCAACCCCAACCCGGCGGTCATAAAGGTGGCGAGTGCTGCGGACCCCTCTAAGAACAAGACGGCCAAGGTGACGGTCGCTTTGGTGGTTGCCATTACCCATCCTTCCAACCCCGCGAGCGTAGCCGTGGGCTCGACCTTGCCCATTACGGCCTCGGTGACCGGCGCCACGCCCAACATCACCTGGACCGTAGATGGCGTCACCAACGGCAACTCAACCTATGGGACAATCTCCGGTACCTACCCGTCGTACACTTACACCCCGCCGACCGCCATCCCGGGCGGCAGCAACCCAGTGACCATCGAGGCCACCCAACCGGGGGCCACGGAGAGTGCCTCCTTGACGGTTACGATTAATCCTTCCGCCACCACCCCGACGGCGGTTAAGGTTACGGCAGGTGCGGCCAGTGTGACGGGATTCGACTTTAGCCTCTCCTCCAGTTCGTCACTCACCTTGGCCCTGGCGGATGTGGGCACTTGCATCGGCGGCGGATGTTCGGCGTCGTTGACGGGAATTCAAGTGTCACGCTCAGGGTTAGCGACCTCGGATTGCACCAACGCAACCTGCACCGTGTGGCTGCTGGGGAAGGGCTTGACCAACTCCGGAGGTACCGCGTTGGCAAGTGGACTGACCGTGAGCGTGCCTCATGGGAACACTACGGATGTGACGGTCGGCACCCTGACCGCCATGCCTCCACTGAGTGGATTTACCGACATCAATTTCCCCATAGTGGTGCTGGGAACCGCTCAACTTGGGAATAGGGATATTGTCGTGACGCTCGGAGATGGTGAAACACAAGCGTTCGTTGGTGCAATTCAAATCGTTGATTAGAGGGCCTAAGCAATGAAGATGAGAGTCTTGGTTCTCGCGACAGTTTTGCTGGGCGTCATGGCTTCGATTTCGCCCGCTCGTGCCACCACCATGGTCTCCATGTCGATGGAACAGCTTACCCAGGCGTCCAGCGACATTGTACAGGCGCGCGTGGTGAATCAAGTGAGCGAGTGGAACGCCACCCACACGCAAATTGTGACGATCACCACTTTGGAGGTCTCGCAGACGCTCAAGGGGAATGCCCCCTCCACGGTGCAGATTCGACAACTGGGGGGCACCGTCGGCAACATGACCGTATCCGTACCGGGAGACGTCGCCTTCCGGCCGCAAGGCGAGTACGTGCTCTTTCTCGAACCTGCGGACGGTTCCAATTACGACGTGGTGGGGATGACGCAGGGCGCCTACCATGTCTATGAGGATGCCACCTCGAACCAGCAACGGGTGGTCCTGCCGCTTAACCAAGCGCAAATTCAGAGCATCGTGAGCGGTGGGGGAAACCCGGTGGGGACTGTTCCTCTGGTCGGGTTTCGCAAGTATGTTGCCACGCTGGTGAACGCCGGCATTCAAATTCCCCATGGGCTCAGCATTCCGCTGTCGATCGCCTATACGGAATCAAACGGCGTCGGACGCGAGCATGTTTACGGCAAGACCACGGCGCAGCTATTCCCCAATAAGAACGTGGTGATCCCGGTGGGAACTGAGGTGGAAGGCGAGGCGGTCCTAAGTGGTGGGAGCTGGACCATTTATTGGGACGAAGTAAGTGTGCGCGGAGTTCATGCCCAGATTTCCGCGATCAGTCATGAATCGGCGGGAAGCCTGCGCGGCAGGAATGTCATCCTAAACGTGAGGTGAGAACCGTGAGAGTGAGGCGGATGGAAATGAGCCGTACGAGACTATTGCTGCTGGGGGTGGCTATTCTGGGAGTGTTTTCCGCCGTAGGGCTGCTCGCCACCAATTTTCAGATTTACGAGGTCACTGCCGGGAATTACGTGGACGCCATGTGGCCAACGGTGAGTCCAGCTACGGCTCCGGATATCACCTGGAATCTGAATTTCACCAGCACGCCAACTAATGTCGTAGAGAACGATAGTGTGACGCCCAAAACCGTCATCAGCGACTCCTTCGCCGCATGGTCGACGGCCACCTACAACAGTTCGGCAGTGACCAATATTGGATTTACCTTCGGAACCGCGAGTGCCTCCCTCCCGCAGGAACCGGCGGTTGACTGCCAAAACGTGATCGGCTTTAAAGACACCGCCTCCGGCGTGTTCCCCACGGGAGTCATCGCCTTCGCCGGGATTGCGACCGTCAATAGTGCGGGTGGCCCGGTCCCGTTCGCTTACAGTTGCGGCTCAATCTCACCAAACCCAACCTGCCCCCTCGAGGTCTGCATCATTGACGTCGATATCATGTTCAACCCCGCTGACACCTTTGCAACTTCCGGGGCAACCACCGGACAGTTCGACATGCAATCCGTCGCCACGCACGAGATTGGGCACCTGATTGGTCTGGACCATAGTGGTATTGCCCACGCGGTCATGTACCCTTACGGGGATACAAGCTCCATTGGGATCCATCAGGCATTGTGGACCGATGACATAATTGGCGCGGGAAAGTTGTACCCGGGCCCAGCCGTGACAACCTACGGTACCGGGATTGAGGGACAGGTCACGGTGGGCGGGACGGGCGCTTTCGCGGCCCACGTTGAGGCCATTGATGCCACAACCGGCGACGTCGTTACCGACACACTTTCCGATCCCTCCGGCAATTACCATCTGCGCATCTTCGGGGGCACTTACTATCTGTATGTTCAGTCCCTGGCTCCAGATTTGAATCACGGCACTTGCATCATCGGAAATTTCAGGGGGCAGGATGCGTACGGACCTCCCGCGAACCCAACCGACTACACGGGAAAATATTACTGATCGATAGCCCAACCGGGGATTTCATCAGGGCCAGCTCGCCAGGGCTGGCCCTTTGTATTTTAGCTGGATCCTCTTACCGTTCCCTGCTGGCATACGGTGCGAAGCTTTGGAGCAGGTAGCACCGCGCGGCGGATGATGCCGCCCATTAGTTGCGGGATTGATTCGCAAGCCCGCTAGCCTCAACATGGGCTGTGCCAGATCGGAAATAGGCGGATGACGCATGCTGTCAATAACCAGCACGCGATCACGGGCGGGACTCACCAGCGTCATCGGGGGCGCCGGCGATTCGAGGATGTCGGTTATGACTTTAGGTGGCTTTTGGTAGAGCGGCTTTACCGCCCCGCTGGGCTGTGGCGCATCCGTCGCATACGCCAGCACGGAGACACACAGGAGAAAGATTGCCTACACGCAAGACGACCGCAAGGACTTCAGCATTGGCCCTCCTGATAGTGAGAATCGACTGAGAGAATAGCCCGGAGGTGCGGGATTGCAAAGGCTCCCGTTCCTGTTGGCTGAAGGGCGTACGACGAACGCTTTGCTCACGACGGTAGTGGGTCAATTTGATGCTGTAGCGGCGAGTTTATCTCGCCAAATGGCGGCGTAAAGCCGCCTCTACATCAAATTGACCCACTACCCCCGCGACCACGGGCTTGAAATAGCACGTGGTGCGGGATAAGCTAAGGGCCGGATATGACGGGATCGGCTTTTCACGCTCGGTGGATCCATTCCGGGGCTCCAACAAGCGCACCCATCGGTTCCGAGCAGCCTCTTCGAGGCTGGCCCTGAGACGGCGAAACGGATTGTCCCGAAAAAGGGGGCCGCATGATGTCGATATGGGGGAAAGCGGGATTCTTCGCCCTTAGCTTGGCATTCACAATCGCACTCGGGTCGCAACTTGCCGCGCAGGCACAGGCATCGCACTACGACCTTCTCTTGAAAGGCGGCCATGTAATTGACCCTGCCAATGAGGTCGATCGAGTCGCCGATGTGGCGATTTCGGCGGGGAAGATAGCGGCAGTTGCCGAGAGCATTCCGGCAAGCGAGGCGGAGAAAGTGGTCGATGTATCCGGCCTGTACGTAACTCCCGGCCTTATCGATATTCACTTCCATGTGGGCCACGGGGGAGCGCCCCTCGACTGGTTTGCGCCGGAAGCACGCTCACGCACCGCCCCCTTGGGTATCCCGGCGGATGTTGCGCTTACGGCAGGAGTGACAACGATTGTGGACGCGGGAACCGCCGGGGCCGATACCTTCCTGCAAGAAAAGGAGGAAGTCATCGACCACGCCAGGGTGCGGGTGCTGGCTTTCCTTAATATCGTCGCTAATGGTATGAACGGCGGCCTCGAGCAGACCATCGAGCAGATGGATCCCCAACTCTGCGCCCAGACGATCGAGAAATTCCGGGATGTCATTGTCGGAGTGAAGACGGCGCACTACTGGACAGAGAAACCCTGGGACGCGACGCATACACCCTGGGCCGCCGTGGATCAGGCCGAAGAATGTGGCAGGTTAGCCAATGTGCCGGTAATGTTCGATTTCTGGCCCCGCCCGGAGCGGACCTACGCCGACCTCATCCTGAAGAAGATGCGGCCGGGTGATATTCATACCCATGTGTTCGCGCAGCAATTTCCCATCCTGCTTGCTGACGGCAAGCTTAACCCCATCCTGGGAGAGGCGCGGCGGCGCGGAGTGGTGTTTGATGTAGGGCATGGGGCGGGCAGTTTCTGGTTCCGGAACGCCGCACCCGCAGTAAAGCAAGGATTCATTCCGGATTCCCTATCGACGGACCTGCACCTGGGAGATTTCACTGTTCTTAGTATGACCGAAGTGATGTCGAAGTTCCTCGCTATGGGCGTGCCGCTGGAGGACACCATTCGAAGGTCCACGGTCAACCCG
>Ga0208036_1001012_pt1 | contig 13418 bp, 15 predicted proteins | sample June2015DPH_11_1_2_FD_184706 | JGI IMG/M metagenome (GOLD analysis project Ga0208036, IMG submission 184706) | Peatland microbial communities from SPRUCE experiment site at the Marcell Experimental Forest, Minnesota, USA - June2015DPH_11_100... | ecosystem: Environmental > Terrestrial > Soil >...
CACGCTCAGGGGGAATTCTCTGATTTCTTTCTTTCGCTTCGAGATGAAGGCAAAGTCTTCGGCCACCGTTGCCCGCAGTGCAAGCACCTGATCATCCCGCCTTTTATGAAGCGTTGCCCGGCATGTAATTTCGTCGAGATGAGCAAGGAGTATGTAAGGGATTTGGGCGTTGTGGCTGCCACCCCGGTAATCACTGTCTTTGCTCCCAGCCGTTTCAAGGGACAGGTGCCGTTTGGCACGGGCCGGGTGTTTCTCGAGACTCTGGACGGCAAGCTCAGTGATACCGCCATGCTAATCAGGGTACGAACCACACGGGGAACGATACGGCCCGGGATCTATAGGAAGGGCACGCCTGTCAAAATCGCATTCCGCGACGAAAGAAAAGGCGGGATCGAAGACATCTTTGCGCTGCCCCAGTCTGAGCTTACGGCTGAGCAACTCGCCAAGAGTCCCTTGCTTGAAAGCGAGATTGAGTGGGGCCGGCTCGCTGAACATGAATTAGGCCAGGCCACTCCGCAACTTCAGGAAGCCTTGCGAGAAGTCAAGATCCATTTCCAAAAACTTGCCGAAATGGTCCCGCAAAGCGCGCGAGCGACTGCCAATCTTGCCAACTGGAATCGTACTGTCAACGTCCAGACGGGCGGCGGAAATTTCAGTTTTGCTGTGAAGAAGGGAAAGTTGCAGGTGCGAGATGAGAGTGCTGAAGAAGCGGATTTGATCTTGAGGGTAAAGGACCCCTCTGTTCTCCTCGCTTGGCTGCGCGATAGTACAGAAGGCATGGGGGAAGGATTTGAGAGCCCGGCGCTAACCGATCTGGTAGTCGAGGGAACGCTGGTGCTGAATAAACCCGAGTTGGAAACTATCACTCGCCTTGATCGCGTTCCGCGCTCCCTTCGACGAGACCACGTCTTGGCTGGGACCGCCAAGTCCTGACAGGATGCTGAAAAACCCGTCTAGCCTGTTATTCCGAGCCCTTCGCTGTCATCCTGAGTCCTTCGCTGTCATTCTGAGCGAAGCGAAGAATCTCGCGCTGCCCGCTCAGGATGAACTGCGCGAAGAATCTCGCTCTGCCCGCTCAGGGTAAACTCCGCGAGGAATCTCGCATGTCCTTTGATTTCAGAGCGAGATCCCTCCCCCTCGCTCCGCTCTGGGTCGGAATGACAACGATCACAAAGGTTTTTCGGCCCCCTGTTGGGATTGCGATCGTCATGACATCTTGCTACGGCTTGCCTCTCCAGCCGACCGCCGGATTTCCGCGAGAGCTTCCGGATTGGCGAGCGACCCCGTCTGTTCCAGACTTTTTCCTTCATAGACCAAGCGAATCAACTTGCGCGGGATCTTGGCCGCAAGGTTGAGGGGAAGCTGACTCACAAAATAAACCTCGTCTGGCTGGGCCAGGGGGTCGTAGGTCCGTTTTATGTGAGTTCTCAATACCTGAACGAATCTTTCAGGGTCGGCGGGAGGAGGCGAATCGAGTACAACGAAACAAACAATACGCTCTCCTTTAATTGCGTCCTCAGCTCCGATAGCGACGGCCTCTCGTATGCGCGGTGGACCGGGGAATGTAACTAGCTTTTCTTCAATTTTTGCCGGGTCGTGTTTCACGCCACTCCGGACAATTAAGTCGTCGGCCCGACCCAGAAGATACCAGTAGCCATCTTCATCGACTTTGGCGCGGTCGCCATGAACCCAGAGATCCGGACCACGCGGAAAATAGGTGTTGAGATAAAGCTCTGGGTCCCCCAGGAACCCACGCGTCATCGAGGGGAATGGCTTGCGACAGACGAGGTAACCCGGTTCACCACGCACCGGCTCCCCTTTCTCGTCACAAACGTCCACGGCCATGCCAAGCCCGGGGCCTCCCACCGTCGAGGGTTTAAGGGGCATGACCGGGAGTGGGGAGACGAGGCAGCCGATAATCTCTGTCCCGCCCGAGACGTTCATAATCGGGCAGCGCTCCTGCCCAAAGGTCTTGAAGTACCACTCCCATGTGGGCGCGTCCAGCGGACTACCCGTCGAGCCTAAGATTCGAAGGGTGGACAGGTTATGGTCGCGGAAGTTCTCCCCCAGGCTCGCCAGTTCGCGAAGGACTGAAGGTGTACACCCGAAAATAGAGATCCCATACCTTTCAATCAGCTCGAATAAACGATGCGCGGTGGGGTAAAGGTGCGTGCCCTCGTAGAGGACAAGAGCGGCGCCGAAAAACAATGCCCCAATAATCTCCCAGGGGGCCATCATCCAGCCAATGTCAGTGAACCAGTAGAAAACGTCGTTGGAACGGCAGTCGAACGCAAAACCAATTTCTTTGGCGACCTGAGCCAGGGTTCCCCCATGCGTGTGGACAACAGTTTTTGACCTGCCCGTGGTACCAGAACTATAAAGGATCAGCGCCGGATGTTCAGCCTCGACGATTTCGGTTTCCCAAACTCGCCCAACGTCGCTGCCCTGTATAAAGGAATTCCAGGCCAAGCATTTCCGTCGATGGGCCAAGCCGTTGCCAAGGCGCTCAACGATCACGATCCAGCCCACCGACGGCGCGCGCTCCGCAACCGCGTTGTAAATGTCTTCACAACTTATCAACCGGCCAGCACGCGAGTATCCATCGTTGAGGAAAAGGATTTTCGCACCGGCTTCTTGGAGATGGAGCACTGTTTCCTCTGGGGAAATCCTTGCCGGCAGTTGCATACAGACACCGCCGACTTTGAATGCGGCGAGCATTACAGTGACTGCCTCCGGAGAAATGGGCATACACATTGCGATGTGGTCACCCTTCCGGATGCCCAAGCGTTTCATGGCGATGGCAAGGCGATTCACCGCATCATAGAGTTCCTTGTATGAAATGGTTCGTGAGGACCCGTCATCCGACTCATAGAACAGGGCCGTTTCGGACCCCTTACCATCGCGTACGTGGCGGTCGAGGCAGTTATGGACGATGTTGAGTTTTCCCCCCAAGAACCACTTGGTCCAGGGCATGCCCAGCGAGTCATCATGCAGGCGCGAGTATTTGTGGGACCACTCGATTCCAAGGTGCTCCAGGGCGGCGTCCCAGAACCAGTCTATATCAAGGGTTGAGCGGCGGATGAGCTCCTGCCAGGACTGAATACCATGGCATTCCATAAATCGTCCCACTCTGGAGCCGCTAAGGTAATCACCGCTCGGTTGCCACAGAAACTTACCCATCGTTTTCCTTTTGCTATCGAACCAATTCTCCCACATTATGCTCTAATAAAGTATGGGGGAGGCTTCGCATGGGGGCGCGCGGACTTCTAGCAGAAATCTTTCAGGACGACGATCTATTGCTGCTTGCCAAGGCAGTACGTGAGTTCGGTGAGCGCGAGCTTGTGCCGTACCTTAGAGAGTTAGGCAAGGAGGAGTTTCCAGACAAATTCATTCCGCTAGCTGCCGGGAGTGGATTTCTGGGCACGGCCATCCCTAGCGAATTCGGGGGTCAAGGTGGAACGCTGGGAGGGTTTCTACCTGTCATCGAGGGTATCGCGGCTTATGATGGGTCGTTGGCCCTCACGCTTACTGCTCATGAATCACTTGCCACAACGCATGTATTACTGGCAGGGAGCGACGAGCAAAAGCGGAGATACCTCCCCGACTTGACGACGGGTAGGAAAATCGGCGCGTGGTGTCTCACTGAGCCTCAGGCGGGTAGTAACATCTTTAACGATATGAGAGCAAAGCTCTCAAGGACTTTGAAAGGTTGGATACTAAGCGGAGAGAAGACCTTTATCACGAACGGATGTCACGCCGATCTCTATGTCGTCATAGCGCGGTCCATCGGCCAGGACGGGCAAGATGCAGGCATGACCGGCTGCCTTGTGGAAAGGCAAGGTAATCGACACGGAATCACCCCCACGCCGCTCCATGGCAAAATGGGGATGTGGCGCACAGACACCGCGGCTGTGAAGTTTGATAACGTCTTTATTACTGAGGACTCTATTCTGGGTCCAGTCGGAAGCGCTGGACAGGTTGCGCGACGCGTCCTTTTGCGGGCAAGAATTGGTGTAGCGGCCCTTGCCCTGGGCCTTGCCCGCGACTCGCTCGAGCGGGCGGCCAGTTACACGAAGACGCGAAACATCGGCAAGGCAACACTTTTCGAGCAACAGCTTACACGCACGAAACTTTCCGGCATGGAAGAAGGTTTGTGGGTGGCGTGGCAAGCCGTGCGTGGTGCTGCCCAGTTAGCTGATCAATCCAAGCCCTTCAAGGTGCAGGTGTGCATGGCCAAGGTGTTTGCTACGGAGACGGCCTTGCGCATTGCCGACGAGGCCATCCAACTCCTCGGCGGCTACGGGTACATGAGGGATTACAAGGTCGAGCAGAATTACCGTGACCTACGCCTGTTAACCATTGGGGAAGGCGCCTCCGAAATCCTGCGGCTCGCCATTGCCGGGCATCTGGGAGAGCCTGGGTTTGGCGGCGAGGACCTCATCCCTTCGCTGGAGAGCCTGGAGAGTGATGCCGGATTGACATGCGGATCTGCAAGCTCCCCCTGGGGCCCGTCTCATCATGCCTTTCAACTTGCAAGCGATTCATTCCGGATTGCACTCGAACAAATCAAGAAGGCTGAAGGTTGTGGTGATTTGTCTTCGCTTAGGCAGTCCAGTGCAATTAAGGTTGCAGACCTGGGTACCAAACTATGGGTGGCCGGTCAGGTAATCCGCTCCGGCGCTCAGCTTGTCAACCGTGGGACCGCTTCCGGAAAAATATTGTCTCTCGCAAAATCTTTTCTCATGAAAGCTTCCCTCGAGATCTGCCACCAGGCCATGGAACTTCTTCGAGCACACGGGCTGACCGACGGCAGGTTGTTAAGTAACTACTCAGCAGTGCTTGAAGCCGCCGCAAGAAACCGCTCTGCCGAATCTCCTCTGCCGCGCACCGCCGAAGGGTCATGACGTTCGCTTATTGACGTTCGAGCCGGTGAGTCTCCAGGAAGATGCAGCAATTCACGCCCGGGAAGCGATACTCGCGATGCGCTGTATTGCTCCCGTGAGGGCGCCCAGAGGCACGCAGACCACAAACCGTCTGCGCCAGCAGTTTGGACATTCGCCAGCCCCGAAGGGGCGATCCATCCCAGCCCTGGGCAACGCCCAGGGTCCGCCGGGCGGCAGTTCTGACACCCAGCCCTGAAAGGGCGTGCTAACAAGCCCGCCACTCAGAATATGAACGTGGTGGCTCGCGCCCTCAATCTTGGCGGTCGGGGAGTCCTGATTCGTGAGGAAGGTGGCCCAATAAGCGTTCAGGAGCCCTTGCCGCGGTGGCAAGCGCAAGGGTCCGCGATGCTTGCTGCTGAACACAAAATGAAGATGCAGTTTGAAGAGCGATGGACCCATGCAGATTCACGTGGCACGCCCCTTCAGGGCTGGCGCTTTGAAGCAGGTCCGGCGTCGTGACCCAGGCCGTCGGCCTGGGCTAATCCCGCAGGGCGGGACGCCCCTTTGGGGCTCAAAAGTCCAATCTCCGGACGCAGACCGCAAACGCTCTGCGCCAGCCAAAGAACGGACTCAGGGTGACAGCAATGGACTCGCCACTCGTCCCGCCTGGGCGGGTCACTGCCCTATCGAGTAACCGCACAGTGACGAAGAAGAATCGATCGGAAAGAAAAGATCAATCCCGCAACGCGGGACGACACAGTGCTAGAATACAGCACCGGAGATGCGATGACCAGAAAAGCCGCGGACCTCAAAGTCGGAGGTCCGCGCTACTTGCTCTCAAAGAGCCTGCCTCGGCGGTAACTGCTGTTGGTGAGGGATTGCGGGTCTCCGGGCGCAAAATGGCCTTTGTGGGCGGGCATGAACAGCGCTAATATAGCATCCTGAGGCGCAGAGCAGCGCCCTGCGCCGGCCAGCGACATGATAGTGGGAATGATCAAGTTCGTGATAACGACGCCTGAACAGGCAAATACGTATTCAACAACCATGCATTTCGCAGCTGTAAATAACGGCGCGAGTTCGGAACGAGCGCGGCTCGCTAGTCACCACGGGAGCAGATATTGGAGGAGTGTGAGAGTAACAAGCTGGGGGAATGCAGCGAGGGGCATATGAGGGTTACCGTCATTCGGGCACTCAGAGGGGGAGTTTATTACGTCGGTTTCAAGGTCGGTGAGTTTACGGCCGAGGAACGCGAGAAGATGGAGAGGTTCGGCGTGCCGGGGATCGCCATAAGGGCTGGTGGACCCCCTGCGCTACCGACCACAGCAGCGCTGACCCAGCTCACCCCCAATCTTACGGGAGGCTTCGCGAATGAGGCTGAAGCCAAGGATTACGAAGGGCGTGTGCTTAGCCAAGTTCGCAAGAAGATGGAATCGTTGCGTGAACGGAAAGACGACTTTACTTCCGCTGAAGAGGTCAACATCTGATGTCACGCGGAACGGTCATTAGGCTAGTCTGCGTAAGCATTTTGCTAGTTGCGGGACTCGTGTTTATATGGCGAACTCCGCTGGACCCGAGTCGGGCTACCTTGTTCGTGACCGCTGTTATCTGCGCGGCAACCACAGTGTATGCTTTGATTACTTACGAAATGCTGCTCCAGAATCAGACCATGGCACGGGCCGCGAGTGATTCCACCAAAGTCATGGAACGAACCCTGCGCTTTTCGTACGCACCCAACCTTTTGTACCGGACGCTGAACACAAAGGACCCCACACTGCAGGCAAGGAAGGGTTTTGCTCCCTTCAATAACGAGGATTACCAAAGGGCATTGCGAGAGTTTGGCGAAGGCGGGCAGCAAAAAGAGTTTGTGTTCGCCGTTGTCCAAAATGTGGGCCGTGGACCCGCGACTGGCTTAACGATGGAAGCGGAGTACAACATATGGGACACCAGTAACCCCAACAAGAATTACTCCGTGAGCAGAACGGCCTCCATACAAATCCTGGAGCCGAACAACGCGGTCGCCGTGTGCATATATGTCTCTAATGTCCCAACAAGCGATGATCGGGTTGAGCTCGTCTCTGCATGTTTGACAGCCAGTGATTTTTATCGCGATGCGCTGGGAGAGTCCGCTCAGAAAATAATAATCGAGCCAAAGAAACACCAATTCGAGCTAGAACCCGGTTGCATAATCCGCATCGCGTGATCCTTGCCAAGGTCACAAACCCCGAAAGCGGGGTGGAGTTTCGAATCCCGGAAACTCTGCGGCTTTTCGGCAGTTCCCATACCAAGAACCGCAGAGTTTGAAGTGCACAAACCCTGCGCTACCTTGACAGAAGGCGAATAAAAGGCGAACGTGGCTTGTGTTTGGGCACGTCTAAGAGAGTGCCGACCAGCATCCTGTGTTCCGCGCGAGCAGTGGGCGTCCGGAGCGTTTTCGGGGTAGAATCCCAGGGCGGCCAGCATATGAGTGACCATTCCAAGATTGAATGGACCGATGCTACCTGGAATCCCCTCCGTGGGTGCATCAAAGTCAGCCCAGGCTGCAAACACTGTTATGCAGAAACGTTCGCCGAACGATTTCGTGGGGTGCCTGGGCACCCCTACGAGCAAGGTTTCGATTTAAGACTGGTTCCTGAAAAACTCGCCGAGCCTCTATCGTGGTCCGGGCCGCGCATGGTCTTTGTCAATTCAATGAGCGACCTGTTTCAGAGCGGAGTGCCGGACGACTACATCGTGGCCGTTGCCAAAGTGATGGAGGTCGCCAACTGGCATACGTACCAGGTGCTGACGAAGAGGTCCGGCCGAATGCGCCAGATGCTCAACGGGAAACTCAAGTCTGCGGCCGGAATCCCGCACGTATGGTGGGGCGTCAGTGTTGAGAATCGCAGACACGGGCTCCCTCGCGTCGCGGACCTGAGAGCCGCAGACGTGCGCGTAAGGTTTTTGTCCATCGAGCCGCTCTTGGAGGACCTGGGACACCTTGATCTTTCCGGTATAAGCTGGGTGATTGTTGGAGGTGAGAGCGGGCCTGGCGCAAGGCCGATGCGCGAGGAATGGGTCCAAGCCATCTTGGAACAATGTAGGGCAGCAAAAGTGCCGTTCTTCTTCAAGCAGTGGGGGGGACGAATCAAGAAAACATACGGCCGCACTCTAAATGCAAAGACTTACGACGAGCTCCCTCCACGGCCAGCGCTGGCCATTCCGGAAAGAACACAGAGAGGGGAACTGGCCAGAGATATTGTCTGTTCGGTTGACGCCTAGGGGTATAATATCGTGATATGGTGAACGACCCCGCTACTATTTCAAAAAGTGCAGAGCCGAAAACCTCTGATAGCGAAGACGACGGGCAGTTCAGGCTTCCACTACCTGCCAGGGAATTCTTCCTCTCATTTCCGCCCCAACCGAAATTTAGGCGGCCACAACAGCCTGTTTGGACCGAGAGCAAGGCTAGGCTTATCGAAAGGTACCTGTATTATTTTGTACTGATCACGCGCCACGGCACCTATGTCGACGGCTTCGCCGGCCCGCAGCAGCCTGATAAGCCGGAAATGTGGGCTGCGAAGCTTGTGCTGGACAGCGAGCCCAAGTGGTTCCGGCACTTCTACCTGTTCGACATTAACAAAGACCAAGCCAAAGCTCTAGAGAGGCTCCGCGACACCCAAGTCCCAGCCGACTCGAAGGGCAGGAAGTTGTTTCGAGAAATTCAAGTTGCCTGCGCTGATTTCAACGTTGCTGTGCACGATTTGCTCAGATCAGGGGGTATCGGCCAAAAGGAAGCCACATTTTGCCTGCTGGACCAAAGGACGTTCGAATGCCATTGGGCAACCTTGAAAGCACTATCCGGATACAAACATGGTGGCGAACGCAAGATTGAGTTGTTCTACTTTTTCCCCCAAGATTGGATAAAGCGCGCGGTCTCCGCTCTGAAAAGGAACACGCAACAGCTTGGCGACTGGTGGGGAAGGGACGATTGGTTAAAACTTGCCGACATGCCGACGCATTCAATCTTGGACACGATTGTTTCGAGATTTAGGGACGAGCTAGGGTATGAGACCGCCACCCCTTGGCCGATCTACGAACGAGAAGACGGTGGACGCATCATGTACCAGATGATCCACGCTACAGACCATCCTGAGGCTCCGCACTTGATGTCAAGGGCTTACGACAAGGCCATTCAGCCAAAGGAGACCCCCGAACAACTAGGATTTCAGTATTAGACGGCCGTCGATGTGCGGCAATCCCTGGTACCGGGCGGCGCATCGAGCTTTCTGCGCCGTGTGCGGTTGGGCGAGGGTCACTGCACCCTCAGATCCAAAGAATCTTGACGGCGCTGTCGGCGCGCTCGAAGTCCCTGTCACCCGTGACCAAGGTTGCCTTCCTGGCTTGGGCGAGGGCGGCGGCGAAGCTGGCGGGCGCGGAAAGCCGCTTCTAGAGCCCCTCGCTCAGGATCCCCGCTACATCACGGCTGCCGTGCAGAATGGTGACCACTTGTAACGGCTTGGTTTCAGGTCGGTACACAATCAGGTAGGAGTACACAGAAAAGAACCGCACACCGGCTGAGGTCAAATCGTGGCGCCAGTGGCCCGCGCCGGGAAAGCTGGCCAAGTAGACACACTTGGCTCGGATGACAGATTCAACCCGGTCCGCTGCTTCCCTGCCGACTTCCCGCTTTACGTAACGCCAGATTTGTACCAAGTCGCGGGCTGCCTGCGGAGCCAGGACATATCGCCGTGTCATTCCGGTTGAGCTTTCAGTTGTTCAAGGTGCGCGTCCAGTTCGTCCTCGGGAATCCCTTCTCCCCGGTTAAGTTCTTCGATCCCCCTGCGGATCTTGGCATCCACCGTTTGGCGATTGGCCATTAGCCATTCATCCCGCTCGTGCAGCACCTCGAGCGCCCGGTCGATCACGTCGTCGGGGCTTTGATAAGCGCCGGAGCGTAACGCTTCCGCAATGCGGTGTTCCTGTTCGGGCTTCAGTTGGATAGGCATGGCCAATTCTCCCGGCGGCCTCGGCGATTTCCCGCTGATGCCAGTGTAGAGGCGACCGCCTGGTTATGTCAAACGAACCGCAAGGCGGGGCAGGCGCCGAGCGCCGCTACAGAGGACCTGCGACCTCAGACCCGAGGGATTTTGAGGGCACACCAGATGGCATCAAGGTCTTCGGTTGCCTGAGGGGTGAGTTGGAAGGGCGCACTCATCCCCGCGTCTTCAAGCGCGCGGCGCGCCGTTGATGCAGCATCTCGACCGCGGCCTCACCGTCCATGAGTTCGCCGCGCTCCGCTTGCGCAAAGCCGGTGGCAATATGGGCCGCCACTGCTTCGCGTTGCTCCGTCAGCCAATCTTCGCTGTGAAGTTGTGCGCGGATGATCTCGAACGCTTGGTCCAGTACCTCGCCGGAGTCATGATAAATTCCGGATCGGATCGCCAGGTCGATCATTTGCTGATGTTCCGGTTTCAGTTCGATGGTCATGGCCGTGTCTCCGTGGGCTGTGCCGTCGCCTCCCGCCCTACCCGCTTCCGTTTTTCCCGTCAATCCAGATTCTGCAACATAATATCCTCGATGTCCTGCTTCTCCTCTGAGCGGAAGTGTCCAGGATCATTGGGGGAGACCACGTTCGTCATAGAGGAATTCGGCGTGGTCGAGATAGGGACCTTTGACTTGGGCAGAGGCTCGCTTAGCGATAGCGAGAAGTTCCTCGACGGAGGGCCTTGCCTCGGCGGACCCGCAGGCGCTCGTAGCGTTCCCGCAGAGCTTCAGTGACGGCACGGGTCAGCGTCTCGCCGGTGGCCTTGGCAATGGCTTGGGCCAGACGGTGGGCTTCCGGGTCTTTGACATTCAGGCTCATGGCGTCTCTACCCTTCTGTAACATCGTCTACCATTCTGTATTATGACTCAGAGACACTATCCTGGCAAGCGCGCGTAGCACACACAAAATCCGCGATTGAAGCGGTCAGGCGCTGGACCACGGAGGGGGTCGGGGCTACGACCTGCACTCGCGGACCCAAAGGATCTTGAGGGTCGTCCCCACGCGCTCGAAGTCCTTGTGACTCGTCAATAAGCGCTGAGCTTTAGCTCAGCACGTGCCGACCTAAAGGTCGGCGCTACTTGGGCGAGGGCGGCGGCGAAGCAATCCGTCGGCGCTAACCTCCCGCGCTCCGAACCCAGTGTCTACTGCTCTCGACAACCTTATCCGCGAATGGGGGCGACTCTGTGTCTCTTGACACGCGGCACACGATAGGCTAGGATGGTATGTGGGGCTGAGGCAGCGCTGAATTCTGAATGTGAATTATGGACTGTGAGTTGCCTTCTTACTTCTGGCCACCGCCGACTGCCTTCTGCCTTTGAAGGGCCGCAGGTCTCCCGCAGGGCGGGACGGGACCTGCGCTATGCCTGCCCTCCGCCTACTGCTCACTCCCGACTGCCTACTCCATTTGAGGGAGGCGGGATGGAGAGGGCTCTTGGCAGGCATAGCAGGCCCGGACAAGATGTCGCCGCTGATAGGGGAAGAAAGAACTAGTAACTTTAAAAATCGAAGGAACGATGCGGGAATGTTATTGAAAACAAAGGACCGCTGTGGAAGACTTGGCCACGAAGCCGGAATGTCTATGAAAACAAAGGCACTTAGCCCACCAAAGCGGGAATGTTGTTGAAACCAAAGGTAGTTAGCAGGTGGTCGACGGGCCTGGCCCTACAAACCCCTTTCGCCGATTTGGAAAGCTTTGAGGATGGCCTTGGCTTTATCGAGGCATTCCTGGTGCTCACGGGCGGGGACAGAGTCCGCAACGATTCCGGCCCCAGCCTGTAGGTATGCGCGCTTACCCTTGATGAGCACCGTGCGGATGACGATGCAGGAGTTGAGATTGCCGGAAAAGTCGAGGTAGAGCACCGCGCCGCCGTAGAGGCCGCGGCGCGTGGGTTCGAGCTCGTCGATGATTTCCATGGCGCGCACCTTGGGCGCGCCGGTGAGCGTGCCGGCGGGAAAACAGGCTGCCAGCGCGGCGTAGCTATCCGCATCCGGGCGGAGCCGGCCGCGAATGGATGAGACCAAGTGCATCACGTGGGAATAGCGCTCGACGAACATGACTTCCTGCGGGCGCACGGTCGAGAACTCGCACACGCGCCCGATGTCGTTGCGGCCCAGGTCCACAAGCATGATGTGCTCGGCGCGCTCCTTTTGGTCGCCGCGCAGTTCTTCCTCCAGCCGCTTGTCCTCATCCTCCGTCTTTCCCCTGGGGCGCGTTCCGGCGATGGGCCGGTATTCCACTTCGCGTCCGGAAACCTTCACGAGCATTTCCGGGGAAGAGCCGAGGATAGTGGAATCGCCCATGCGCAGGTAGTACATGTAAGGTGACGGGTTCACCACCCGCAGGGCGCGATAAATCTCGAAGGGCGGGACGCGCACCGGCGCTTCCAAGCGTTGCGAGATCACAACCTGGAAGATGTCGCCGGCGCGGATGTATTCCTTCGAGCGCTCCACCATGGTTTCGTAACGCTGGCGGGTCATGTTGTGACGCACGCGCCAGGGGCCGCGAGGCGGGCGGAGGCGTGGCAGGACGAGCGGGCGGCGCAGCAGGCTTTCCATACGCGCGAGCTGGTGGACCGCGGCGTCGTACTTGGCACGCAGGGCGCCACTGCCTTCTTCCGTCAGAACATTCGCAATCAGGAACAGGCGGTGCTGGACGTGGTCGAAGGCGACGAGGTTGGCAAAGTACATGAAGGCAGCGTCGTCCACGTCAACGTCCATCTCGACGCGGGGCGGAAGGCGCTCCAGCTTGCGGACCGCTTCATAGGCAAGAAAGCCCACGGCGCCGGCAGTGAATGGCGGCAGGCCGGGCAGGGTCACGGAGCGGTAACGCGCGCCCACTTGACGCAGGCATTCGAAGATGTCGCCGGATTCTTCCCTCCGCCGCGAGCCCTGGACGATGGTAATTCGATCGCCGCGAGAGGAAATCACCTCAAACGGGTCAACGCCAAAAAAAGTGTAGCGCCCTACGCGCTCACCGCCTTCAACGCTCTCAAGCAAGAAGCTATAGGGATGCGCCTTGCCAGCAGGGGCACGGTGGCTCGCCCCGGCAGAGGTCTCCGGGGAAAGTCGCAAGTAAGCAGAAACAGGGCTGAGCAGGTCCGCCACAATCGTCCGGTAAACAGGTACAACATTTCCCCGGCGGGCCAGGCGCTGGAATTCGGCGAAAGTGGGTTCGATGTCGGGCATAGGAATAGGATTCAGGATTCAGGAGTCAGGATTCAGGAGTCAGAAGTCAGAAGTCAGAAACCAGTAGGTTGCCGGCGGGGGAGAAATGCCAACCTCCAAGCCTTAGCTCTTCTTTTCCACTGACCACTGACGACTGACGACTGACAACATACCGACGAGCAGCTACCCGCCGGTGGAGCGATCCAGGAGTTGGCGGACGGCCTGCTCCATCAGGGCACGTGGGGCCGTGAGCCCAGTCCAGATTTCGAATTGACGCGCGCCTTGCGCCACCAGCATTTCAAGGCCGGAGATAGTGATCAAGCCGCGCCCCCTGGCCTCCGTGATGA
>Ga0208036_1001019_pt1 | contig 13344 bp, 8 predicted proteins | sample June2015DPH_11_1_2_FD_184706 | JGI IMG/M metagenome (GOLD analysis project Ga0208036, IMG submission 184706) | Peatland microbial communities from SPRUCE experiment site at the Marcell Experimental Forest, Minnesota, USA - June2015DPH_11_100... | ecosystem: Environmental > Terrestrial > Soil >...
CCGGCATGGGATTCGGGGCAGGAGGCGGGGTGAATGCTCCGGCAGGTACAGATTGGGCCAACGTGATTTTCGTGTTGGCTAGCGCAAGCTGCGCGAGGCTGTCGCAGGATCTTTGAGCCGCCCCGGTGGTCTGACCGAAAACACCTGCTATCCACAAAGCCGCCAGAAATGGGAAAACCAACGGTTTACGCATCGCGAACTCCCTTCGAGCTTACTGACCCGGTCGCCTGGATTTGAAACCACTTGACCGAATCTCTACCATTTTCTTAATAGATTTAGCCTGTGAGAATTGCATTCTTGCCGCCTCCCTGTCAAACATAACTTCGGCGGCTTAACCCTTCGAATCTGAACGCTCTCCTAACCAGAATTCCTCACCACGAACGGGGAAGGCCGGTCCCGGCGTTACACAACGCTTCTGATTGCTCCCCCTCTCGCGCCCCGCGCTGGCTGCCTTCTGACTCCTGAATCCTGTTCTTCTGAATCTTAGCGCTTGACACGCGCCTGGAGATATAGTAGCCTACTATGGTTGACGTATGCTGAATGCACGACTACACCACTTCCAAGGGGTTCTAAATCGGCCTCCCGGCTGGGGAAGATTGGCACAAAAGCCAAAAAAGATACCAAATAGACGGAACAAAGCTAAGGATCTATTGCAAACACGGGACTTAGCGTTTTGAGGACTGCAAAACAAACTCTTTTTTGAGTGCGAAAAACGCCCATCAAAGCGAAACTGGAATTAACTCCAGAAGACTCGCGAAACGACAAGGGGGTCCGGAATGAATAGAGCTGTTTTACTCCTCATGCTTGTTACCATGGCGGCGGGCGACTGGGCGGTTGACACGGCGCTGGCGCAGGTTGAAGGTCTCGCGTCTCGGATAGGAGGGCAAGGCGATGCCGGTTATGCAAACGTCAGGCAAGCTCCGTATTCGGGGATAGGTGACGGCAAGGCTGACGATACCAAAGCATTTCAGAAGGCGCTGGACGACGTTGGCGCGGCGGGTGGCGGGATCGTGTTTGTTCCCACCGGCATTTATCTCATCGCCACGCATCTAACCGTACCCGGCGGCACGGCACTGGTTGGTGTAGGCCGGGCGCCAGAGACCTATTCGCCGAAGGCTCCTGGCTCGACTTTGCTAGCCCTGGAAGGAGCGGGAAGCAGGGAGGGAACGCCCTTCATTACGCTCCTTGGCCCGGACTCGACACTCGAAGGCATCACGGTCTTCTATCCCAACCAGATTGTGTCGGAAAAGCCGGTGCCTTATCCGTGGACGGTGCGAGGCGGGGGCGGCGGAGAGAATGTATCAATTATCAACGTCCTCCTGACGAATCCCTACCAGGGGGTGGATTTCGCCACCAATTCGACCGCGCGACACTTCGTGCGCGGTCTCTATGGCCAGCCGCTTTTCAAAGGGATCTGGGTGGATCAGTGCTACGACATCGGGCGGATTCAGGATGTCCATTTCTGGCCGTTTTGGTCGCAGGACAAGCGTATCGTGGACTTCACGACCACGAACGGCACCGCTTACATCTTTCAGCGCACGGATTGGGAAGTCGTAGAAGACATCTTCTGCTGGGGCTACCATGTGGGCATTGAATTCTCGGCCTCCACGAAAGGCGGCATGAACGGGCAGATGACGGATATCGACCTGGATAATGTCGATATCGGATTAGACGTGAACGCAACTCAGCCCTACGCGGTGCATATCTCGAATCTGAACATTGCCAATGCGGGGGCGGGCACCGAGCACGTGGCAATCTGGGGCCGGAAGAGCAGCCAAGCCGCCGAGCTCAGCGTGCGGGGCGCCAGCTTTTGGGGTTTTATAAAACAAGTGCTACGCTGGGAGAACCCCGGGACCGTCTCACTCTCGGATGCCCGCCTGATTCCTTGGAATATTCAACGCCCGATGATGGAACTCCTGGCGGGGGGCGCGCTGATTCACGACAACTTCTTTCAGCCCTACCGCCAGGAGCATATCGAGGACTATTGGTATCACGACCCCCTGCGCGCTACAGGCAATGGAACCGCAGTTCGCATCGGCCCCGGCGTGAACAATGTTATGCTTCACAACAACCAGCTCAATGGCAACCGTATCGTCAACGAAAGCGAGCGGGGTGTCTCGCTTGCCAACAATCAGCCGTGAAGTCGGATTTGGTTTGCCCGGGTGCGATGGGACATTGGGCGAGAGGAACGCCTGGTCACTGGTTGGTGTTTCCTGGAAGTTTCCAGGTGGAAGTTGCCTGGATAAGAGGATTCTTTTGCACCCGGAGTTTTGAAGATCGCAATGAGCTTCACTCGCACAAGCTCGAGTGTTCGCAACGACGCGGCAATTCGCATGCAGAATGGAGGCAACGGATCGCATGAACAACTCTCGCAGATCTTTTCTTGGTTACGGAGTCGCGGCGCTGGCGGCTGCCAGTTCCCCGCGTGGCGGGGCGGGGGGTAGCGCTTCGACCTTCCTTGACATCATACGTCCTCCCGATCACGTGACGGCGTTCGCCGAGGGTAGACCGCCACTTCATCTCCAACGTTCCGGTGGGCGTTGGCGTGCAGACGATGTTGAAATCGCTACCGAGCCCAAGCAACAGCTTGGACTCCGTGAGCTCTCCATCAAGGTCTCATCCCCACAAACCTCGCTCACCCGCGTGCACCTGCGATGGTCCGGTCCGCTGCCGGAGACCCTGCGGTTTCTGGGCGATCACTGGGAGCGGTCTTACGGCGATCTGGAGTGGCGCGGCTTTGCGGGCGAACGGATTATGCCCTGGTATTTCCTCGCCTCGAACGGTCACGTGACTCATGGCTACGGCGTAACGACGGGTGGGGGCGCGTTGTGCTTCTGGCAGGTGGACCCGGTGGGAATCTCGCTGTGGCTCGACGTGCGCAACGGAGGCAGCGGCGTACAACTGGGCGAACGCGAGCTTGCGGCGGCCGAGGTCGTCGCAGAGGAAGGCCGGGCGGGCGCCACAGCGTCTCAAGCGGCGCGGTCCTTCTGCCGAAAACTCTGCGCTCACCCTTGCTTGCCGGAGAAGCCCATCTATGGCTCGAACAACTGGTATTACCTGTATGGCGAAAACATGACGGCGGAGAATATCCTGCGCGACGTGGAGCAGCTCGCGGAGCTCGCCCCCTCAGGCGACAACCCGCCTTTCATGGTGGTCGACATGGGTTGGGGGAAAGCAGCGGAGGGCGCTGGACCCTGGACACCGGGCAATTGCCGTTTCCCTGACATGCCGGGGATCGCCGCCGAGATGAAAAAGCGCGGGGTGCGGCCAGGGCTCTGGGTGAGGCCGCTTCTCACCGTCGAGGCGCTACCGGAGACATGGCATTTGAACGTGAATCCCACCGCAGGCACGTACAAGCCCCCACTCCTGGTGATCGATCCCAGCGTGCCGGAGGCGCTGGCGCACATCCAGGAGGGCCTGCGCGGTGTGGTGGGTTGGGGATTCGAACTGCTCAAGCACGATTTTTCCACCTTCGACATGCTGGGCCGGTGGGGCTTTCAGATGGGGGCGGAGGTGACCTCCGAAGGTTGGCACTTTGCGGACCGCAGCAAGACCACGGCGGAAATTGTGTTGCAGTTCTATCGCGCAATTCGTGCGGCGGCGGGGAACGCCCTCATTATTGGTTGCAACACCCTGGGGCATCTGGGCGCGGGAATATTTGAATTGCAGCGGATCGGTGACGATACCAGCGGGCGCGACTGGAATCGAACTCGAAAGATGGGCGTGAATGCGCTGGGGTTTCGCTTGCCGCAGCATCGGGCGTTCTTCCTGGCCGATCCGGACTGCGTTCCGTTCACGAAAGCTGTGCCGCTGGGCATGACACGCCAGTGGCTGGACCTGGTAACGAAGAGCGGAACAGCGCTCTTCATCTCGGCGGAACCGGCGACGGTGACGGGCGAAGAAAAGAAGATGCTGAGAACGGCGCTGGCGGCTGCCGCCCGAGTTCAGCCGGAAGCAGAGCCGCTCGACTGGATGGAAACGATGTCTCCCAAGCGGTGGAGTCTGGAAGGTGAGACCGCGAGCTTCGACTGGTTTGGTGAGGAAGGAGCGAATCCGCTTTCTAAGTTAGATTAAACCGGCGCAGCCGTTCGTTCGAAACCGCACACTGGCCGAGGCTGCGCCCGCGAGCGGCAAGAGGGAGTTAATAATCCAATGAGGCATGATAAGGGTAAAGAGGTTTTACGGCCGTGCGCCACCTCGGACCACATAGCGAGGAGGTCGCCGCAAGCACGCTGGCCTCGCGCGCATGGCTGGGGGGCATTGCTGGTTGTGATCGTGGCCCTGGGTGGTCTCGCGGGCGCATCCTTAGCAGGCGGGCAAGGTGGCACCGGCGTGCTGCTGCCGGATGGGCGTGAGTTCGTTTCCTGGGAGCAGCCCCTCCAGTTCACCAAGACCTACTACGTGGACAACCGGAATCCTCGCGCCGCGGATTCGAATCAGGGCACAAAAGAACTGCCCTTTCTCACCATCAACAAGGCGGCGCAGGTGCTCGAGCCGGGCCAGCGCGTAGTCATCATGACGGGCGTCTATCGCGAGCGCGTTGCTCCCCTGCGCGGCGGCAGCGGGCCCGACAAGATGATCAGCTACGAAGCGGCGCCCGGCGCCAACGTGGTGGTCAAAGGCTCGCGGCTGGTCAAAACCGGTTGGGAACCCTCCAGCGGCTTCAAGCTGGGTGAGTTGGGGCCGGCTCGCTCCAGGGTGAAGATCTACCAGCGTCGTTTGCACGATCTCGATTTCCAGGGCTACAACCCCTTTGGCATGGTCAACATCATGCAGGACCGCGTTTACTTGCAACCCAAGCCGGAGGAGTTGCGGCGGCATCTGCTGCGCCGCGGGATGGTGTTCGTGGACGGGCAGCGGCTCGAGCAGGTCGAGCTCTACGGGGAACTCGGCCAGAAAGACGGGGCCTTCTGGTGTGAGCACAACGGGCTCACCATCCACCTCCGTCTTGCCGGTGATGACGACCCTGCCCGGCACGAGGTTGAGCTGGTAATCCAGGAGCAGGTTTTCGCTCCCGTGACGCTGGGGCTGAACTACATCCGGATCAAAGGCATCACCTTCGAACAAGCCGCCAACGCCTTTCCCGTCCCCCAGCGCGGGATGGTTTCCGCCAGTCGGGGGAACCATTGGATCATTGAGGATTGCGTCCTGCGGCACGCCAATGGCGTGGCGCTCGACATCGGCGCCCAGGATTGGAACATGGAGCCGCCCGCCCTCACCGGTTACAGCATCGTGCGCGGGAATCACATCGTCGATGCCGGCGTCTGCGGGCTGGCGGGATTGGGTGTGCAGGACACCCTCATCGAGGCGAACCTCATCGAGCACGTTGGCTACCAGGACGTCGAGCTGACCTGGGAGACGGGTGGGATCAAACTGCACGTGACCAAGAACTGCCTGCTGCGGAGCAACGTCATCCGGCACATGATTCACGCCGAAGCCATCTGGCTCGACTACCAGAATACCAACACGCGCGTGACCGGGAACGTGATAGGCGACACCCTGGAAACACTGCGGGGCGGCATCTATCTGGAAGCCTCGCACGACCCCAACATGCTCGACCACAACATCATCTGGAGGGCGACGGAAGGCAAGGGGGGCGGCGCCTACAACATGCCACCCCACGGTGGCTGGGGCATCACGGTGGATGGAAGCGACGAGACGGTAATTGCCCATAACTTAATAGGCTATACCCAGGATGCGGGCATTAAGTTTAGAAATATCGAAGGCCGCATCGTGGGCTCGCGGGGCGGCACCACGCGCCGCAACAAGATCCTCAACAACATTTTCTACCGCTGTGGCAAGGCCATCGACTTCTCCAATCCGGACAACACGGCGGAAGGCAATCTCTATCTAAAGGACTGGGGCGAGGTGACGGATGAGAGCAAGGGGGTCGGGCGCGGGCTGAACTGGATTTCCGGGCCGGGCACGCCCTTGCTTCTGGACCTGGAGGCGTGGCAGAAATTCTTCGGCTTCGACAAGCAGGGCGCTTACGCGAATATGAGCATCGACATCGACCTGGATGCGCTGACGATGACCTGGTCGTTTTCGGGTGCTACGCCGCAAGTTTCGACCGAGCGGCACTTCCAACGGGATTTCCTCGGACAGGCCGCCGGCGAGGTGCGCAAGCCCGGTCCCCTGCTGCGCTTGCCGGATTCGCCCACGAAGGTGGACATTGATCCGCGCCCACGCTGTGTTGAACGATTGGATTGACACTAAGGGGGACAGGTGTTATACAAGACCTTGTCAACGCATGCTAGTTCTGATGCCATCGAATTGCTAAAGATAGAGAGTGCGTCCGGTTTTCCTCCCGAGGAGGTCTTCAATGGATATCTTTGACAAGGTCGACCCGAAGACGCTCGATCGCCGTCACTGGCAGTTGTCGATGCTTTCGCTGGGGATGATTCTCGTCCTAGGAGCGGGTATGGCCTTGCTTATGTATCCTGCCGTTTTTGGCAGTAACGCAGCCCCTAGCGGGCACACTACACGCACTTTGTTCTTTGGCTTCTGTGCGTTGTGTGTGCTCGTGGTTGCCTACTTGTTGAACCGGCAATATATGGTTCACCAACTGCGCAAGAACTTGGTCGAGCAGAAAACGGAAATGGTACACCTTCGCCAAGAGGCGAGCGCTGATTTGCTGGGCACCGTGCCGGGTTTCAGTCATTTTCAGGATCGGCTGATCATGGGTTTTCGCCGTGCCGCCCAGACCAGCGAGCCACTTTCTCTTGTACTCGTGCGTCTGAAACCCTCCCACATGTTCAACAGCCCAGCGGAGGTCTCTGTAGCGCTGGGGGACGCAGCCAGGGTGCTCCTCCGCAAGCTGCGCACGGATGACTCACTCTACCATTTGTCCTCGGATGCGTTCGCTATGGTCCTGCCAAACACCTGTGGAGCTGATATGAACCAAGTCGCGAGCCGGGTTGCGGAAGGCCTCACCGACGCTTCCGGCGCTAGCAACCGTTTCACGTTTGATATGCAAGCGGTTAACTATCCGGAGCAAGTCTCATCGGCTTACGAGATGGAACGCATAGCTGGCTCTTTTTCACTTCATAAGAAATCAGCGGCAGGGAAGGCGGAGACAGCATAAGAACAATTTGTGCCTTCCGGCAGAGCGATCGAAGCCCTCCGCTTCCAAGTTAGGACACTAGCGTGGCAGCTTTACCTCGCTAGCGATCTGCAACTTTGCCTCGAGGCCATGGGCGCCTTCCGTGGGCTGGCTACCGCCGACGAAGACGGTGTAGCTGCCGGGCATAATCCTATGTTCGCCTTTTTCTGTGACCTGGCTCAGGTCCCGCGGATTGAGCTTGAAGGCGACGTGCCGGGTCTCACCCGGAGCGAGATGGACGCGCTCGAATCCTTTGAGCGCGCGCAGGGGAGCGCCTGGCGACTGCGGGTACTCGAGGTAAAGCTCCGCGACCTCATCGGCACTGATCCCGGCCGTATTACGGATGTCCGCCTCGACGGTGAGTGGCTGGCCGGCTTGCAGCTTCTCGGATGAGAGCCGGAGATTACTGTAGACGAAGCTCGCGTAGCTTAGACCGTAGCCGAAAGCGTAGAGCGGCTTGCCGCCGAAGTATCGGTACGTCCGCTTCTGCATCGAGTAATCGTCGAAGGGCGGAAGCTGATCGAGCGAAGCGTAGAAGGTGACGGGCAGTCGCCCGCCAGGGTTGTTAGCCCCCGCCAGCGTCTCGGCAATGGCTGTGCCGCCTTCCTCGCCCGGATACCAGGCTTCGAGGATAGCAGCAGCATGCTGCTCAGCCCAGTTCACCGCCAGCGCGCTGCCGTTCATCAACACCACCACCAAAGGCTTGCCGGTGGCCGCCAGCGCCTCGAGCAAATCCTGCTGGGCACGGGGCAAGCCAATGTCCGTGCGGTCGCCGCCGCTGAAGCCTTCAACATGGATGCCCATCTCCTCGCCTTCAAGATCCGGCGAAAGCCCCACGAAAGCCACCACCACGTCAGCTTGCTGGGCGATTTTCACGGCTTCGTCGCGCAGGGCTTCGGCCGGCGGCTGCCAGTTGAGCGTAGCGCCGGCCGCGAAGAGTGGCGCACGGTGCGCGTACTCCAGCCGGAAGCTGTGCGGCTGGGTATCCGTGAAGTGTGCCTGGAAGCGTGGCGCCTTTAAGTTACCAATGTCTTCACCTAACGCACCTTCGGTCACCAGCTTGTCGTCCAGGTAGAGCCGATAAGTCTCGCGGTCCTGGCAAGGGTAGCAGTGAGGCGCGCCGAGGCTAAAGGTATAGTCTCCCACTCCAGGCGGGGTTAACGTGCCGCTCCAGCGCACCGCGAAGGCTGGCAGGGGAATTCCCGCCGCAGGTGAGGCGGCGTCCCAGTCGAACTGGATCTGGGGGTCAATGCGGGTGAGCGCCGGCTTGCCGGAAAAGTCGGTATTGGGGAAATACTCGGCCTTGAGGCCCGGTGCAGACCCGGACCTCGCAGTATGGAACACGGTGCTGGGCACGGGCACGGGCAGTTGCGCCACGTAGGCCGAGCCCGGCGCGTAAAGCACCTCTGCTTTTCCCGCGAATTCTTTGCGCAGACCGTCCACAGGCAGGACGGGATGGGACGGTGTACCTTTGTAGTTGCCCTCGAGCGCGGCCAGCGCCTCGGCGTTTGGCCCGATCACCGCAATCCTTTTCACACTTGCCTTGAAGGGAAGCTGTCCGTCCTGGTTCTTGAGCAGAACCATGGATTCGCGCGCCGCCTCGAGCGCCAACTGACGATGCGCCGGCGAGTCATCCTGGGACATCGGAATCTGGCTATAGGTGACCGCGCTGGGGGGATCAAACATGCCCAGCCGGAAGCGTGCCGTGAACAGGCGTTTGACCGCCGTGTCGATCTCGCTTTCTCGAATCAGGCCGTCTTTTACAGCCTTCACCAGGGTGACGTACTCGTTGCCGCAGGTCGTGTCGGTTCCAGCGCGCACCGCCGCCACCGAACCATGTTCGTTGTCCGATGTAAAGTGGTGTCCCGCGCTGATGTCGCCCACCGCTCCGCAGTCGGAGGTCACATAGCCCTGGAAGTGCCAGGCTTCGCGGAGGGTCTTCTCGAGCAGGAAGTTGTTGGCGCAGGCCGGCGCGCCGTCGATGGCGTTGTAGGCACACATGAGGGAGTCAGCGTGCCCTTCGGTAACGGTGGCGCGAAATGCCGGAAGATAAGTATCCTCGAGGTCGTGCGGCGAGACTTCGACATTGAAGCCGTGCCGCTTAGTCTCCGGTCCGCTGTGCACGGCGTAGTGCTTGGGCGTGGCCACTACTTTCAGATACTTCGGGTCGTTGCCTTGCAAGCCGCTCACGAAGCCCACTCCCAGCTTTGCGGCCAGAAAGGGATCTTCGCCGTAGGTTTCCTGACCGCGTCCCCAGCGGGGATCGCGGAAGATGTTGATATTCGGCGACCACAAAGTGAGCCCGTAGTAAATACTGTGGTTGCCTTCTCGCTGCGCTTGGTTGTACTTGGCCCGGGTTTCGGTGGCGATGACTTCGGCCTCGCGGCGCACCAGATGAGTATCCCAGGTGGCCGCCATTCCGATGGCCTGTGGAAACACGGTGGCATATCCTGATCGCGCGATACCGTGCAACGCCTCACTCCACCAGTCGTAGGATGGAATACCGAGCCTGGGGATGGCCGGAGCGGTGTGCTGCATCTGCAAAACCTTTTCTTCAAGTGTCATCCGCGAAACCAGATCATCCACCCGCTTATCGGTCGCCACGGACGGGTCGCCATAGGTCGGCACTGCTTCCTTGGCCGCATTCTGCGCGTGAACCGACCGAACGAGAGCACAACCCACTACCGCCACGATCAGAAACTGAAAGAGAACCTTGCGTATGACTTCACACCTTGACATGTTCATAACCCCTTCCCACACAATAATGAAACTGGAAACTGGGAATTGGAAACTGGTATCACGTCCGACGGGCGAGGACATGCTCGTCGGTCTGAGGCGAAGCGTCGCTAAGAATCAGAACTAGAAAACAGCGCGGCCAGTTTCTAATTTCCAGTTTCCAATTTCCAGTTTCCACATTCTGCTTTGTCGCGCCACCCGCTGCGCGACCTGCCCCGTGTCCGAGGGCGTCAGTTGACCTCGGCAAGCAAAGGCCCGGCAAGGGCCTTTGTAAAGTAAAGGACACCCGGCTGCGTTGGCATCCAGGTGGAAGGCACATGACGACTGGTGGGGTGCCGCAGCGTGACCCACAACGAAAGACCCTGCCATTGCATACCGCGACCGAGTTCGCCATCCGCGCCGCCAATGGCGTAGTCGGCGCGCGTAAAGAAGGCGGGACCTATGGTGTTGGCGAAGGCAGGCACCAGCGTCGTCCGACTCTTGAAGCTGGTAATGGCATTCTGTTCGATGGTCAGCGGGTGCAGCTTAGCGCCCAAACGATGAGTCTGCTTTCGCCAATCTTCGTCGTTGGCGAACTCAAGCCCAAAGTGGGGTTCCCAAAAGGCAATATGACAGGCGCGCCCAATGCCATAAACCACCACCAGCTTTGCCCCTTCCTTGCGCAATGCGCCGATCCGATCCGTATACTCGGGGAGCAGGCGCCTGGTGGCAAAAAAGCGCTGCTCCGGCGGTATGGTGAGGTTGGCGAGAGGGCGGTAGAAAGCGGTCTCCATGGCGTTCTGGAAAGCACCTGGATTGTTACCGGGAAGCGTGTTGCCCTCGCTGTCGCTCCACTCGTCCATGTTGAAACCGTAAACGTGCTGGCAGGGAATGTTCCAGTCGCGCAGAAAATAGACCGTCCAACGGTACATGCCCATGGGGCCGACAGGCAAAATCAGAGCCAGCTTGCGGCCGACTTCGCGGCAGCGCCGAATTTCCCTGGCCAGCTCATGGCCTAACATCACGTTAAAATCCGCCACGTCGTCGGCCATGCGGATTGAGAAGTCCTGGTGCCATTTTGCCTGCCGATCGAAGATGGCATTTGGATCGTCGGCCACGCAGGCGTCCCACTGCGTCAAGTCCCATGCGGAAGGGAAGAAGGATTCAAGCAACGAGCCTTTCAAGGTTGTTAGAAGGTTCATTTGAGTTAACCTCACGATGCAGGATTCTTGTTCAAGCATAGATCTGGCACACGGGGATTGTACACCTTTGACATGTTAGGCGGGAAAAAGGGTTCGGGGTGCTGTGACAGCAGGCCTGTTTCGGCTTACGGGTTCGCCGCCCCAGATTTCGCCGGGCAGATTTCTCCGCCTGACTCTCGCTTGGCTACCTGTCGGACGGGCAAATTAAGGGTAGGCTGCTTTCGGCTTACGACACCAACCAGGCTTGGCGCTCTCCTGTCTGCCCCACCCGAGTGCCGGAACGGTCGCGGCACGGAACGGCCGCGGCACTTGACATCTTCTCGGGTAAAGGGTAAATTCTGCCCATACGGAATTCCAATCCTAGATGAGGAGCACTTACATGCAGATGCCAGTATGGTCGAAGAAGAGCAAGGTTGTCACGGTCGCGTGTGCTTTTGTTGCAGCGCTCGCTCTCATGCTAATCAGCCCCGCTCCCGCCAAACCGCAGGCCGGGCCTGGGGCAGGAAGGCATGGGGTTCCCTGGGCCAACGCTCAGCCTCAAACCAAAATCTCCCCCAACAATCCTAAGCCATTCTGTCTGTGGCGGTCGTTTTTTGACACCAATACAACGGTTATACTGACGTCCTGCGATACGGAGTTGTGCAGCGCGTTTACGCCAATATTCACAGAACAGGTCGTCTGCCCAGTGGAAGAGGGAGGAAGTTGCACGTTCCAGATTACCATTGAGTCGGAGAATTTTGTCGGGTCCAATGAGAACCCCCCTCTTTACGGGGAATCCGGGCAGTATGCATTCCTCGTGGACGGCGCCGCGCCCAGCCCGGGGCCGGTAGGGGCAATTGACACCATTTGCCCCAACTGTTACGAGTGGATGTACAGTAATACATGGGACGACGTATATGTCGGCACTTCGTACGCCGTCACCGCAACCGTCACAAATACCAAGAACCGGCAGAAACACACGGTCGAAGTGGACATCGGGTGTCGAGAGGAAAAGTTCGATGCTACGGGTTGTTACGCTGGAACGTGGCTTGCGAATCTACAGGTTGCGGTCTACACGCGCAACTCGGTATTGTTCTAGCTTAATTCGGCTTCCAGTAGTGCCAGTGTAGTGTCCACAAATATCTGGACAATGCCCTTTGCCGTCGCGCCGGGCCCCCGCGGCGGGACCGGCAAATACTGCCGGGCACATCCCGCGGGGCCGGCGCGGGCGGTGCTGCACTGTCCACGCAATTACTGGGCACTACGCTGGCGGCGGGTAGCGAAACTCCTCAGGAGAACCCTGGCCGCTGAATGCCTTGACTCCAGGCCGCTTCACGCGCACAAGTCACGTCTCAACCACACCAGCGCGAAACGGGCTCGAAGCGAAACTTGTAAGCCAAGCAGAATTATGGAAGACTGGCGGTGACGCTTCTCGTCACCTGTCACTATGCCTTTCAACTGCTGGAAGTGCCGCCAGAAGATTGCGTATCCATCCGGTAGCCGCGTGGGCACGCTCGACGTCTGCCCCAAGTGCGACGCCGACTTGCATGCCTGCCGCAATTGCCAATTCTACGACCCCGGCAAACACAATCAATGCGCTGAGACGCGGGCCGAATGGGTCCGCGATAAAGAAGCCGCCAACTACTGTGACTACTTCCGACCTAATTCAACCCTAATGGCAAGCGCGGATCGCTCCGCCTCTGAGACCGACGACGCCCAGAAGAAGTTCGACTCGCTGTTTAAGATCTGACGAAGTGGCGTCGGCCGTGCACGGAAACTATGGCAGCGTGTGGTTTCTCTGATAAGCTCGCCCTGATTACAGATTCAAGATTCCAGATTCAAGAGGCTTGCGGTGCGTTACGAACGGTTTGAGCAACTTCCAGTCTGGCAAGCCAGTGTCGAACTGGCTCTGGTGACCTACGCCATGACCGCGCAGCCGGCCTTCCGGCGTCAGCGTAGTCTGCGTGACCAGCTTGAGCGTGCCGCGCTCTCCGTTTCGAACAACATCGCTGAAGGGTTCGAAAGGGGTACGAATCAGGAATTGCTCACTTTCCTGTATATCGCTCGCGGCTCTGCGGGAGAAACACGCTCGATGCTGTGCCTGCTCGAACGCATGCCCGCTTTCGGCAATCTGGAATCCGAAATTTTGATCTTGAATCTGAAATCCAGCGTCGAAAGCGTTTCCAGGCAGCTTGGTGCTTGGATTCGCTCGCTGCGGGATTCCGAGATGAAGGGTCAGCGCTACGTTACGGAGAAAACGCGCCGGGTGACCCAAGCCCGCCACGAGCGCGAGGAGTTCCTGAGGAAATTGGAGCAGATTCGGAAGGGGAGTGCCTCAGGTACAGA
>Ga0208036_1001045_pt1 | contig 13111 bp, 15 predicted proteins | sample June2015DPH_11_1_2_FD_184706 | JGI IMG/M metagenome (GOLD analysis project Ga0208036, IMG submission 184706) | Peatland microbial communities from SPRUCE experiment site at the Marcell Experimental Forest, Minnesota, USA - June2015DPH_11_100... | ecosystem: Environmental > Terrestrial > Soil >...
GAGAAATTGCGCGTGCCCATTTTCCTCGAGAACGATGCCAACATGGCGGCCATCGGCGAACATTGGCGTGGGGTCGCTCAGGATGTCGACAATTTCGTGTTCATCGCCATCGGCACCGGAACCGGCTCTGGAGTGTTTGTGAACGGCAAGCTTTATCGCGGCCGCACGGGTTCGGCCGGTGAAGTTTACCGTATGAACATGGACTGGCCCCGCTGGGCCGAGGACTTCGGCGATACGGGCCACTTTGAAAGTTCTGTATCCGGCATGGGGATTGCCGCCGAGGGCCGAAAGGCTCTCCAGCCTCCAGCAAGTTCCGGAGCTTCCGACCTCGCCACGGAACGTGACGCTTACTTCGTTTTTGAGGCTTTCCGCCAGGGCGATCCCAACGCCCGCTCAGTTTTGGAGAGGGTTTTTACCATGCTGGGTGTGGGACTATCGAATATCGTTGCCATTCTCGATCCTGACTTGATTGTCCTGGGAGGAGGGATCGTGAAGGGCGCGCCAGACTTCATGCTTTCTACCGTAGGGAAGGTCGTTCAGCACATCCAGAAGGAGAATACCCCGCCTATCAAACTGAGCGCCCTCGAAGATAAAGCCCAGACCTTCGGCGCCATCCGCTCGGCGCTCACCGTCGCCCAAGCCACCGTCGCGCGTCGGTTGTAGCGCGCGTTCCCGCTGACGGATTGCGTCGCGTGTAGGGCCGAACGCCGTTCGGCCCTACGCCAGTAATTCCACTTCAGTGCGAGGCTGCGGCCTGCCCGGATTCCGCGGCATCTCCCCTGAGGAATGGTAAGGCTCCGAGCAGCAACAGGAAGCACGGAGTAATGCCCCAACCCAGCACGTAGACCGCAAATCCCACGAGCCGGAGACTGAGAGAGACACGAAAATCGATAACTAACGCGATGCAAAAAGTGAGTGCCATGAGGCAAGTCAGTCCCAGAATGTGAAGGGAAGCTGCCACGACCCGCTCGAGGAGCTGTCCTCCCGCGCGTCGGGACCAGTACGCCCCGAACGCGCCAATCAGTGGCAGACACAACAACCACCGCCAATAAATGACCAGAAATGTGCCGTGCCATACCCAGATTACAGGTGGCGCGGGCGACATCCCCTGGAACCATCGAAGCAGAAGCATGGATAGCGCACTCGTGCAAGCTCCAGGTAACCACAGGGCCCTAACGCGGTAATTCATCACGTCCTCCTCTTGTGCGGCGCATCGAACGCGAAGCTCATCCCAGTCGGCGACGGTGCTCAACGCGAACTGAACAGCCTCGCTCTCCGATTTACCTTGCCGAACCAAGTCCTCGCAAAGGTCCTCTAGGTGGCCGGCAAGGTCAGCAACGATGTCTTCCTGGCGCTTCTCCCCTACCCTAAGCGGAGTTAATCTATGCCTTACAATCCCTCGCCAGTCAGGCACGGGTCACCCCTGCCAGACGATTCAAAGCTTGAAAAAACCGTGCCCACTCCTCGCGAAGGGGAACAAGGCGCCGTCTTCCTGCGGGCGCCAAGCGGTAGTAGCGCCGGCGGCGGCCTCCAGGAGGATCCTCCCAGGTCCCCTTTACCCAACCACGCTTCTCCATGCGATAGAGCAGCGGGTATAGCGATGCAAGATTGAAGCGCAGCAAGCCTCGCGTCTGGTGCTCGATGCGCTTCGCGATTTGGTAGCCGTGAAGCGGCCCCTCCGCAAGCACGGACAGTATTGCCAGTTCCGCGCTTCCCCGTTTGATTTGTGGTCCGATGCTAACCATTAGATCTTTCATATACGTGAATCCTATATATTGGTACCCGAAGTGTCAAGCTAAATTTGAACGGAGCGTCGCCCACCTACGGCGCCCACCCCCGACGCGTCGGGGGAGGCAGGCCATGCTACCACTAAAGCCCATGGGCGGGACGGCCATGCTTAATGGAAAGAAAGTGGATGGCTAATGTGGAAAAAGGCGCTTTCCGTACGGCAGAACAATTGAAACCTGCGGGTGACATCCGCTAACCTGCAGGCTGCGTCGGGTCTTGGGCAAGATCAGGGCAAGATCTGAAGAGAATGGAAAACAAAAGCCCTAGCCGCTCGCGGGGAGGTTGGCTCCTCCCGGTGTCTGCGGCTGTCCTCACCCAGCGCAACAAGCTCTACCACAACAACCACAATATTACGAGTAACGGCGGGCCTGCTTACCTCTTGCGCAACGTGGGCGGCAGCCGCAACAACGCCCTCCGAATCAGGACGGTCGGCACGCGCCCGAACCACGACGGCATCGGCGCGCAGGTCCGCGTCACCTCGGGCGGCAGCACCAACTGGCAGACCGTCCACTCCGGCTCGAGCTACTGCTCGCAGAGCGAACTCACCTTGACTTTTGGCTTGGGAAAAGCCACTCACGCTGAGAGTGTGGAAATCACCTGGCCCAGCGGACAGCGCGATACCCTCCGCAACCTCAAAGCCAACGCAACTTACATCATCGAAGAGGGCGGAACGATCGTCAGCGCGAAACCGTTCCGACGCTGAGCCACGATGTGGGTTGTTGGCTATCCGAGGATGGGAAGCGAGATGATTCTGATCCCGCCTTCTTGGACGACAGAGAATTTGCCTGCCCAGTTTATCGGCCTTTCCAGGACGGCGACCGACACGCGCGCGACGTGCGAGGGTGAATCTTGCGAGATGCGAAACAGGATCACACCTGAGGGAGAAGACAAACCGCTGCGAAACGCCAGTTCCCCAAAGTCCTTGTCAAAGGTAATCAGCACTCGAGCTTCTGCCTTAGCTCTGCGAATGACTGCTTCATCGCTTGAACCGGGAGAATCCGTCCTGACCCAGGCCACATCGTGCCCGCGACTTCGCAGGGCTTCAACCGCCTCTCCGGGAAAGTTCTCGTTGGCCAGGACCCGCATCATCACACCGAGGTCGGAAAGACTCTTTCCGACTTGAGCAGCTCACTGGCATAGGACAAGCAAGCCAAAATATCCTGGTGGGTTAAGCCCGGATAATTCTTTACTATGGCAGACTCGGTCCAGCCCTGAGCCAGCAAGTCCACGATGAATTCGACAGCCAACCGGGTGCCCTTTATGGTCGGTTTCCCGGTGAGAATCTTTGGGTCGATGACGATCCGGTCTTGCCAGCTCATGCGTGCCGCCCTCCAGAAAACTCATCTGCTGATTCCCAGATTCTATCACCCTTTGCAGGACGATTCACGAGCCGCCTGTCCAACGATCGACCATTTGCGCCTGGGCGGCTGCAACGTAAGCGGTCGTCGCCTTGCGGAACGGTGACCGCGGAAAGCCGGCGGCGTGCGTCGCGCGGAAGTTACCCCGCGAACCGGAAACTGCCGGGCTCGAGGCCAGCGCGCAGCGCGAGGTCATGCACCAGCAACTGGATATGGACGGAATCAACCAGGGTTCCCAGCCCCATCCGCACCGATTCAACAGGAATGAGGCGCACGTTGGTGAGGTCGGCAAAAGGCAGGTCGGCGTAAAGCAGGACGCGCCCGCCGTGCTTGCGGATATCCCCCGCCAGCCTGAGCAGGCCATTGGCGGCTTTGCGCTTCGGCTTGGTTTCGCCTTGCCGGGCGAAGATAATATAGCGATGGGCGGGGTCGACGATCTCCATCGGACCGTGGCGGAACTGAGCTGCGCTCATCGGTTCGGCGCCCATTTTCGGCACCTCTTTGAACAAGAGCGCCCCCTGGTAAACCGAGGCGAGATCTGCGCCGCGGGACAGCAAGGCGATGTAGTGTGGTTTGTTAAAGAACTCCACGGTGGGCGGGGTCAGCTCGTCGTGGCGGTCGATGATTTTCTCCTGGGCCTCGATGGCGTGCATCAAGGCCTGGGTGAGGGGATAGGGCGGCTTTCGGGCAATCGCCACCGCAAGGTACATCAGGACGGCCACGGCGCAGGTGTAAGTCTTGGTGCCCACCGGCGCCGGGCGACCGGCCATCATGGGGAGCAACAGGTTGGCTCGCCGGGCCAGTGAGCTCGCCTCCATATTGCAGACTGCTACCAAACCATCCTTCCTCGGCAGGGCACCGAGCAACCGGAGGACTTCCCCCGTTTCGCCCGATTGTGAGACCACCACCAGGAGGGTGTCTGGGCCGAGGATCTTCATATGATGGTCCACCAGTTCGCCAGTCTCCCAGATCAGAGCGCGGATAGCATGAGCAGTCAGATAGGCCTGGGCGGGGTAGGCCGCGTACATGGACGATCCCATTCCGGTGAACACGACGGTGGGCGGCCAGTGCTTCACTAGCGCGCGCAGCGCCTTGGAGGGAATCGCGCCGGGGCTTGTATAGAACTTCCGCAAGCCCGAAAGGACCGCCGGCTGCTGAGCAATCTCTGCCATCAAGGTGGTCATAGGTGAATCGTCCTGTGGCCGCGTATGCGCGCGATCAGTTTCCCCGCTCGAGTGTCGCGGGCGGAGTTCGGCTCTTGTTTCGCTCCTCCGACGCCCCCACGCGCATTACACATGCCCCGCCTGGCGCCGCGCTCCCTGAAGCCAAAACACAGGCTGGAATGTGATTCTACCACCGGCTGACGATTACGCAATACGGAAACCACGAGGCCTGCGCCCCTGCTCCTAATCGACAGCCAGCTTAGTGGACTCGCCTACAGTCTCGTTTTTCAATCGACAATCGGCAATCAGCAATCGGCAATGAAAGCTTGGTCTTCGGCTGCGGCCAGGGGCCGTGCTGTCCCGACTTGTCCCGAGGTCTTTGGTGGGGACAGCATCCAGAAGCCCGCCGTTCCGAGAGCCTGCCAGAGGACAGGAGGCGAGTTTAGCACTTGCGCTCAGGGGGTCGAGTGAGGTTTCATAGCAGTATGAAAACCATTCAATGCTTCTGCTTGGTTCTTGCGGCGCTATCGGCGCCGTTCCTACTGACCCTATACGCTCAAGGCACTGAAACGGCTGCAACCAAGAGCAAGTTTCTTGTATACATCGGCACTTACACCGAAAAGAAGGGTAAAGGCATTTATGCTTACCGCTTCGATCCAGCCACAGGCCAGTTGAGCTCGCTGGGACTGGCAGCCGAAAGCGTCAATCCTTCGTTTCTAGCGATAGATCCCAGCCGGCGATTCCTTTACGCAGTGAATGAGATATCGAAGTACGAGGGGCGAAGGAGCGGCGGAGTCAGCGCCTTCGCCATTGATCCTGGGACTGGCAAGCTCACCTTCTTGAACGAGGTTCCGTCTGGCGGTGCAGACCCCTGCCATGTGGCGGTGGACAAAACTGGGAGGTACGTCCTGGTCGCCAACTACAGTGGCGGAAGCTTGGCTGTGTTCCCAATTCTGAAAGACGGCCGCCTGGGAGAGGCCTCGGCCTTTGTGCGGCACAGCGGCGCCAGCATCAACCCTCAACGCCAGGAGGGGCCACACGCGCACTCGATTTACCTGTCACCTGACAACCGTTTCGCCATCAGCGCAGACTTGGGGCTTGATGAGGTGCTCGTTTATCGTTTCGATTCGGAAAAGGGGACGCTCGCACCAAACAATCCCCCCTTCGCCAAAGTCAACCCCGGCGCAGGGCCGCGGCACTTTGCCTTTCATACGAGCGGGAAATTTGGATATGTGATCAACGAAATGCAGTCCACCGTCACCGTGTTTTCGTATGAGCCGGCCAGCGGAGCTTTGCACTTGCTGCAGACTATCTCAACGCTTCCGCAGGACTTCGAGGGTGAGAGCACGGCCGCCGAAGTGCAAGTGCACCCTTCAGGGAGGTTTCTGTATGGGTCCAACCGCGGGCACGACTCTATCGCCGTGTTCGCGATCAACAATCGAAAAGGGACTCTCACGCCCAATGGGTACGCTCCCACGCTCGGGAAGGCGCCGCGCAACTTTGCAGTCGACCCAACTGGCTCGTACCTGTTCGCGGCCAACCAGGACTCCGACAGTATCGTGCAGTTCCGCATCGACCCGAACACCGGCCGCCTGACCCCAACCGGCCAAGTGCTTGAGGTGCCTTCGCCCGTCTGCGTGACATTCGTGCCGATCGAATGATCGCCCAGTCTAATACTATGGGACTTTTCTATTTGCTACGTCACGGGGAGACGAAATGGAATGCTGAGAACCGGATTTGTGGGCGGTCCGACGTCCCGCTATCGGAGGCCGGGCGCCGGCAGGCGAAGAGGTTGGCGGAGCGCCTGAAGCCCATCTCCTTTGAGGCGCTCTATTCAAGCCCGCTGAAGCGCGCCCTCGACACGGCCCGCTTCATCTCTGAGCGAATTGGCCTCGAACCCGTCGTGGACGATAGACTCGTCGAGCTTGACTACGGCCAGTGGGAAGGGAAAACGCTGGAGGAAATAATCAAGAACGACCCCAAGACTTTTCGCGCTTGGCAGGCCGACCCTGGCAGGGTCGCGCCTCCTGGCGGCGAAAGCGGCCTTGAAGTCCAGCAACGCGTCGTGCCCTTCCTGGATTCTCTAGCGGCCAAGCACCGCAACGGTCACGCGGCGGTGGTGTTCCACAAGACCGTTTGCCGCCTGGCGATCTGCCACGTCCTGGGAATGTCTCCCTCCGACTATAGAAGGAGGCTTATCATGGAAAATGCCGCGCTGAGTATTATCCAATCCCGGGAAGATGGTTGGCAGCTCATTACCTACAATGACACCTCGCACTTATTAGCTTGCCATCGTGACCGCATTTCACTGGGCGAAGAGTTCTGATTCAAAAGAGGTTTTCACACGCCTCGCGCCCTAGCAGGTTGCTGAAAAGCTCGTAGGCGCTGTCATTCCGAGGAGCCGTCGGCCTAGGCCGAACGAAGAATCTCGTATTTTCTTCAAGACAGGGCGAGATTCTTCGCTTCGCTCAGAATGACAGAATGGAAGGGCTTTTCAGCAACCTGCTAGGAAAAGCAGGCCGCTTCCACCAGGATGGCGTGGAGTTCGCCCGGGCCGTGGACGCCGCGGATGAGGATCTGTTCGATATCGGCAGTGCGGCTGGTCCCAGTGATGAAAACAACCGAACGGCCGGGTAGAGCCAGGTCAGGATGGGTCGCCACGGGAAGCCTTTCCAGGACTTCATCGAGCGACGCCACCAACTGACTCCGCCGGTACAAAGCTACATGCACAGGCGGGGCTAGCGATGCCAGTTGGGCGCCTTCCGTCAAACTGGTAACCACCAAGCTGCCGGTTTCCGCCAGCGCAAATTCCACGCCTGTGATCCCCACAGTCGCGGCGAGGCCGGCCTCGGCAAAGGCCCGCAGGGAAGCGTCCCCGGCTCCAGGAGAATCTCCGCCCCCGGAGGTCTGCCAAACGGAGATGCCCTGGCCCCAGGCGCGGAGCAGCGGCTCGAGGTTCAACTCCGCCAAAAGTGGATTGCGGGAAAGGACCACGCTTGTGGCCTTAGCATGGGAGAGGATGGTCAGCAGAATCTCTTCCAACCCTTGGCGATTAGCGGCGCGGTGGGCAATGCCAGCCACTTTTGTCAATTCTGCCTCGAACTTCGGCAGCAGTTCCTCGGGCGGGATGATAGGCAGTATCCCGGTCAGCGGCGAGGCTGGTGGTAGGGTGCTTTCACTAATCACTGAGGAGCCATCCAAGGGACGGCCCAAAGCCTTCCGAATCCGTTGCATTATCTCTTCGCGTCTTGCCAATCGTAACACCTCGCGTGGCCAAGTGGCTCGAACGCAAGCCGAGGGATTGTATCACGGCTCTCAAACGTCTGGTAACCTGAAAGAAAGATCATGGACACAATAAATAAAATAATCGCAAAAACTGTGCAACCTTAGGGCTACTTAAATCATCATTTATCGCGGGCGTTTGGTTAAAAGGCTTCTGTAGCAGAGGCCAGAGGGGTGGTTATCAATGCGCACACTAGTAAAGTCTCCAAAGAACCATTATCGAACCTTATTGTTGAGGAAGCGGAGCGAATTATTGGCATCGGCGAAAGGCGCGCCCGAAGCGCTGGCCACAAGTGTTCAGTCTCCGGATGTTGTTGAATTTGCAGTTAAAACTGCCGAGCAGGATGTGACAGCGGTGACCGCAAGTCTGCGAAGTCAGCTACTGAGAGAAGTTGACCACGCCCTTGGTCGTTGCGCTCGCGGGACGTATGGTGCGTGCGAAGGATGCCACGGGGAGATCTCCCCCCATCGCCTCAAGGCTATCCCCTGGGCTCGGTACTGCCTCATCTGCCAGGAACTACACTCAAGGAATTCAAGGAATTAGGCGTCCCTCATCCCCAAAGCAGTCGTCTGATAAAGGCAACTTCTGAGTAAAAGTGTCAAGTTTCCCGGCGGGCACAAAGACCTACACCACAACGCGGCCCGTAGCCGCAACCAAATTGAAACTAAGCTGTTTATTATCAGGTAATCACAAGCACAGGGGCGCAAAGGGGCGGGAACCCCCAAGGCCTTCTCCGCGTCTCAGCGCCTCGGCGGTGAGCCTCGTTCTTGGTTGCGGCCACAAGGCCGCGCTATACTACTCACTGCGGACAGCCCCGCGTGCGAGATGTTTGGTCGGTCGCCGCGGCGACCTCGTCCGCATGACCAGGGAAGGCATTCACACTATGTCCAAGGTTCGAGTTCGGTTTGCACCCAGCCCCACGGGTTACGTCCACGTGGGGAATGCCCGCACGGCGCTTTTCAATTGGCTTTTTGCGCGGCACTACGGCGGCGTTTTCGTTTTGCGCATCGAAGACACGGACGTCGAGCGCTCCAAGGAAGAGTACGAGCAACAGTTGCTGGAGGACCTGCGCTGGTTCGGAATCGATTGGGATGAAGGACCAGACAAAGGCGGCGCGTTTGCGCCCTATCGCCAATCCGAGCGCAAGGAGGCCTATCACAGGTTGGCCACCCAGTTGATTGACCAGGGCCACGCCTATTTCTGCTTCTGCACGGCAGAGCAACTCGAGCAGGAGCGCCAGGAGGCTTTGAAGGTTGGACTTCAGCCCCGCTATTCCGGACGCTGCCGGAAGCGTCCACGCGAAGAGGCAGCACGCAAGGTTGCGGCGGGCGAGCCTGCCGCGATCCGGCTGAAAATCGTGGATAGTGCGTTTTCCTGGAACGACCTCGTCCACGGACCGACCAGTTTTTCGGCTCAGGTCATTGGCGATCCCATCTTGGTGCGCTCGGACGGCAATCCAGCTTACAACTATGCAGTGGTGATTGACGATCACCTGATGGAGATTACTCACGTCATTCGCGGCGACGATCACATTTCCAACACGCCGCGCCAACTCGCCGTCTACCACGCACTGGGCTGGGAGCCGCCGCAATTCGCGCACCTCTCGACCATTCTGGGTTCTGACCGGACGCGGCTTTCCAAGCGGCACGGCGCCACCTCGCTCCAGAGTTTCCACGAACTGGGGATTCTACCCGAGGCGCTGAGGAATTACCTTGCGCTGCTCGGCTGGTCGCCGGCGGATGGCAAGACGGAAATCCTCAGCCTGCAGGAACTAGTTGCACAGTTCTCGCTGGAGCACATCACCAAGAGTCCCGCGGTGTTCGATACGGAAAAGCTCTACTGGTTAAATCGGCACTATATGAAAGAATGCCCGCCGCGACGCCTAGCCGAGCTTGCGGTCCCATTCCTGGAAAAGGTGGGCTACTTGGATGCGCATCCAAGCCCGGGCGTCCTGGCTTGGCTTGAGCGGGTGCTGGATGCTGTCCTCAAGAACATCAGCTCGTTGTGCCAACTGCCCGACGCGGTCCATATCATTTTTGAATACGAGGCCAAGAAAGCAGTTGAAGCGCTCCAACTCTCGCAGGCGGCAGGTGCGCGTGCGGTGCTGAACGCGTTTATCCCGAAGGTGCTGGCCCAAAGCGAATTGAGTTACGAGCGGTTCCGCGCGGTCACGAAGGAAGTGCAAAAAGAGACTGGAGAAAAGGGAAGGGATTTGTTTCATCCCATTCGCGTCGCCATAACGGGTGCAGTCTCCGGCCCGGAGCTTGAGAAGCTGATTCCCATTTTCGAAGAGGGATCAAAGCTGCCGCTGGCCCGGCACGTAAAGAGCGTTGCCGAGCGTTTAAGGGAATTCGCGGAGGCGGCAACGTTGTAAAAGGGGTCTGACTTGGTTTTAAACCTGAATTCGCAAGTTAAAGTCGTCTGTCCTTGAGGTAAATTCCCATTCCCCTTCTTTCCACGTTCTTCTACAATCAAACAGATGACTACACGAGACAAACTAATTGTGGCGCTGGATCTGCCGAACGGCAACGCTGCAACTCGAATGGCGGAAAGGCTGCAGGGCCATGCAGGAATGTTCAAAGTGGGCTCGGAACTTTTCACCGCCGAAGGTCCCGTGCCGGTCCGTTACCTCGTAACCATGGGCCAAAGGGTCTTCCTCGACCTTAAATTCCACGACATCCCAAACACTGTGCGGGCGGCGGCCCGCGAAGCTGCGGAACTTGGGGTCAGCATGGTAAACGTCCACGCGTCGGGTGGGCGGAAAATGATGGAAGCGGCGCTCGAAGGAGCGCGCTCCGCCGGGATTGCGGTCGGGGATGAGGCGTGCCCAAAGGTGCTGGCGGTAACCATCCTGACCAGCCTCGAAAGCCAGGACCTCGAGGAGTTGGGCATTTCAGGAGCGCCGGTCGAAGCTGTGCTCCGGCTGTCTCGCTTGGCGCAAAGTGCAGGACTGGATGGCGTGGTGGCCTCGCCGCGCGAAATCTCCGCCATTCGACAGGCGTGCGCCCCCGGGTTCCTGATTGTCACACCAGGGATTCGGCCCGCCTCGGCCGCCACAAACGACCAGGCTCGCATCGCGACCCCGGCGAGCGCCATCGCAGCGGGAGCGGATTACCTGGTTGTGGGACGACCGATTACCGGCGCGCCTGATCCGGTTGCTGCCGCGGATGCGATTGTTGCCGAGATGGAGGGGGCGGGGCATTGACGATTGGTGATTGCCGATTGGCGATTGAAGGAGCAGAAAATCGAAATTCGAGAATCGAAAATCGAAACTCGAAAATCGAGACTCGAAATTCGAAAATCGGCTCCGATGGGTTACAGCGGCGTCTATTCCGAGTTTCGAATTCCTAGTTTCGAGTTTCGAAAATCGGCAATCAGCAATCGTCAATCGACAATCGGCAATCGGCAATCGACGACGGGGACGCAACTCATGACCGACAACGAAATCCTGAAAGTCTTTCGCGAGAACTCGGCTCTCCTCGAGGGCCACTTCATCCTCTCCTCGGGCTTGCACAGCGACCGCTACATACAATGCGCGCTGGTGTTGCAACACCCGAAAGTCGCCCAACAACTGTGCTCCGAACTCGCTGCAAAGTTGCGGCATGTGGGCGCAACGGTGGTGGCTGCGCCTGCGCTGGGCGGAATCCTGGTGGCTCACGAGGTCGCCCGAGCGCTCGGCATTCGGGCGCTTTTTACGGAGCGGCAGGACGGCAACATGACTCTGCGCCGGGGATTCAGCCTGGCTACCGGTGAGCCGACACTCGTCGTGGAAGACGTGATGACCACAGGCCTCTCGACGCGTGAAACGATGAGATGTGTTGAGGAAGCTGGAGGGAAGGTGGTCGGCGCCGGGGCGCTGATTGACCGCAGCGGCGGCACGGCCGACCTCGGTGTGCCCAAGGCGGCGCTGTTGACCTTATCCATTCAAAACTACAATCCTGCCGAATGTCCTCTCTGCAAGTCCGGCATCCCCGCCGTCAAACCTGGCAGCCGCAGCAAGCCAGTAGGCAGTAGGCAGTAAGCGGAACCGCAACAGCCCGCGTAGCGGGCGGCATATTTTAGCCCACGGCGTGAGCCGTGGGGGCGAGTCCCATCGCATTTGGCCAAGCCCCGCAAGGGGCGACATAAAACCTGCGCAGATTCGCTCCCAACGCTTGCTGTGTGCCGATGTCGCCCCTGCCGGGGCTCCAGAAATGTCGTCGGATGTATTCCCCCCACGGCTGTCGCCGTGGGCCACATGATATCGGCCCTGAGGGGCCTACATCCCGATGGAAGGAATCTTCCCCGCGCGCGAAGAAGATCGCAGCTAGCGGTACTGAGAAACCACTTCTGCTCACTGCTTTCTGCCCACCAGCTACTTTGGTTGCCGATCATGTACGGCGGTAAACCACTCTCCCACCGACGACAGTCGCAACGACGGCACCCTTAAACTTCCACCCATCGAAGGGCGAATTGCGGCTTTTGGAGCGACCTGCGGCGGCGTTGTAGGTCCACTCGAGCTGGGGGTCGAAGATGGTGATGTCGGCTGGCCCGCCCACGCTAAGGCGGCCATAGGGCTGGTTGACGATACGCGCCGGGTTGGTGCTCATCAAGGAGACGAGATGCCACATCGAGATCTTGCCGGTGTGGACCAATTGAGTAAGCGCCAGACCCAGCGCTGTCTCCAGACCGATGAGGCCGAAGGGAGCGTCGCTGCCCAGAGGCTTGGCTTTGAGTTCGGGGGCGTGAGGAGCGTGGTCGCTGGCGATGGCGTCAACCGTTCCATCCATAAGCCCTGCCACAATGGCTTCAACATCCTGGGCGCTGCGCAGCGGAGGATTCACTTTGGCATTCGTACCATGTTCCAGCACGGCCTGGTCGGTGAGCGTGAAATGGTGCGGCGTCGCCTCACAAGTCACGCGGATGCCACGGCGTTTGCCCAGGCGTACCAGCTCGATGGAACGCGCGGTGGATACGTGACACACGTGCAGGCGCGCGCCGACAAACTCCGCGACGATCAGATCGCGCGCCACGCAAACGTCTTCCGAGGCGCCGGGAATGCCTCTGAGCTTAAGCTGCTTCGAGACCGGGCCTTCGTTGATCACCCCGGAGGCGCTCAAGCTGGGGTCTTCACAGTGGTCCATCAAAAGGGCATTGACCTCACGCGCCACTTCCAAAGCGCGCCGCAATAAGCCGGCGGTCTTCACCGGTCGTCCATCGTCGGAAAAGGCCACCGCACCGGCCGCCGCCAGGGCCCGAAAATCGGTAAGCGATTCCCCCTGGATTCCCATTGAAACTGCGGCGATGGGAAGCACGCGGGCCAGGCCGATTCGCTGCGCTTTGTCGATCATGGCGCGCACCAGCTCCGGGCGGTCGATAACCGGCTTGGTGTTGGGCATGGGACAGACGGCGGTAAAGCCTCCGGCCACCGCGGCTGCCAATCCCGTCTCCAGCGTCTCGGAGATTTCACCGCCGGGCTCGCGCAAGTGAACATGGATGTCGACGAAGCCCGGTGAGACGACTTTGCCGGCGGCCTCCAC
>Ga0208036_1001054_pt1 | contig 13064 bp, 13 predicted proteins | sample June2015DPH_11_1_2_FD_184706 | JGI IMG/M metagenome (GOLD analysis project Ga0208036, IMG submission 184706) | Peatland microbial communities from SPRUCE experiment site at the Marcell Experimental Forest, Minnesota, USA - June2015DPH_11_100... | ecosystem: Environmental > Terrestrial > Soil >...
GTCGGCGTAGGCGGCGTTGGCGGCGTCGGCGTAGGCGGCGTTGGCGTCACCCGATCTCGCGGCCTCGATGGCCCTGCGGGGCCGGTCGTCATCGGGGTACTCGGCCTCGAAGATCGGCAGCACGCGCGCCGCACAGTCGGCCGCGAAGGTGACGGCGATCTCGCGGGTGAGGGTGCCGACGCGTTCCACCAGCCGGATCTGCTCGCAGGCCAGCTTGTCGGTGTCGGTGGCGATGGCCCCCCGGGCCTCGGCGACGTAGAGCACCGAGTCCTCGCGGCCCCAGTGCTCGGGCAGATGAGCCGCTGTGACGACGTGGTAGCCGCGCCGGCACGTCTCCGGGTCGGCGATCGCGGGCAGCCACTTGCCGGGGCGCTTGCCGTGCGGCAGGTGGTCGGTGTAGTCCCCGTGGCCGTAGGTGCCGCGGTGGTCGGGGGTGAGCCACTTGTAGTAGGTGGGGCGGGTCATGACGCGTCCTCCAGGTCGTTGCAGTCACGGATGAGGGCGCAGTCCTCGCACTCGGCGGGCTTGCGACCGTGGGCGCAGACTGCCGCGCCGAACGCGGGGACGGGCTGGGGCGCGATGCCGAACCCGCGCAGGTCGTAGCCGCGCTCGACGTTCCGGCGGGCGTTCTCCTCGGCCGCGGCGCGCTGCTCGGGCGTGGCACCGGGCAGGATCGCGTCGTAGGTCACCATGACGCGGGCGACGCGGTCCTCGATGGTCAGGACGGTCACGGTTCCGCCACTCCCGGGAACCCGGCAAGCGGCGCCTGGGCGTCGAAGCGCTTCTGGTAGTCAGCGACTGACGCCTCCTCGTCCACCTTGCGCTCGACGAGGGCGATGATGCGGTCATTGCGGAACCGGCAGGTCCGGACGGTGTTGCCGCCCTGGTCGATCTCGACGACGGACGTCGTGCGGCCCTGCTCGCGCACCTCGACCTTGCGGCCCTTCTTGGTCGCCTCGACCTCGAACTGCTGCGTCGTCCCCGCGCCGGAATCGACGAGGACGGTCACCACGTCGCCGCGGCTCACAGCGTCGCCTCGGCGGTTTCAGCCTGCGGCTCCGGCGCTGGGTGGGCGAGACGTTCCATCGCCGCGACAGCCGCGGCACCGATGGCGGCGGCGTGCCCCAGCGAGAGCAGGACCGTCACGTCCGTCATGGTCAGGTCGGGGGTGTCCCCGACGAGGCTGGCGCCCCGGATGACGATGCAGGGGTCGGTGACACCTTCCGCCCGGACGCTCACGTGCTTGACACTGAGCAGGTCCAGGCTCGCCCATCCGTCCCTCGCCGTATCGACGTGGACTCGGGCACCGCTTTTCAGCTTCGCGGTAACGACGGTCTGAGAATCCATTGCACTCCCTTCTCCCCAGGAACGCCCCCTACGGTAGCCGACTCCCGCGGCCGTGTCCAGTACCGCCGCGAAAACCCTAGACGTCTAGGCAATCGGGGAGCGGCCCGTGCGCCATGCCCGTACCAACTAAGGCCGATTCCATGACGACCGCGGGCCGTCTCCCCCTGGCTACACCAGCCGCGAACGGAACGGCCGTTGCACCGCGCACTCTACCGCGGGGGTGTCCCAGACGCGCAAAGGGACCCTGGACGGGCCAGAGTCCCCTTGCTTCCCTCCTGGGTAGAAAGGAACGTGTGCAGACTAGCGCGCTAGGCGTTCGCCGGGACTGGCTTGACCTTGCCGTGCAGCTTTTCCAGCGCCGCTTTGATGGCGGTCCAGTTGTAACCGGCGCGGCGCGCGTCGAGCTCGTCGAACACCACCCAGGCGTCCACCGCGTTCTCGACAATGAAGTCGCGGACGAACGGCATCGGCGCGCCCCAGGTGATGACCGTGCCCGCTCCCGTCGAACGGACGTGGCGCACCACCAGGACATCGTGGCCCATGCTCGGGTCGGGCGGTTCGGTCGCGTCATCCGAGCCCCACGGAATCTGCGGCTCGGCCTCAAAGTCGGCTTCCGCCGAGTCCGAAAGCCGCACGCCGAGACAGACACCCGAAAACTGCCAGATGAACTGGTGGATTTCCTCCAACGGCACCTCGCCGTAGCCGTCGATGATGCCGTGCTCGTAGAGGAACCCGAACCAGCTCGCGTTGTCCACGCCCTTGTCTGGCGCGTCAGCCGGTGCTGGCGGCGCCCCTCGCTCGCCGCGGCCGACGCCGTAGACGAAGTAGGTCGCGAGCGTGCCAGCGAACTTCGGGCGCCCGAGCTGGTTCACCTCGGCTACCGTGCCCGACTTCGCGACGTTGGCATGGTCGGCCATCGCCGCGCCACAGTCGCCGCAGCCGTCGGGGTAGTACGGCGGGTTCGTAGGGTCCGGGCCGTTGTTGTCCATGCCCCACTCGATGATCCCGTGCGAAACGTCTACCTCGTCGGGGATGCCTTGCTCGCCCTGGCGGAACTGCGACATGAGCAGTTCGGGACGGTGCGACTCGCCCCGCAGTCCGCGCTTGCCAGCGACGCGGGTCACTTCAGGTAGCTCTTGATCGTCTGCCCGAGGATCTTGCCGTCGAGCTCAACCACGATGGGGTTCGACGCTTGTAGCGGCTCGCCGACCAACGTGCCGAACGGGCCACCGTAGGCCGCGCTGGCGACCGCCGCGTGGTGCGTTGCCAGGTTGACCAGCTGCGCGACCACCGCGACCAGGACGGCGACCGAGGGGAGCACCGCCACGACAACAGACGGCTCGGTGAATCCCGGGTGCAGGCCGGTCACGACCGCGAACACGGCCGAGACGATGGTGGTCAAGTACGCGAGCACGCTCCCGGCGTCCGTCCACGTCGGCAGCTGCACCACCGTCCCCCCGCTCGCCGAGACGGCCGAGACGGTCTTGCGGTGGATGACAATGACGAAGATGGTCGCCAGGGCCGCGACAACCGCGCCCGCCGAGGGGATTAGCGCGGCGACGATGGTCGGGGGCGCGAACCCTGGGTGGATGGCGACGATGAACGCGGTCGCGTAGCCCGCCAGGGCCAGGAGGAACGCGGTCACTGAGGCTGGGTTCGTCCAGCGCGGTAGCAGGTTAGGGGTTGTCATTGGTGCCTCCTGTCTGTGCCCGACGGGGCCGGGCGGTTCGGTGTGCTTCGCAACGTTCAGCAGCGGAAGCTGCAACAACGGCAGCGTCCTTCGCGGCGGCCGCAGCGGTACGGGCTTCCTTCGCGGCGATCTCGACCGTTTGGCCCAGGGTGTGCCCGTTGCTCATCTTGAGGGACTTCTGGATGTCGGTCAGGATCTCGCCGTGCTCGCCAACCATCCGCTCGACGTTCTCCAAGCGAACCCCTGCCGGCACGAGGGCGGGGCGGATTCCGGGGACCGCGGGCGAGCCGTGGAGAAACAGGTCGTCGGCGTGCCTCTCAGCGGCGACCTTGCCGAACCGCTTCCAGGCGAAGGGGGCGACGACACCCCCTGCCACGATGGTCGTGCAGACCGTCTCGACGATGGTCACGACGTCGGCCACTCTCAGCCCTCCCGCTTGCTCGCGTAGTGCTCGTTCGCGTACAGCCAGCACGTCCCGGCCGGGATGGGATGCGTCGCGGGGACGGCGACGAAATGGTCCCCCGCGAAGTAGAACACGGCCCAGCCGTTGCGCCGCGCGACGGTGGCGTCCTGGGAGACGATGCCTGGGGCGAAGCTGTCGCCCAGCACGACGAGCTGGCGGGCGACCAGCTGGTCCGCGGTCGGGCGTCCCGAGGGCGGCGGGACGAGGGGCGGGACCGGCACCCCGGCGCCGGGGACGACGAGCGCTTCGAGGGCCGCGAGGTTGGCCCGCGCCATCGCGACGAGCGCCGGATGGCAGTAGCCCCAGGCGGTCTTGTTCCACGTGGCGATGATCTGGTCGGCGGTCGAGGCGGACGACTGGAGCATCACGACCAGCGCGGCGTACTCGCGGGCCTGGAGGATGTCGTGGAACGCCCGGGCTCCCTCGGCGAGCGTCGGGTAGTTCCAGACGTGCTCGGGGGGATTGCCGAACGAGTTGAACGGCACCGCGCCCGGCTCGTACTCCGTCAGGTCGAGCGCGTCGTCGGTCGGGCCGCGGTCGGTCGCCTCGGACCATTCCTGGAGCACGCGGGCCTGGAGCGCCACCCGGTGCTCGACGGTCGCGGGCGACGGGACGGCGGCGAGGCAGGCCGCTACGTACTCACCACGCGTGAGGGCCACGCGTGAGATGCTAACCGCGGCGGCCCAGACGACCGGGGATTTGGCGGCTTTACTTTGCCACGGGAGTCGGCTACCGTTAGGGGTGTCCTGGGAGGGAGGAAGCGATGGGAGCTCTGGTCGTGTTGGTGGTCCTCGGGACCATCGTGTGGATGATTGCCGACGCCCGACAGAAGGGCCGCTCCTGGGGGAGCGTCACCGGGTGGGTTATCGGCGCCATATGCCTGTGGATCGTCGTGTTCCCGTGCTACCTCGTCGTCCGGCGGCACTTCGACGAGGCGATCGACCATGACACCGCGCCCACCTCGAAAACCCTAGACGTCTAGGCAATTCAGAGAGGAACCGACCATGCGAAAGCTCACCGTAGCCGCAGCCCTCGCCCTCGCGACATTGGGCCTCGCGACCCCCGCGGGCGCGGTGACCCACGCGAGCTACCCGCGCGGTCACGCTCTGTCGTGCCACGTCGGCTACCGCGGGCTAGTCCGGCACCACTGGGTCACGGTCGGCGGTCGGCGCATCCTGCGCGGCTACGTCGATTGCATCTGGCACCCGGTCGTCTCGTCCCTGTCGGCACCCGTCGCGACCCCCGGCCTTGCCTCGACAAACTGGTCCGGTTACGTCCTAACGGGTGAGTACCAGGCGGTGAGCGGTGAGTGGACCGTCCCGACGCTCAACTGCGCCGTCGTCCCGGGCGGGGTCACTGTGGACTGGGTTGGCGTCAACGGTTGGGACGGCTCGGCGAACCTCTTCCAGACGGGGAGCGAGTCGGCCTGCGTGAATGGCGTGCAGGCTAATGACGCTTGGTGGACTGACGCGGCGCTCGGCTACGTCGCCCAGGACCAGCTCGCGGTAAACGCGGGCGACGTGATCTCGGCCGAGGTCCAGCAGTCGTCCTCGGGGACGTGGACGGCGACGGTCACGGACGTGACCTCGGGCCAGAGCGCCACCGCGAGCGATTCGGCGGTCTACGCCGGCTCCTCCGCCGAGTGGGTCACCGAGGACCCTACCGTGCAGGGCAGCTCGGACCTCACCCCACTCGCCGACTTCGGGATCGTGACGTTCACCAACCTCCAAGTCGTCCCGACGAGCGCGCTCACCTACGCCGACGCGATCGAGATGCAGACATCCGGCGGCACGGTGGAGGCGATGCCGAGCCAGCCGCAGGGTGCCTCGTTCTCCGCCGCCTACGAACCGACGACCTGACGCACGCCCTGGTCGGGTCGGCGGGCAGGCAGAGCCTGGGGCTAGGTTGAGCCGACGTAAAAGGCGTGGAGAAAGTCCTGCGGGGCGGTGGCCAGTGTAGTTAATGATGACCCGCTGGTTTGGACGAGATATAGACCGAGGGTGTCGCTCGCCGCGCACTTGACACTTCCACAACCTGACGAGCCAGGGAAAGCCATATAGCTCGGCACTGTGCTACCGTTCAGCGTCGCATTACCGTTATGTTGGACCTGTGACTGGACGTAGTTCCCTCCGCTCCCCGCCCCACTGGCCATCACGACAAGGAACAGCACCGTGTAAATACCAGCGATAGGCACGATGACATTGTTCGATGAGACGGAGAACGAGTAGCCAGATGCCGTCGTCCCGCCGAGGGTGACCTGTGTCGCGCCACCACTGCCACATGAGGTCCCGGATGAGTTGTAATACAGTCCATACGGCGCCTCGTAGAGGAAGGTTTCGTTGTTGGCGACCGTGTTCCAATCGGACACCGCCAGCGTGTCACCCGTAACGTGTACCGGGGGCGTCCCCCAGCTGGCCACGGCTACGCCTCCGCCTTCCGCCCCGAGCGCGGGTTCGCTTTCCGCTCACGAGCGACGTGGGTCGCGACCGACTCACCAGGCTTGCCTCCGGTCGGCCCTGACGCGGACCCCCGCCCCATCGCCTCGTTGTCCTGCCGCCGAATGTCCTCGGCCGTCTCGCCGGGGAACCAGTGGCGCACGTCGAAGGGTCTGCTGGCGACCCAGTTCTCGACCTCCGTGTGATTCGCTGGCCAGACCACCTCGACCCACTGACCTCCGACCGCGGCGTTGGCGCAGTCGCAGCAGAAGAACCGACGGTCCGTGAAGCTCGCCATCTGCGCCGAGTTGCAGCCCGGGAACGGACACCCGACTACCCAGCGCCCGGCGTTCACGTAGGCCATCGCTTTGACGGTGGGGTGCACCGAGCGGTCGGCGATGACCTCCAGCTTGCGCTCAGGCGACAGTGGCACCTGGCCGCGGTGTTCGGCCGCCGAGCGCCAGACGATGCGCTGAGGGGGCGTCCAGGCGGGGTCCTCGGGCTGCTGCGCCGGGTCGGCGACGACGGCGTGGACGTGGGCGACGAGGGAGTCCACCAGCTTGTCGTGGATGTGGTCGGTCGGGTTCTCGTGCTTGTGGCGGCGGATTTGCTCGGCGACGTTGCCCGCCATCTGGAGCCGGTCGATGCCGGGACGCGGCAAATACGCGGCGTGAACCTCTGCGTGGTCAAGAACGGGGGCGATTCCGGGCACGCGCATCGGTGTCAGTGTAGGTCAGAGCGCTTCACAACGTTAGGACCCCTGTAGCGGACCCGAATTGCCAGCTACCCAGCACGATTGGCACCGTGGCGCTGACCGTGAGCGGTGCCGAGGACCCGGAGACATGGGCCAGCTCGAACGGGCTGGTCACGAGCGTCGTCCTCCACCACGGCCCGTCCCCGCTCGTCCCGAAGTCCACGTCGTGCTCAATCGACTCGATGAGCACGTTGCCCGTGTATTCGCTCCCCGGCGAGAACGCGGGGCTGCCGGCCATGCCCTGGTACTCGACGGTGATCTGGTCGTAGAGCGTGCGCCCGAGCATCTGCGGGAGGTTCGCCCCCAGGTTGAAGGTCTGGTCGAGCGTGAAGGCCGAGGGGCGGACCTGGGCCGCGGCGTAGATCACCCCGTACCACTCGGCGACCAGCAGGGCGTCCGAGTCGTAGAGGAACAAAAGCGAGGTGAGCCCCTGGAGGGTCCGGTCGCCGAACTGGCTGGCCGAGACCGCCATCCGCGCGTCCTGGACCTGCGAGAAGACCTGGATGGGGTTGCCGCTGCTCGCCGACTTACCATTGTCGTTCGCCGCCGAGGGCCGCGCGCTCTGCGCCTGGATGTCGTTCCAGACGTCCAGGTCGTCGATGCCGAGGGCGAACCCCTTGGCGACAAAGCGGTAGGTGCAGGCCGCGGTGTCGCCGAAGATGCCCTGCGAGGTGTAGGCGCGGGCCGAGTTCATGATCCCCACCGCGCCCCCCTGGCCGATGACGTACTGCCGGTTCAGCGCGTAGATGTTCCCGTCCTGGCCCTGGAAGATGAGCCCCGGTTCGGTCTCGGTGATGAGCTGCACGTAGTCGAGCGCCGTCGTCGTGGTGACGGGCTGGGTCTCGCCGTAGACGGAGGTCTTGAACGGCGTCCCGATGGCCGTGAGGCCCGCCGGGAACGCGGCAACGGCGAGCACCTTGTTCAGCCGCGCCGAGGCCCCCGCCGCGTTCGACGCGCCGAGGTCGTTGCCCTGGAACCACCAGCCGGTCGTGTAGTGGGACGCAACGTCAGGCTGGGTAAGCGCCGATGAGTAGAGGGCGACGTCCTGGATGAGGCCCGCGAAGCCTTGGGAGGGACCAGCGGAGCAGCCGATAAGGACGCCGGTGAGGTCGGTCGGATTCGAGTAGCTGGTACCCCTTTGCGCGGGATTCACGCCATCAACATAGAAGAAGCCAGTCGTTTTAAAGACGACGTGGTGCAGGTTCCCGTCAAGCAGCTCCGCCGAGGTCGTCCAGAGGACCACGCTCCCCGCGACGGAGAATAAGAGCTGCCCGGGAACGGTGGATGCGGTCGCCCCGGACCCCGTCGAGTATGCCCCGACATAGATGAGCACCGCGCCCGCGCCCGACCCCGCCGAGAGCAGCGTCCCCAGTGGCGCGAAGGTCACCGACTCCCCGACGTTGCTCCCCGTCGCGTTCCCGCTCATGTAGACCGTCGAGCCGACAATCGCTGTGACCGTCGTGTTGTTCGGGACGTCCGCCGCGACCACGACCCAGCCCACCTCCACGCCCGTGGTTGATCCGACGCTCGTGAGCTCGTTGTTCGTGTTCGACGTCGCCGTGGTGCTGACCAGCTGCGCGCCTAGGTACTGAATCCACGCCTCGAACGTCCAGGCGGAGGCCGAGCCGAGCGGGTTGCCGAGCGTGGCGAACCCGCCGTTCGGCGCGTTGGTCGCGTTCGAGAGGTCGAGCGAGGTCGACGGGTCGTAGACGAACTGGGGCGTCGCACCCAAGAGCGGCAGGCCACCGGTGCCGTTCAGGAGCTGGCCGGGGAACGGGCCGTAGCCGGAGGCGGTCGACGGCGTCGAGTCCTTGAGCTGCGAGGGCAGCGTCGAGGATTGCTGAGTGTCCTGGCCGGGGGAATCGCCGCAGCGCCAGTAGGCGCAGAGCGTCGATTCGGCCTCGATGAGCTGGGCGTAGTTGTCCCCCGCCAAGTAGCGGAGCGAGAGGAACTGGAAGGCGTCCACGGCGTGCAGCGTCACCTCGACGTTCAGTTGGTCGTCGAGGCCCGGCGTGAGCGACTGGAGGTAGCACCAGGCCACCGGGTACGTCACCCCCTGCCACGCGGCGGTCACGCGCACGGCGTTCATCGGCTGCATCCCGGTGCCCGAGGCGGAAAGGAAGCTCGACGTGTTCCAGGGGTCGAACGTCCCGTCGCGCCCGTCGAGCACGATGTCGAGCGTCCCGGCCTCGATGCGGTCGAGCTCGTGCTGGCGCCCCAGCGTCGTCTTGAAGGACCGCACGTAGCGCGTCACGTTGCGCCAGTTGTTCGTGAACGGGTACGGGTCGGCGGAAATCTCCACCTGGACCTGGGGCATGTTCCCGCCCGGCGTGTTCGTCGCGGGGGTTCCCGGGAGCACCGCGCAGAAGCTCACCCCGAGCGCCAGCCAGAGCACGGACGAGCCGAGGCCCCAGGTCGGCTGGTGCGAGCTCGTCCCCGAGTCGACCAGGTAGACGACTGAATCCCCGGTGGTCCCCGTGGCAACGGTCGTGAAGCCCGTGGGCGTGGAGGTCACGGCGACGGAGGTCTTGGCGACCCCGATGAACAGCTCGCCAGTCTGGAACCCTTGCATGGCGAAGCCGATCTGGGGATGGGCCGAGGTCCCGGCGTTGGCGTTTTCCTGGTCCATCGCGTTGACGGTCGGCGGCCCGGTGAACTCCATGAGGACCAGCGTGAAGTCCGTCGCCGAGGCTGAGGCGAGGGTGACCGTAACGGTCGTGTTGCCCCCAATCGCGCCGCTCGCGTTCCAGCTCTCGATGCCGAGGGAGCCCGAGGCGTAGGCGTCGGTGTTGCGAATCCACGGGTTGCCCTGCGAGTCGGTGACGCTCGCCGTGGCGACGCCGTTCCCGGTGAACACCACCAGCGAGAGCAGGTGCCCCTTGCCGACGCCGGAGAGCGCGACCGTCTGCGTCATCGCGCCCGCGTTCGAGGCGTGCGCCGACTGGGTGAGCGTGGTCGCCATCTACGGGTTGCCGGTCCCGCGGCCGACCGAGCGCGAGTTGAGGACGTTCTGGCCGGTGGCGCGCGCCCCGCGCAGCATGTACTTCTGGACCGCCGTCGCCAGCGTGCGGCCATCGAGAACGACGGTCGTGTGGAGGTCGCCCGAGACGTTGACCGTGTGGCCCGCGTCGACCGAGGACTTCACGGACTTGACGGCGGTGGTCGCGGTGTTGACCGCGGTGGTGACCTTGGCGATGTCGACAGGCTTGGCGAGCTTCAGGGTCGCAGCAGTCACCGCCGCGATGTCGGGCGTCTTGGCGAGTTTCGACCCGAGCGAGTTCACGGCGATGGTCGTTTTGTCCGTCGAGGTCTTGATCCCGAGGACCTTCTGCTGGGCCTCCTTCAGCGACTCGCCCATCTTCATCAGCCCGACGACCTGATCCTTCTGGGCCTTCGTGAGCTCGATGTCCGACCGCCCGGTGTCGTAACTGCCGAGTGCCGCGTTCGCTGCGATCTGTTTCTCACTCGGCACCGTCTTGGGCAGCGCGCCGATTGCGTCGAGGAAACCGCCCGCGAGGTCGGCCCCGATCTTGGGTATCGCGCCGACGAACGGGATCGAAGAGACGTCCTTCATCCACGACGGCATCGCGGCCTCGCCCGCCGCGGCCCCCGGTATGAGCTTCGTCCCCAACGAGGCGATCTGCGCGGTGATGACGGGCAGAATCAGGCTGGCCGCGCTAAAGCCTCCAGCCTCTCCCGCGCCCGCGGCTCCCGCACCAGCCGCGGCGCCGCCGCCCAGCGCGAGACCGGCCCCCGCGCCCGCGGCTCCCGCCGCTTCGGCGGCGTCCTCTCCGCCTGCACCCAGGTCCTCGCCTGCCGTGGCACCGCCAGCCGCGACGTCTTCGGCGGCGCCTGCGCCACCTGCCACCAGGTCCTCCGACGCCGTCTCGCCACCCGCGGCCAGGTCCTCTGCCGCTCCGGCGCCACCCGCGCCCAAATCCTCCGCGGCCGAGGCGCCACCCGCGCCGATACCCTCTCCGGCCACCTCGCCACCCGCGCCCAGGTCTTCCGCGGCGGCGGCGCCGCCCGCACCCAAATCCTCCGCGGCCGAGGCGCCCCCAGCTCCTACGTCTTCAGCAGCAGCAGCACCGCCAGCGCCCAAATCCTCCGCAGCAGCCGCGCCGCCCGCACCGACATCCTCGGCAGCAGCAGCACCACCCGCGCCCAGGTCTTCAGCAGCCGTGGCACCGCCAGCGCCCAGGTCTTCCGCGGCAGTCGCACCGCCAGCGCCCAGGTCTTCCGCGGCCGTGGCACCGCCAGTTCCCAGGTCCTCGGCGGCTGTCGAGCCACCCGCAGTGAGGGACGCGGCCGCGGTCTTCGCGTCGGCGATCAGTTGCTCACCGGCCTTGGCGATTCCCTGCTGCAGCGTCTCGGACGCCTGGGAGGCGTCGGTGTTCAGGGCCGAAGTCTCGTCAGGGCCGCCCTTCAGTCCGAACAGCTTGAGGACCGCCTGGTACGCCGATTGCGCGTTGGCGACGAGCTTGCCGAGGGCGTCCACGGCGAACGCGGTCACCGCGACCCCGAGCACGCCCACCACCACCGCGGCCAGCGTGTAGGCCGCGATGCGGTTCTTGTTGAACCACTCGACGACCGAGGCGGTGACGTGGATGACCGTCTCGATCTTGGGGATGAGCACCCGCCCGAGGCGCACTCCGTAGTCGTCGACCGCCGCCTCCAGCATGTGCAGCTGGCCGTGCAAGGTCTTCATCTGGAGGTTGGCCGCGTGGCTGGCCGTGCCGTGCTTGGTCACGGCCGCGGTGGCCTTGTCGAACGCCTCCGGGCCGGCACGGACGAGGGCCAGGACCTTGGCGGACGCGGAGCCGAAGCCCAGCGCGGTCAGTTCGGCCGTCGCCTGGGCGGTCGTCATGCCCTTGGTCTTCTCCGCCAGCTGGGAGATGATGGACCCCCAGCCGACGAACTGGCCCTTGGACGTCTCGACGGTGAGGCCGAGTTCGCGGTTGGCGAGAGTCGCGGACTTCGCCCCGTCGACCGCGGAGGTGAACGCCTTCCACAGCACGCCCTGGGATGCCGACATCGCGTCCGTCGTCGCGGTCAGGTCCTTGCCCGTGAGCGCCCCCGACTCGTAAGCGGCGGCCGCGCTCCGCAGGGCAGGCGGGAGTGCCGCGGTGGCGGCGCGAATCTGGTCCTGGGCCTTGGCGGCGTCGGCGGCGGGCTTCAAGAGCGCGGTCATCGTCGTGGTGAGCATCGACATCGCGGCCCGGCCGGTCTCGCCGTGCTCCGTCATGTCCACCAGCAGGCCCGAGAGCTGCCCGAGGGAGGGCGAGAGCGCGCCGAGCTTGGTCCGTGTCCGCTCCAGGCCGGAGGTCAGCGAGTCGACGCCCTGGCCGGTCATCTGCGAGGCCGAGTAGAGGACGTCGGCGGTCGAGGCGGCGTCCTTGGCGTGCAGCTGGAACGCCTGCATCACCCCCGCGAGGGCGCCGGTCGTGTCCGAGAGTGACCCCAGCCCGGCGTCGGCCAAGGACGTGGCCGCCTTCATCTCCTCCAGGGCGTCGGCGGTCGTGTAGGCGCCGGATTGCAGCGACTTGAACTGGGCGGCGACCGGGGCCAGCGCCGCCTCCATCGCGTTGGCGGACTGCTCGGTCGACCCCGCCGTGCCGAGCAGCGCGTTGGCGAGGTCGTTCGACTGCTTGGTGGACTGGCCCAAGGCAGCTTGGACCTTGGCCTGCGAGGTCTGGAAGTCCATCGCCATCTTGACGGACATGACGCCGACCGCGGCCCCGATGCCCAAAAAGGCGAGCGTGACGAGCTTGCCCGCCTTTATCAGCCGCTCGTCCTGCAGCACGCCCGTGTCGGTGGACGCCACCTCGGCCTCGGCGAGCTTGCCCTGCGCCTCGGCGTTGGCGAGGGTCGCGTCGCGCATCTCCTTCTCGGCCACGGCCTGCCGGTCGAGCGCGCCCGACTGCGCGGTGGACGCTTCCTCGCCCGTGATCTGCCCCTTGTTGATCGCGTCCTGGGTCGCGATGAGGTCGGCGGAGGTCGCGGCGAGGCGTTCCTGGGCGTCAGCGAGCTGGGAGCTGGTCGCCTCGGCGCGCGCCTGGGCCAAGTCGAGGTCGTCGGTCGAGCCCGCCGTCTCGCCGAGGACGTCGCGGACCTCGGCCAGCTTGTCGATGAACTCGCTGGCGGAGAGTTGAAGTTCCCCGAGGATGGGCGGAAGGATGCCCCCGGCCATCTCAGGCCCTCATCACTTCAGACCAGGCCGTGGCGAAGATGCCCTCTATCGCCCCCTCCAGGTCGTCGAGGCCCTTCTCCATGTAGAACGAGCCCGTCTGCGTCACCGACTCGACCTGGACCCAGTTCCCGTCGATCTGGAACTTCAGGTACGGCCCGTTCTTGGCGTGGATGGTCCCGCCGAGA
>Ga0208036_1001068_pt1 | contig 12911 bp, 26 predicted proteins | sample June2015DPH_11_1_2_FD_184706 | JGI IMG/M metagenome (GOLD analysis project Ga0208036, IMG submission 184706) | Peatland microbial communities from SPRUCE experiment site at the Marcell Experimental Forest, Minnesota, USA - June2015DPH_11_100... | ecosystem: Environmental > Terrestrial > Soil >...
GCCGACGTGCGCGTTTTGCTTGAAAGCGGCGTCCGTGATCACACGCAAGTAACCCGGATTGACCCCGTCCAAAACTGCATTGGTGCTATCGGATGCGCCAGTTGAAAGGACTGTTTGTGTTGCCCATTTTTCAAGCGCGAAAGACCCGGTGAAAGTGCCGGTGCCTTTGTATTGGTTCCAAACTTGGTCGCCCGCCGCGCTCAAAACCGGGATCGGCGGCGCGAGCGTGAAAATCAGTTGCAAGGTGATCACGACATAATCTGAAACACCGATCACTTCCGGCGCGCCCAAAACTACGCGGCCTTTGATGTTGGGATTTGCCCCGCCGGTGCTGCCCCAACCGAGTTCGTTGATCGTATAGGATGTAACTTTCGTATTGATGATGAAAGTGCGTTGATGCGTGACTGTGGCAACGCCGCCCGCATAAACCGGCGTGGTGCTGCACGCGCCCGACGAGGTCACATAGGCATCGTAATTGTAAGAGAACGCAACCAGTTTCGTTTGCTGCGTCAACCAGACAGTTCCGGCGTCGCCGACGGGCACGGCACGCGAAACGTCCACAACGGCGGTTGTGCCGCCGCCGCCGATGCTTTGGATATACGCTTCAAGTCCGCCGGTCCCGTGGCCGAATTTGAAAATCCCGCCGACCATTGCGCCGGTGAAAAATGGAGCGGACGCGGTGATCGTGGTGAGGGCTTGCGTGAAAGTGATCACGCCGCCGGTGATATAATTGGCCGTTGCATCCGATCCGACACAAAGGTTTGTAAAAATGTCAGCGGTGCCGGTCATGTTCGCCAACGCAGTCAGTCCAGCGTCAAGGACGACATTGTGGCCACGAATTTCGCGCTTCACCCTTCGCGTCACGGCATCATGCACGCGGAGCCGGTAATTGACTTGAAGTTTTGTTTTCATTTAATTAGTCGAAACTCCCCACCCTTTTCCTTGTAACGAAGCCTTGCTTAGTAGCCCGGCAGCAGATGGAGCAGAATTCAAACCGCCGGAAGCAATGAAATTCCCATCAAGCATCCCGTTGGCGTCACATGCAGCCAGAGCCGCATCAACTGCTGCTTGTGTCAGCGCGCATGAGTTACAATCGAATATCACTAACTGTGGACAATTTGAAATAGTCGCCGAAACTTGCGAGTTGTTTCCCGAACAATATAGCACCGTTAATTGGGTCAAGCCGGTCAAATCCAAATCAACGAGTGCCCCGTTATCTTGGGCGGAAAGAATCTGTAATTTTACGCATGAACTCACGTCCAACGCGGTTAAATTCAGGTCTCCAATGTCTCCGGACGAAACGTCCAAATATGTTAAATCGCCGCTGAAATTAGAATCCACGGCACTAATACAAGGCCATACTTTGCAAAATGCATTTGAACCAGCCACAAACGCGTTGCTGTCGTTGGCGTAAATGACAATCGTTCCGCTGGCGTCTTGCACGGCGAAATATCCAGTGCTTGTTTCGGCGGTGAAATTGTAATCCGTCGAACCGTCACCTGTTAAAATGGCTGTTTGATCTTTCATGCGAAACAGGGAGACGCACGAAATGGCGTCTCCGACCTCCTCTCCGGTTGTGATTGGCACGGCAATCGGGTGAACCAGCGTAACGCATGAAATGAGCGTGTCGGGAGCGTCGGAAATAGCAATGTCAATTTCCGGCGAGTGATAAAGTGAAACGCATGAAATGAGTGTGTCGGGATTTTCGCTGCCGGTGATCGGGATTGCGCCGGGCGTGTGCATATAGAAGCACGACAAATCGCTGCCCGGATTTTCACCGGCGACAAGCGTTTCTTCAATCGGAGCAATGAGCAAAAAGCACGACAAATCGCTGCCGGGATTTTCCTGCATGAGCAGATCAAACGTGTCAGGCCGTTTGATGGTGAGCAACGGCGTCGGAGTGGCATTGATTTGCTGATATGGATCGTATGGCTTGAACACATTTTATCAGGCCGGGATCGCGGCGTAAATTTCGGAAATAATTGCGTTGATCGCGGCGGCTTGGATGATTGAGTAATCGCCGGACACGTCGAAACGAACGGGCGTGAGCGGTTGCACCGCGCCGATACTTCCATCGGCAAGGCCGGTCGCGTTCTTTTTTTGCAGGAAATACTTGTCAGCGTTCGAGCAGTTGAAAACTTCGATTGCGATCCGGTAGAGCGGCAACCATTTTTTGCCGTTGATGTCCAAAAACGACGATCCGGTGAGATCGGGAATTTGAATTGAGACGGCGGCGTTTGCGACGGGATAAACCGGGTTCGCCACGTTTTGAATATAAGCGTTGGAAAGAATGAGTTGGTTGTTAACGAAGTCGGAAAAACCCGTCCAGATCGAAACCACGACCGGAACGGTATTCGGATTTTGAATGTCCACTACGTCGAACGCCACGGTGTTCTCGCCGGGCTGCTGTCGTGTCCCCTGCCCTTGTTGATAAAGTGAATAAGAGTCGGTGCCGTAGCGATGTCCGCGCGCGCGGATGTTGACCGCGCCGGTCGCAATGACGAGATAGAAACCCGTCCCGCCGCCGGGAGCGGTCACTGTCGCGCCGGCCGCGATTGGCAGGTTTGAAATTTGTCCGCCGATGTTGCGTGCCATAAAAATCAGCCCATGAAATCGTCGCCAGAATCGTCGCTATAATCGCCGCTGCCCGAATCGTCGGAAGATGTCGAATAATAAGTGGTGCTTCCGCCGCCACTGGACGATCCGCCGCTGAAAAGGTTGCCGATCCCGCTGCCGACTCCGCCAAAGAGACTTGCAAGACCGCTGCCAAGCCCGGACGCAGCTTGCGTGAGGCCGGGCTGCGTGGCGTTGATCACGGCGTTTTGAAGCCGGTTTTGATTCCAGATGTAAAACACCGCGACACCGGCCACGGCCAGAATCACGACGCCGAGAAGTGTATTGTTTTTTTCCATAAATTTTTCAATAGCTTAATCCCAAAAACGTCGGCAACGTGCCTTGCCCGGAATTGGTATATCCCTGCGAGTTGCCGGTTTCAAGGATGTTTTCGAGTTCTTCGCCCCATGTCAAATCGGCTTGCGATCCAACTCCGACGGAAGTGAAGCCGGTTCCTTTTGCATTTTTATACAGCAAAAAAATCACGGCCACGGCTGCAAGGCCGATCCCGACGTGAATCATCAAGTCTTTGTTCATGTTGCCGGTGCCCCTTTCGAGTTGACCGCATAAATAATCAACGCCGCGCCCGCGCCGACGCCGACGATCACGAGCGCGTTATCAAGTCCTTCGCCGGTTTGCTGCGCGCTGCCCTTCGCGGTGAAATAAGCGAAAGTCACGATCCCGACGCCAGCCCAAAAAACCCATGAGTGCATTATTTTGTTCATCGTTTCCCTCCGCTTTTGTGGACTGCGTAAATCAGGATCGCAACGCCGGTCGCAATGCCGACGATCACCACGGCGTCGGAAATTCCTTTCCCGGCTTCCGTGCCCGCCGCGTTGCCAGACGACGAGGAAAACCACCACACGCCGCCGACGCCCGCGATCAAAAGTGCTGGATAAAGCAAAGGCATAATCAATTTGTGTTATCGCCGTTCCGGTTTGCCCGGTAGAGATCAACGGCGAGCAATCCCGCCGCAATCACCAGTGACAATTTCGGTTTCCAAAAAGCGAGCGCGATCCCCGCCGCGTAAATGCCGAGCGTTTTCGCTTCATCCGGCGTGTAGGGATTCGGATCGTCTTTGTAATAAATCCAGTCCCCGACAACATAGGCCGCCGCAAGGCCGACCATTGCTTTTTCGTGCCCCATTTGACCGGCAACGAACGGGACTGCTGCCAAAGCCAAAGCTGCGTATGGAATTTTGTTCATATTATTTTCGGGTGATGGCGTAAATGCCGATTGCCGCCGCTGCTGCGACTGCGATCCACGCGCCGGTTGACATTTTGCTCCCATTCGTGCCGGTGCCGCTTGTGAGCGGTTGCTGCGTGCTGCCCGCGTAAATAATTGTCGGCTGGACTTGCGTTGACGGCGTTGCAGCATTGGTGAGGGCTTGCGCGGCGGCTTCAAGCTGCCCGGCGGTCTGCCCGGAAATCAGGTGATCAATCGTGCTGAAAGCAAGCGCGGTGTTTGTGTTCAGCGCGTTCAAGTTCAGATCGGTTTCATTTTGCGAGTATTGCAGCGCGGCCATGCCGAGATTTTGGCCGACAGCCAGCGCGTTTGTGCCGAGATTGATCCCGGCCAAGCCAAGATTTGTCCCGGCGTTCACCACACTACCAGCAAGTAAAGTGTTTGAATTGATCGCGTTGTTTGAAACGGTGCCAACGGTGTCGCCTTCGTGTTCAATGACACCTGCTTCCGTGTGCGATTCGTCGGATGCAAGGCCGACAACGGAAGCAACGGCGGCGGCGGCGGCGTTAATGGCCGCTTGCGAAGTCGCCACGTCGCCCGATGTCGTGGTGATGTTGATCGAGCCGGTGCTTGCTCCCGCGCCGACTGCCACGCCCGCGCCCGCGCCCGTTTGCAGCGCGTTTTCCTGATTCGTCACTGGCGTTGACGTTGACGATGAACTTGAACTTTTTCCCATATCACACCTGTAAATTTTTTTCTAACACCGTGCCGGTCATTTCGTAACCGCGTTTGACCGCGCTTTCAATCAGGCCGCGCCGCGCCGTCATAAACATAATCCCGCGCGCGTGATCTTCCCGCGCTATCATTTCGCAGCCCAAAAACGGCAACCACGGATCGGGTTTTCCATTCCCGACGAACGCCGCCGCGTTCACGATCAGCCGGTTTTGCTGATCGGTGCTGTAAAAAACGACGTATTGCGGAACACCGTCGCGCTGAATTTCGCGGGACTTGTAATGTCCCTTCGCCAGCCCGCGCGACAACCAATCAACGTCGTCATATTTACTGCCGACCAACGCGAGCGTTTTCTGCCCGCGCAAAATTGATTCTTCACTGGCAATCGCCAGAGATAGAATCTCCCCGCTGCTCATCAATTTCACCGGGACTGTGAGCGCAAAGCGTTTCGGCTCGCCACGGCAACCGTCGGAACACCCGTCGGATTGTGTGACGCGCCCAAGTTATTCGCGCCCGCATTTGACGTAACCGGCATACGTCGGATGCCCGACGTGACGCCGGTGACGGCCACGGTTTTTTGATAAGCAACTGGTTTTCGGATCAACGGATTTTGCATAAAATTATTTTTTTCGCATTATAAGCCAGAGCGCGCCCGCGCCCGCGACAAGCAACACGATCCAAATCATTGACGAACTGCCCGTCGTGGTGCCGACAAGCCCGCTTGCCGTCGGAGTGCCGACGGAAGTTCCCGCGCCCGGCGACTTTGTGGTTGCAACTGCCGTCGCATCGGCGACGGGATTGCTTTCCTGACTCACATTTGCGGGATAGACCGGCGCAAAGTTGATCGCGGCGTCAACGTAGATCGGCGCGCCGCTTGTCGCAGCCGAGGCTTGCGAAGTCGAAACGCCGATGTCGTATCCCATTGTCATACACTTTTCACTTTACCAAAAACGCGCCGGGCTTTCACCCGACGCGCCCGATGAACCAGACAACAAACACTTGCCAGTTTATTCGTAACGGTTCTGCAAACGCTCCTGCACGATTGTCAGTCCCATGCCGATTGCGCTGTAAAGACTCCACTTCAAAGCCGACGCGAATTTCAAGCAGTCCTGAATTCGCTGGCCTTTGTCGGCCACATAAGAATAATCGAAGATCGTGGTATCAAAACCGCGTTCGATCAAAGCCTCAACCAACTGGTCAAGCTGCCCGCCGACGGTGCCGATGAAACCGCTTTCAATCGTTTGCCCGTCTTGCAGCAAAATGGATTGCGTCAACTGCGCGCGAGTCGCGCCGGTCAAGTGCATCCGCAGGATCGGCCACGGAGAGATCGGCACGGTTTGGCCGGTCAGAATGTTTTGCCCGGCGTTCAACGTCGGGGTGAACGCATGGCGCGCGATGATTTGCAGCATCGGTGCCGGTGCATTGCCCGCGACAAGCGCGTTTTGATAAGTGCCCGCGTCAATTTCGCCCTGCACCGTGTTACGAATGAAGTCATACTCATAGACTCCCACGACGCCCACTTGCTGATAACCCGGATTGATCGCCATTTTGATTGCGAAGGTTTGCTGCCCCGCCATGTCCCATGAAGTGACGGACGGACGACGGGTGAAATTGCGCCACGGTTCCGTAAAGAAGATCGGAAACTGGCCAAGCGAAATCGGCTCATTGTTAAACAAGGCGCGATTTATTTCTTGCCGCGCCGTGAGGTCGCCGGGGGGCGAGCCGTTGACAAGCAACTGGCAAATGCCAAGCACCGCGCCAGCATCGGCAGCAGTAGGCGTGCCGATGGACAAAATTGTGTAACCCGTCGGGTTTCTACCGATACCAACGGCGGTCACATTAAGCACCAAGCCCGCGCCGGTCGCGTCCACGACGCTAACGTGATCATTTGCGAGAAAACCAGTGGCGGCAACGCCAACGGGCGTCGCAAGCGTCGGAACGCCGTAAGCGTTCACGGTCAGGGCGATTGTGTCGCCGTTGAAAGCACCGGCCACGCTGGACAATACAACACCGGCCAGCGTCGCGCCGCCGGTATAATTCACGGCGGTCACTTGAAATCGGACATTGTGGAAACGGCGATCCGTTTCCAAGTTGACAAGCACGATGGACGTGCCGACTTGGATGCCGCCGAGTTGGTCAATTTGCGTTCCGTAGTTCGCGGAACGATTGCGCTGGATGCGCGTTGCTGTTTTGGTTGCGATTCCTGCCATATTTTTTCTGTGCCTTTCTGTTAAACGAGTTGTTTTTCTGCGTTTTGGAAATCAGTAATAAGTCACCGTTGCGCCCGCCGCGCTCGCGCCGGAAAGCCAAAGGTTCGCGCCGATTTTAGAGAGTCCCGTCGGCATATCGGAAGCGGGTTGATGGAGTGACACGATGAAAAAGCCACCGGCGAGTCCGGCAACGACGGCAAGCACGATCAAATGTTTGTGGTTCATGTCAGTTTCCGGTTGTCCAGCCCTTCACGTCGGAGTAACCGCGAAGCCAGATGCCCGCGCCGACGGCCAAGACTGCGATCACGACGGCAATGGCGATGTTCTTTGCGTCCATGATGATTTAGCTGGAGTGTGTCCAGCCGGTTGAATTGTGTTTCCAGTGATCACGCCGGTCATACCAATAGACCGCCACAGCACCGGCGAGGACTGCCAACGCGAGATAAAGACCTGTTTTTCCGTTCACGCTGCGAACTATCCGCGTGAAATCGAATTTTGGGAAGCCGTCAAACCTTCGCGCGAAAACTTACGCGCGGGCTTTTACGTAGGGATAGAAAACGACGATCAATTTGTAAGTGGATCGTGTTTTCGTTTTGCGGCGGAGATTTTGGAGATAACCTTCGACTGTGCGCGCGCTGATTTTCATGGCGTCCGCGATCTGTTTGGGAAATTCACCGTGCCCGACGTGCTGCGCCACTTCGCTTTCGCGCGGAGTCAGCTTGAACTTTTTTTCCGCGTGTGAAAATTTCATCGGAACGGTTGACAAGATAAAAAATCCACGATCCGCCACAATAGCGTCCGGCGTGGTGCCGGTTCAACGATCCGCGTCTCAATGACGGGCACCGGCGCGGAATGGACTAACCCTTTTTTGTTATTCTCACGACAAATTCGGTTTGCCGTGTCCCGATCCCGTCGCAATGCTTCCCGCTGCGCTTTTTTCATTGTGTGAGGTAGAATTTTTCCGCCGGTTTGAAACGCCGCGCGAAAAGATACTCAAATTGCCCAAGCTGCGTTGACTCCATGAGTCTTTCATCCGCGAATTCCTTGCGCCAGAGATCGGCGGCTTCCGTGGCTTGCCGGAAAAGAAACAGATGCCCGATTTGCTGCCTCATTCCGGGCAACAAGTCCGCGCCGGAATGTCCGATCACAAAAAATCTGTGGTGCCGTCCGTTCATCATGGTAAAAACGGCCATGAGATCGCGGTCGCGTCCGATGGAGATCGCCGCTTCGTCCGCAACCACAAAAAGATTTTCATTTTGCCAAGCCGCATCCCAAAACTTTTGCGGATCGTAGAACACCGTGCCGCTATCCGGCCACCAATTCCCGACTGGATCGCATTTCGGGTCAAAGTAAATGGAGCGGATGCCCTTCGTTTTCCAAAAATGCCACGCGATTTTTCTCGCCAGCGTCGTCTTTCCTGATTTAATCATTCCAAACGCCGCCCCGTTGATCATGTCGTCAAGCATAAGAGTCAATTCGGTTCAGATTCTTCTTCGGTTGCTGTTTCTGCCGCTGGTTGTGGCGGCGTTGTCTGTCGTGGTGCTGGCGGCGGCGGTGATTCTGGTTGCGGGCTTTTTGGTGCTTCTGGTTTGGTTTCTCCTTGTGGCTTTTCAGATGGCTCGCGCGGCGGGATCGGTGCTGTCGCGGGCTTTTTCTTCTTAAACTTCGCCACGATCAGCGGGAACCGCATTGCAAAATACGTTCCCATGAAAATATAGAGTTCCACGACCGGCGAAGAAGCTTTGACGCCGACGTGGACAAGGAAATTCCACCAAACTTTCACGCCTTCCGCGCTTTCATCGTAAAGAACTTCGCCTTCCGGCGTCTTGATCGTGACTGGCTGGAAACCTTCACCAAAAACGGCGCAGCAAATCTTCACGATCACTTGCCAGATGAAAACGGCATACTTCCGCGAGTCTGCCGGGGCAGCGGCGGGCGGCGGCGGCGGATTGAGTGGCGCGCCCGGCGCGGCGGGTGGACTTCCCGGCGTTCCGCCCGGCGGATTTGTCGGCGGCGGCGGAATGTTCGCATCAATTTTCGGCGGCGTCACGGTTTCGGATCCAAAAATTTCAGTGTCCGGCTTCACCGGCGACGCCGCAACTGGAATTTCCGGCGGAACGGGAGCGGGAGCGGGCGAAACCGGCGCGTGAGTGATCACTGGCGCGGGCGCGGGTGCTGGAATGTTCGCAACTGGTTTCGGCGGCGGATTTTCAACGGGTGCCGGTGCGGGCGTGGAAATTTCAGTGGTGTTCACTTTGGGCTTTCGGTGATGCCCCGTGTTTTGAGCAACAAATTTTTCAGGATGTTCGCGCCGCATCCGAATCATCCTTTCGCGTGAGGCCGCGCGCTGTTTTTCAGAGCGAGTGAATTTTTGTTTCAAGCCGGGCATTTGAGTTTGGGAAAAGAAACGAGGAAAACCAGCCGCTCCGATCTTCCCCGTCTCCCCATGCACGATGAATTTCGCAAAAACGCCCCGGACTGTCAACACCCAAAATCGAAAATTTCGAGCGGAGCGAGCAAACCATTCCAAAAGCGTTTTTCACCGAGCGAAGCGAGCATAATAATACAGATATACATAAGGAAGTGAACGAGCAATAAATTTTACCCGCCTTTCGGCGGAAAAAGACACACCGGGGGGATTGTAAGGGGGGTTGCCGTAGAGCCGTCAAGGACTACTTAATCACAACATATTCACCGTTTTTCGGGGGTTATTCGCTAGTTGTTCACAAGCCAGTTTCGTGCTTCAAATGCCAGTGAAACGAGGATTTTGTGCTGTTTTGGGTTATCGGTAACGATAAAGTTATTCACCACACCGATTTTGCGGTGGAAAAGGCAAGATTTAGTTATCCACACGGCCAGCTTCCGCTTCGATCTCTTTGACGGCGGACTCCCGGAAAGCGGCGGCATTGAGCTTGTGGATGATCTCATGGAATTTCGCCACGGCAAGCTCGCGGGACAACGGCACCGCGCCGAGCATGACGGCCTTGTTGCGCTTGTTGAACGTGAGATCGTAGTGCGGGAAATAGTCGTCGTCTTGAAACCATGCGCGCTTGAGGCCGCACTTGTTCGCAAGGGCGTGAAGTTCCGCCGGGGTATCCGCGAACAAGTGGCAACTCCGCGCGTATTTCCACGCCTTCGAGCGCACACAGTTCATCAAGGGATCAACATACACGCTCATGTTTTGATCGGCGGAGAAAAGTAAAGGTTGCCCGCGATTTCCTGCAAACAGCAACCATATCGGCTATAACTATCCGTCACTAAAGCCGCGTAACACGCCGTCATTTTCAAACCCGACACACGCATTAATTCGCGGACGGCTTGGCTTCGCGGCATTGCTTTTTGGCCGTTATCAAACACCGACGCGAGACATTCCAATTTCATCCGCCCGCGATGTTCCGGCGGCGGACGCGGCGGGCTTTGTGGCCGACGTTGCTCCACTTCGATTTTGTTGCGCGCATTTTCAAGCGTGATGGACGCCCGATAAAGTAATTCGCGGGCGGCGTTGATGTTTTTGAGTGCAAACCCGGATAGAATTTTCGCGTCCAGTGGTTCGCTTGTGTTGCATTGGTAGAGGTCGCTTTTGGCGAAGGCAACCAGATTTTGAGCGTGTTCTATGAGTTCGCGGATGCTCATAATTAAAAAAGCGTTTGCCGGTAGCGTTTCCACATGGCGATTTCCGCGTTTATCACCCGCACGCTTGCGACTGTGACAACAAAGTGAAATTTCCACCAAGCGCGGTCGAGGCCGGGGCGGAACATTTCCACGATCACGCGCGCGCGCTGCCAGCGCAGCTTTGAAATGGCACCGTCAATGCGCGCCAGTTCCGCCCGCAATGTTTCGGCCAGCATCATTTGAAGGCGAGTTCCGGGGTTTGCAGGAACATACGCCGCTTTTCCAGCACGGATTTTTCGTGCCGCAAATTGCGGACGCGGTTTGCGTGTTTTTCGTGTTTCGGATCGAGCATATCAGCGGCCTTGCGCCCGGCAATTTCGATTTCCTTGTCCAGCCAAACGAAACGCTGGTCAACTTGCGCCGTCGTGGTGAATTTTTTAGGGTCCATTCGGGTTCTCCGATCACTTTCCGCAGATCGTGCAATACGCCTTGCCGCACTTTTTACAGCGGCGTTGATAGGGGACGACGTGGCCGTTTGGACAAAGCCGAAACGGAATCGTGCCAACTATCGGCTCATGCACGCACTTTATTTTTTTGGGTTGTTTGCTCATGCGCGGGAGCCGATGAGGTTGCGGGTATGCACCCAACGGTTAGCAATGTCACCGTTTTGGAATTTCACCGTCCAAAACTCGCCACGGCCTGAATTATCGTCGGGCAAGTGTTGCTCAAGCAACCGGGCAACGCCTTCGGGCAGTTCGTCGGTGATCGGTTTTTGAAAAACTTTAACTGTGTCGTTTTGTTTCATCGGTAACTTTCTTTGCCGGCAAATCCCATCGGCCATGAACGCGCGGGGCAACCATTTTTTCAAACTCCTCGGTTGTGACAACCGATGTCGGGATTGAAACCACCAACGGATTGCCAAGTTGTTTGACGTAAAATTCAGCGTCACCGTTTGCAAAACAGTTCACAACTTTGCCGTCCTCATAGACGATTAGAATTTTCGCGGGCATAAAAAAGCCGCACGTCCAGTCGTGCCGAGTGATGCAGTTACGCCGTGAGGCGCGAAAGCGTCGGACACTTCCAAACGTGCGGACGGGGTTTGTTGGTTCTTCGGTTTCTGCATCACGGCTCTACTTTAGCAGAGACCGTGCCAAGTGTCAAGCGGTCACATTCCGGCGGTTTTCCGCCGGTGATTGTGCGAGCGCGTCACTATTTGAGGCACAGAGGCCGGTTTTTGGACAGACAAGGGGCTTGCCGTGGCCGCTGCGGGGCGTTTGACTGGTGCCGCAACGGTTTTAGCCGGAAGCACCGGCGGCACGGCGGCGGGGCTTTTAACCGCTGCCACGTTGACGGGCGAAAAGACGTGTTTGATCCCGGCCACGATCTTGCTTGCGGGCGCGGGCGGCGCCGCGATTGCGGCTTCCGCTTTGCGGGCTTCGGTGACTTCGAGCATGGCGTCGTCGAGCCGGTCGAGTGCCATTTCCAAACGTGAGGCTGTCATAGATTTTTTACGATTGTGCTGCCCTGTTTCTCCAAAAACGCCACGACTTTTTTTTCGACCGCCGCGTTTTGGATGATGTAAGTGATCGCCAGCACGACAAGGATTGCGGAGATCACGATTGCGAAGTGCGCGGAAAACCATACTGCGAAAATCGGCAGGATGATACCGGCGGCACACACTTTGACACCGGCCACGATCTGCCCGAAATAAAACAATGCGCCGGACGCGAGCAAGCAGAGAATCCCGGCGGCGATGAAAAGTTTTTCCTCAAATGAAACCATTTGCCGGACGGGTGACAACGCGGGCGCGGGCGCGGGCGTGACGGCGGGCTGGACTGTGGCGTGCGGGATCGGCGGGACTTCCGCCGTGGAAATTTTGAACAGGGAGCAACCGGACAGGAACGCGACGGCCAGAATCATGCACAAAATTGACAAGGATTTTTTTTTCATAGGCAATCGTCGTCCAGTTTTAATTTTCCCATTTTCGGGCAGATTTGCACCAAAATTTTCAGCAAGGTTTCCTGCTTCGTCATTCGATGCTCGAATCGCAACCAAAACAGTGTAAGCCCACTAAGTAGTGTAAGCAACATTAAAATTTCGGTGATGCTCATGGGTTGAGTAAAGGCCGCGTCCAAATGTTTTGCCACACAGTTTGCAGCAAAAAGGCCCCGATTGGCAAAGTGGCAGGAACACCGCCTGACCAATTCGGCACCATGTCATAAACGACTTGCTGCCCGCCAAAGGATTGCTTGGTAACGCCGACGCCGTAAAGAGTTTCCCCGGCGGTGTTGAAAGAATAATTGTGCGTGCATCGGCTGACTCCGACGACGCCGGTGCCCGACCCGGCAACTTGCGCCCAAGACAACTGCGCGGTGTTGTCAACGTAGCTCGTTGCCGGGACAACGCCCGTCGCGCCGACGTGCGCGTTTTGCGTGAAAGCGGCGTCCGTGATCACACGCAAGTAACCCGGATTGACCCCGTCCAAAACTGCATTGGTGCTATCGGATGCGCCAGTTGAAAGGACTGTTTGTGTTGCCCATTTTTCAAGCGCGAAAGACC
>Ga0208036_1001104_pt1 | contig 12468 bp, 17 predicted proteins | sample June2015DPH_11_1_2_FD_184706 | JGI IMG/M metagenome (GOLD analysis project Ga0208036, IMG submission 184706) | Peatland microbial communities from SPRUCE experiment site at the Marcell Experimental Forest, Minnesota, USA - June2015DPH_11_100... | ecosystem: Environmental > Terrestrial > Soil >...
ACCAGGGACTCTTTCAGCTCCCTTTGCTAACTCCTTCTCAGGAAAAAGAGCAACTGACAAAGCGGCATGAGTCGGCACGCCGACAGCCTTGCCCGCGGCGTGCACTATGGACTTGAGGAAAGACATGATAGCTCCTTGCCTATCGGCTGTCGGCTATCGGCCTGTAAAGACTGATTACTGAGTGCTAAAGACTCGAACCGTTAACTGACAGCCGATTTCTTTCAAACGGTGCCGCCACGTGAATGTACGAGACTAATAAGTTTGCGCGCACGCTTCTTCAAAACCTCTAAGGGTAGAATTCCCTTATGGCTCTTTTTCTGGTGATGAACCTTGCGAGTCTTGCGGACTTTTCGAGACTTCTTATGCTTTTTTGCCATTATTTTTCCTTGGTTGTTGGGAATCGGAAAACGAATCAGGTCTTCAGCACTACCTTTTCAGTCTTTGCAGGCCGACAGCCGATAGCCGACGGCCATCAAGCGAATATGTGAGCAATCTCCTTCGGCAATTTCTGTGGCCGTTGCTTGCGTCGCATTGGTCCAATCATGAGACGACGTGAACCGCTGAACATGCCGGCGGGTGACTCTTTGATTTCGATGGCCGTTTCATAGCGAGCCTTGCCCGCATGAAGCTTCTTGACTGGTTGCTTAACTAACAATGTCAAGGGTGGAAGTGTTACTGTCTTCTTACTAGTAGTCTTTCGACGACCGCCAGCCTTTGCCCAAGCAGACGCTTTGTGTGCACTCTTCTTGCGCCGATGAGTAGTCTTTTTTGCAGCCTTACGATGAGTCTTTTTCGCAGCCATTTTCTCTCCGTTATTGGTTGTTAGTTTTTGGTTATTGGTCTGATTCGACTATCGACTATCGACTATCGGTTAGTCTTCAGTCAGGTCACTGTCGTCAGTCGCCGGCTTCACGATTTCAGTCTTCTCTTTCGTCCCAATCTGAAGTGTCAGTCCTTCGTCTTCTACCTTCAGATTCAGGCCGATTGCGTCAATAGTAATCCTTCTGAGGCCGATTGTCCGTAAAAAGTTGAGGAATCCGCTTTCAGGCATGACTTGCCTCGGTATACAGTAACCGGTTACCGGTAACCGGTGACCGTGCACTCAGTCCCGGAAATACGGTCTTCTCATCAGGCCAAAGAATCGTCTTTGAAATATGACCAAAAGGAACTGGAGCTATGAAAACTCTTCTTCCGTTTTTTATTTCACGGAGTGTATAGCTAAAGTCTTCATTCATCCAATACAACGCCTTCACATCGTCGTGAATATCAACGTAGGGTGCGAATTCTGCTTGCGAGGCTAATCTCGATTCGCAAACCTGCGGAAGGAGGTTACCGTAAAGTGGATAATTGAATTGAATCGATTCGTCGCAATGAGCCATAAAGGCGTTGCGATGCTGGAGGAGACAGCCCATGCCGGTTAGCGCGGGGACAAACCGATGGTCGATGGTCGATTCGGTCGCCTTCGGCTCCCTTTCGATGGTCGAATTAAGAGTGATAACGTCTTCGTTTTTAAGTTTCCAGGCAGCTACTGAGGGCACTTGTCTGTGACGGTTGATGTAGATTCCTGAGAGGGAAGGGTAGCTCGATAGTCGATAGTCGATAGTCGATAGTCGATTCAGTTCTTTATGAAGTATCTTCGAATACTCTACCAACCTATAAACACTTTCAGGCTCGCAAACCATATCGTGGTCAAGCCAAAAAACCCATTCTATCGATTGTCTTTCTTTGAGTATTTTGAATGCAGTGCCCGCTTGAACGCATCTGGTTAATGTAACGTCAGTTTGCGAACCGCCATTTTGAATAACTGCCCGAGCGGCTTGCAATTTGAGAAGTGACTGAAGAGTGTCGGTAGGTATATTTCCGTGAGGGGCGATGAGGACTAGGACGTTGGAGAGCATGGTAATGGGTCCTTTTTTGGTTATCGGTCATCGGTAATCGGTTACCGGTTACCGACAACCGACAACCGATTACCGAACATACTATACCGGAAGTAACTCAGTAACAGTAATCTGCGAATCACTTGGCGAATACACTAAATCCGCAGCGGCTGCGGTACTTCTTTGTAATTGCACCTTGAGATGGTCAATTGCCGCACTTGGAGATACCAGAGCGCGAAGAAGACCTACTCCTGGTGGACCGTAGCCAGTAGGTTCGCTTGCGATGGGTGTTGGAAACGTAACCCCACCGTCACTCGAACCTAAAACTAAGATTGTCCAATTTCCGCCAGTGTTAACATAGTTGGCAACAGTTGAGTAAACATCGACATTCACTTCAACTCGGTAATAGTATCCAGCAGAGTGTGGATGCATAGTAACTGCAACGCTACTAAGACCAGTAACATCACCTGCACCCGTACCAGGTACATCAGCACTCGCACCTGAACCTTGATAACACCAAAAATTTCCTGGTTGATAGTTGCCACCAGCACCAATAGTTTCTCCAGTGGAACTGTCACGCATGCCCGTTGCAAATTCCTTGAACTTAGCTGCAATGCTTGCAGCAATCGCTGTATAAAATGCCGCATTGGTCGTTGTCGGACTAGTTTTCAACATGATACTAGTCACAATTTGAGCCAACAACACTCGGTCGCTAATGCTTGCCCCACCAACAATGGCAGCAATCTCAGTATCAACCATTTGCGCGACAGCAACAGCCGCATTCAGCTCGCCGAGGTAATCAGCCTGAACCTGATCAGTGAGCCATGCACCGTTACATCCTGCTATGGAGCCTAGTACTGAGTCGTAGAGGGCTGGATTATTTGGGTTGTAAAGGCGCATGGGCGCTAGTTGCGCCGAACCGATAGTCGATAGTCGATTGTCGATAGTCGAATTTACGTTTCTTCCAAGACTTAAACCTCTTGAAATCATACCTGATATACGTTTGTAAACGCCACCTGGTTTGATGATTGAAGTGGTCTGAAGTGTCGTTCCCTTTTGTTTGGTCATTGTCATACCTTTCAAGTCTTTAGTACTAACCTATCAATCTTTGCTTGCCGATAGCCGACAGCCGATAGCCGACGACCGATAGCCTAAACGCTCAAAACTTCCCCGTGAGAATCGTGCACAAAAAACCCAATAACAGGGCCGACCACCAAAACTCGCATCAGACCGGACATGATTTCACGTGAGTGCGCAGCTCTAAATGAGACGTCAGCATGGCGAGTATCTTCGGCATGCATGTAACGGAAGGATGGCTGCCAAGAGGGCTGTTGGCTATTGGCTGTTGGCCCGAACACTTCACAAGCTGCTACAAATAAATTTTTCTTGGGGTCTTTTTTCTTGGTTGCTACTGCCCAGCAGTCAGCATCGACAATCCCAGTGCTCTTGAGAAGATTGTTCGTCTGCCAAAGTTTGGTCGCCAACTGAGTTCGTTCATCGAATTGAGCGGTAGGCTCTATCCCGAGAATGATTTGCCAGCCCGCGACGAGAGAGCCGTTGCAGCCTAGTGAGAGGTTAGGTAATGGTTTTTTGGCTGTTGGCTGTTGGCTGTTGGCCAGAATGGTGTTCATGACGGTTTTCGTTTCCTTACACGTTTGGGCTTTAGGCTATCGGTCAGGCTTTGGCTATCGGCTATCGGCTTTCGGCTATCGGCCTGAGAGGGTTGAAGCGTTGGTTCCAAGACAACTGACTTCGTTTCAGAAACCTGTATGTCTTGCGACGGACTTTCAAGTACTTGCTGGCCGACAGCCGACTGCCGACAGCCGATAGCCTCTTGAGGTTCTTGCTGGCCGACAGCCGATGCCCGACAGCCGATAGCCTCTTCTTCGCCCAATTCCACTTCCACGTTAGTGGCCGCAAGCGCCTTCTCCTCAACGTGATGCGTGAGCTTCTTTCCACCATCGACAACCTGTTCCAAACGTGATGCAATCAATGCAAGTAGCGCCGGCTTGTCTTGGAGAGCTTCAGTCAGCTTTTGCAACTTGTCTTCCGGCAAGTCTGCTAGTTCTTCCATGAGACCATGGTCGGCTTCTGCTGACGGAAATACTTCACGCCCAGAAATCTGATTGACGGCAGCCATGCCCATACGAAGCCACTTGGCGCGCTCGCCAGTAGCACGTTCGTATTTGAATTTCTCAAACTCCATTTGATGCTCGCTCATCGCTTTATCAAGCAAGAGCTGTTTCATCATTTCATAAGCAGTATGATTCTCAACCATCAGCCGTGTATGACCTGACTGAAGAATTTGCATTGTCTGATTCGTGCTATCGAGCAAAGCATTCATGCGCATCATTGCCGAATCGATTGCCGAATATGCACGTTCAGTAGTCCTTGTCGCGTATCCAAGACCGTGCGACAAAAGACCTTCTTTGGTAGGCGATTCATTACCAAGATAGTCAGACTGTCTTTGTCCCTGCAAAGCGAACAGATAGACAGCTTCTGCTTGTTCGAGGTTCGAATAGAATGCCGAAAAACGAAATGTATGATTTCCTTCCAAATCCTGACAGTGCGTTCTTGCAATGTCCAAGAACATCTCGGCAATTTCCTTTGGATTGATCGCGTTCTGTCCTATCACTTTCCTATGAAGGACAGTTCCAACATTCCCTGATAGATGCTCGAGAGCAACCACGCTAAGCTGACCATCCTTGTCAGGGTCGCATGCACGCTCCTTTATCCACTGCTCAAGCGTCTTTTTGCTGCGAACCATTTGCAGTGATGGGCCGCGGGGAGGGCTGTCGGAATCGAAGGTGCCGGTGTGCTTGATGATTTCGTTGGTCATGGGTTGTCGGTTGTCGGTTATGGGCAAAGAGGCTTTCGGCTGTCGGCTGTCGGCCTGCAAGGACTGATGGGTTGGGGCTAAAGACTTGGTAGGTTAGAGGCTATTGGCTGTCTCCTTTGAATTCGCGCAATTCCCCATAGGAAAAAGATGGGTCAAGACCTATACCAGTGTGATTAAGTGCGGCATCTAGTCTTTTTTTTGCGCTTTTTCTATTACGCGCACGAAAAAGTAGGTAGTTACCAGTTTCAGGATTGTATGCTTTATAAATTTTCGATCCAATTCCGTAATACTTGCCACCTCCGTAATATTCGCCACTTCCCCTAGCATAGCCATGACTGTCAAGTGGAATTTCGTGTAGTGTGTATTTGATTTTCTTTATGACAGTAGATGTAAGAAGTTCAACAGTAGAATTCACTTTTCGAGTCATTGGACGAACCTTTTTTAAGCTGCTAGCTTCTAGTTGCTATCGTTTACGTCTCGATGGGTTGGGGCTAAAGACTTGGTAGGTTAGAAGGCTATCGGCTATTGGCTGTTGGCTGTTGACGGCCGAAAGGCGGATAAGACGACTATCGATTATCGACTATCGATAGTCGAAAAGTCGAGAGTCGATGAGATTGCCTTTCGGCTGCCAACAGCCAACAGCCAATAGCCCATAGCCTATCGCGTCTCGTAGCGCGGACTTCTCAGTGCTTTAGCCTTTTTCCTTCCAAAAACAGTGTAGCCCAACCCCGCCAAAGCGGCTCCAATCATCCCTGCCCAAGCCCATCTTGGAAGCTTCTTCGGAACTCCTAAAGCACTCGCTTCGGCAAGCTTGTTCTTTGCTTGAGCTTCGATGTCCCTTACATGTTGCTGAAACTTGCTTGCTTGTGGACCCGTTGCCGCGCCGGTTGCAATTTGATGCACAAGATGTTTCACGGCAGGATGAGCAGCCGTAACGGCGGGATTAACCGTATGACCTCCCGTCAATGCGGCGACACGTTCTGCAGGCTCGGGCATTGGAGCACCTTCGGGAGTCGTCACATTCATTGCCTTAGCCCACGACAATGGTCCAACGATGCCATCTGCTTTCAAACCATGGTCGGTCTGCCATTTCTTCGTTGCAACAGCATTTTGACTGGTAAACTTTCCAGTGACCGCCATTCCAAGAATTCGCTGCCATGCTGCAACATCTCCACTGATATCACCTTCCTTGTCGGCAGAGCCTATCTTGATGGTCTTGTGTTTGGGTGTAGGCTTCGGTTGCTCGAGAATGCTGTGAGGAACAATTCCTTTTTTGAGCGATTCTTGTTCCTCGTGAGTCAACTGAGTTTGGTGCGCTTGCTCAGCAACGGCGGCAGGATTCTCAGCAAGGTTATAGTCGTCACGATATCGCTTCGCTCTCGCAATATCTTGATCACTATTACTCGTTCCTAACATCCCCAATAGGTTGAAATGTACTGTCGGTATCCACGATAGAAACGATTGTTTGATGTCAGCACCCTTAGCAGTCATCGGCTGTTGAGCGTTGAAAAAGTTTTTAATCGCTTCTAGGTCTTCGGTGTTTGACATGGTTGGCTCTTGGCTATTGGCTGTTGGCTATCGGTTATCGGCCGTCGGCTATCGGCTGTCGGCCTGCAAGTACTTATTCGTCCGTTCCTAGACTTTTAGGTTCTTGTGGAGATTGTCTGCGAGCAGGTAGAAGACGGATACCACCTATTAATAAAACAAGTCCTACTGCTCCGGCTCCTACGTACAAAAAGGTTTTCATTATTTCATTGAACGATGGTGGAGTCCATGCATCGCTCTTATTGACAACTTTTTCTGGTACAATTCTACCCGCGTCAGCAATGTCCCAACTTGGATCAGGTATGTTACCCATTGCTTTGTTGATTGCATTGCGCTGAGTGACAGCTTGACCTAGAGTGTTACCGGGATTAATGTACTTGTCCCACCAGTTCAAGTTTTTCAGCCACTTCTCGTATGCTTCAATCATACCCTGAAGCTTCGGCCACTTACGAATATTTGGACGCTGATTCTCGATATATGTCGTGATTGCATTGATGTCATCGTTAAAGATGTACTCTCCCAGTCCCGTGAAAGGTACATACGGATCAATGGGACTCGTCACATCAACACCAAATGCATCAGGCGAATCAATTCGCTTCACCTTCTCATTTGCAATTCTCATTGTCTCATTTGGATTAGCAATCACGTCAGCCCAACCAAGTCCGTCGCGCCACCCCTTATACTCATTCACTGCCGATAGCTGATGGCCGACTGCCGATAGCCCATTCACGTAATCGTCAATCGCTTGCAGGTCGTCGCTAAATCTTGGGTCTGGTCCAAGCGGCGTGCCCATCTTGTAGGGTTCGCCGATTTCGCTGCGGTTGGTTATGAAGGAGCCGAATGACATTTTGGCTGTTGGCTATTGGCTATTGGCTGTCGGCCTGCAAGGACTGAGAGGTTTGAGCTAAAGACTTGATAGGTTAGAAGGTGAGATTTTTATCCCTTAGCGATCGACCATTGGAGATATAATCCCAGTCACTTTTATATGAAAGTGGATGACTGTCATGGTCGCTGTCACATTTATCACTTCCACATACACAGCAAACACCATGTCCTGTACCATAAAAGACAATTGAAAAATAAGACCTACTTCCGATCATCTCATTTTCACTAACAGTACCATCGTAACTACAGTTTGCTTTAATGAAAGTTCCACGTCGAATAAATCTGCTTTCATCGCTCCAATCGAAAGCCGAACAATCCATTTCTTCAATAAGAGGTTTTTCTATTCCGTCTATTATTAAAGCATGAAGAGTAAACCCTCTTTTTCTTGTGCATATTATTTCACTAAGATAAAAGTCGCTTCTTACTGCTCCAAACAAGTGTTCGAAATAGCAAGCATGACCTATCTCGTATTCAGCGGATAGTGGAAACTCAACTAAGTTTTGGCGAGTATTAGTTAGTGTTGTCATTAATCCCTCTTCCACTTACCAAACTTTTTATCGAGACGCTTATTCTTAGCCTTTTCACGAAAATAAAGAGTTCCGGTTGCGATTGAAATAACGGTTAGTCCGAACATCGCAAACTTGTGAAAGAAACCTACTTTCGGTTTCTGTTCATGCGGATGCGTATGGAGGTGGACTTCGGTATGGGGCGCGGGGGTTGTGGGAGTTGTCATTTTTGATTCGCTCACTTCGTTACTGGCTATTGGCCGTTGGCTGTTGGCCAGCAAGGACTGATAGGTTGGTGCTAAAGACTTGGTAGGTTACAAAACATGCGCTTGTGACACGAACATGATTGATTCTTTGTCACCGCCAAACATTCCGCCATGAAATGTGACACGATAACCGGTTCTGTCTGTAGGTTTATTTGCGGTAACAACCATAGGACCAAGCGTCATTTTGTGACTTGCTGCTGCTTTACGAGCAGCTTTTGCAATCGATGTCGCTTTAACTAACTCGCTGTGCGAGCCGCTTCCGGAATCGATAATAACCTCGTAGACCTTGTTCTTGCTATCGGTTACAAGTGAACGAAGTCTTTTTGATACTGCTCTAGCTGTAGTATGTCTGGAAGTAGAGTATGGTCTTGTCATCGAAGTAACCTTTCAAGTCTTTAGCACTAACCTGTCAGTACTTGCTGGCCAATAGCCAATAGCCAATAGCCTTCTAAGTTGGAAGCCTCGGAACGGACGCCTCAGTCTTTGCAGGCCGATAGCCGACAGCCGACGGCCGATTACGCCAAGCATACACCGCTCCCGCCCCCATGACCAAGCCTAAAACCACTTCTACGACTGCGCCCCAACCGCTGGCCGCGTATTTTTTCACGAGCGGCATGTATCGCTCTATCTCGTGCTCAACCCCCTTCAAGTACGTTTCGGGATTGGCCGTGAAGTAAACCGGTGGGGTCGAAAGAGCTTCGATGAAAGTAGGGGCGTCGCCCGATTTCAACCCAGCCCACCAATGCGGCCGTCTCTTCAACTGAGCAATGTAAGCGGCTGCACCACTCGCAGCATCAGGGTAAGCTGCAAATTGCATCGTCATGGTCTGATTCTGACCGTTAATGACTTCACTTCCCTGAAACTCTTGATAGTACTCATCAGCAGATGAATGCTTTTGATTACCGAAGTTGAAATTGTGAATATACTTTCCGTTGCCAGTTTCTATTGCCCATTGTCCGACTAGTAACGCAAGAATCTTCTTTGATGGCTTGTCTCCAGTGACAGTCTTATACCCTGCCGCGAGTGCAGCTGTCGCTTCGTCAGGCGACAGGGGGGTTAGTTTGTTGGGGAGTAATGTTGCCATGAGCTATGGGCTATTGGCTGTTGGCTGTTGGCCAGCAAGGATTTACAGGTTAGTGCTAAAGACTTGGTAGGTTATCTGAAACCTCGTTTGCGTGCTAAGCGTTGACTTCGAATCACGTCAAAGATTCTTGTAATTTCTTGAGTTGAAAGTAGTCCTCTCCCCTTTTTTCGTGTTTTCTTACTACTCCCAATCTTCTTGTACTGAGCCTGAGTACGACGCAAAAGCTCGAGTGGGCTAATTCGTCGCGAACGTGTAATGGGATGTTTTACTCGACTCTTCTTACGCTTTTTCATAAATGGCCTTTCAAGTCTTTAGCACTAACCTGTCAGTACTTGCTGGCCAATAGCCAATAGTCAACGGTCATGATCCGATCGCCAGCACTTTTGCAGCATTTGCGGCAATTGTGGCCGCGCTTAGAACTACGTTGTGAATTCGCACAGATTGAAAATTCGCGCCCCCGTAGCCACCGCCATTGCCCAAAACCCATTTGCCGTGTGAGACACCAGCCCACACAAACGTGGTTGAGCTAGAAGTGGCAGCAATGTTGCCATTAATGTAAAGTCGCATGTAAGTGCCGTCCCAGGTGACCACCACATGATTCGGCTGCCCAGTTATGTACTGAATTGACGCACTGGACATAGATGTATAAGTGCTTGATGTTTCGGCCCACTGAACATAAGGCAGTCCGCCGCTGTTCCAACCAACCATAAAACCGTATGGTGCAACGCTCCAAGGCGGTGTCTGATTTGCCAGAAAAAGCTTAGCCACAAGTGTGGCATAAGCTATCGGGCTACCCCCGGGAATACACATGATCTCAACGCTGAACGTGGAATATTCTCCCACAGATGTGTCCGGTGTGTAGGTGGTAGAGCCAACGGTATAAGCACCAGTGCCCCAAATACAAAGTGCTGTATCCGCGGAACCGCCCCAGGCTAGATCGGTGTTTGCATTCGAGCCAAGTGCGCCTTGATTGTACCACGGCGTGGTCGTTTCCGTGAATTGCCAGGCAATTTGCGCGCTCGACGGCACAGCTACAACACGGCTAAGCGAACCCGATGAACCCGTGGGACCGGTGGGTCCCGTTGGGCCTGTCGCTCCCGTAGAGCCAGCGGTTCCGGTAGCACCCGTCGAACCAGTTAGACCGGCACTACCTGTCGAACCTGTCGCGCCGGTCGCACCTGTTGCACCGGTTGCTCCTGTCGCACCGGTTGCTCCTGTCGCGCCGGTTGCACCGGTCGCACCTGTCGCTCCTGTCGCACCGGTTGCGCCTGTTGCACCTGTTGCTCCTGTCGCGCCTGTTGCGCCGGTTGCTCCTGTCGCACCGGTTGCTCCTGTCGCGCCGGTTGCACCGGTCGCACCTGTCGCTCCTGTCGAACCTGTCGCGCCTGTCGGTCCTGTCGGTCCCGTTGGGCCAGTTGGTCCTAATCCCGTACCTGGATCAATACCTTGACTACTAAAAAATGAATCGCTTTCAAGGACAAGTGCCTTACAAGCATTAGCAGTGGTGTTCCAATTCGCAGGGTTTTGTAATTGTGAATTATTAGAAGAAACTAATCCACGGTCGCGAAAGTCCATTTGAACAATCGCTGTAATACTTTCTATTTCAAGATTATTAAGTTGAGTAGAATCATTCCACGCTTCATCAAATGATTGAGCAAACGCACCAGCAACAAGTGATGCATTCGAATAGTTAGCTGTATTTGGATTAACAATCCACCCAGTAACGGCCATACCAGCTATAGCACCAGAATAGGAAGCTACATAAGCCGCTATATTAATTGGAGTGTATGGCACGATGGTTTTTACTGCTAGTAGCTAGCTGCTAGTTGCTTTGTATTGTACTCGGGTATCACACTTCTATCCCCCTTATTCTGCCAACCCTTAATCTGATAGTACGTGCCGGAGTAAATCTCCATTGCGACCAAGTCGGTCGGTCTTATCAGGTCAGGGTTCATTGATTGGGGAAGGATGCCTACTTGCTGGAGAGCGGCTGAGGCTAATTCGGAGCAGAACCAGTCTGAATGTGATGGTAGATGGTCGATGGTCGATGGTCGAATCTGATTTTTCTTATCGACTATCGACAATCGACTATCGACTATCGATTGTATCTTATGCCAATAATCAGACTGCTCCCATTGCAACAACGCACTTTCAATCGCTCCCCATGCGTCGTAGCGTTTACCCTCTTGCTGGACTAGCCAATAATCAAGCTTCTTCGAATCAACCTTCTTCTGTAAGTCTGCTCGTAAGGGTAAGTACCAAATGAGACCTGGGTAATAGATACAACGGTCAATTAGGTTGGTTACTGTTACGCCTTTGAAGCCTCCAACTGCTACTGATTCGATCAGTTGAGGTTGTTTCCCTTCGATAGACGATAGTCGATTGTCGATAGTCGATTGCGAACTAAGAATTAATCCCACATGTGAAACGATTGAACCCGTAACCGCTCGAATGATATCCGAGACCACATTCCCTTGACCTGAAAATGCTAGAACGTCTCCAGGTTGAACTATGGAGACGATGTCTAGGGGTTGGAGGGCTTGAAGCATTGGTTATCGGTTTTCGGTTACCGGTTTTAGGCCAGAATCGATAGTCGATGGTCGATAGTCGATAGTCGATTTTTGAAGATAGATTCGAATCTTATTCGCCAATGACAAAGCAACGTGAGCGCTTGCTTCGAACTTTCGTCCATTGCAATTATGACCTGAGTTATAAAGCTCGAACGAGCCGGCAAGTGAACCACACTTGCCAACTCCACCAGCAATTCGAATAGCTGTTACTCGAGCCGTTTCGTAAGTCGCCTCGTAACTAGTACCCTTTAAGGAATGCCAATACTCGATCGACCAGTCCTTGAGTTTATGCGTCTGCCAAAGACCGACGGCACGTGGTTCTTTGTCTTTCGACCATCGTCCGTTGACCATCGACCATCGAAAGTCACATTCGTGAGGTCTGCACTGACCACTATGAACGTGTTCAGCGAAACCAGTCTCAATCTCCCCTTTTTGGAGAAGTGCGCCGGCTAATTCGACCTTGTCGTTGTAATAATGATGATCAACAACCCAAGACGACGCATCTGCAATTGCAGAAGCGATCGTCTTGAGTCTCTCGTCACGCCTCGCTTCACTCTTGTCAGTGTAATGCACTGGCAAGGATTGAAGAACGATGAGGATGGCTTGAGTAAAAGTCATCGATAGTCGATAGTCGATAGTCGATAGTCGATAGTCGAATCTACCATCGACCATCGACCATCTACCATCGCCTTTCCTTAGCCGAACCTACTCACCATCTCGTCCATGTACCCATCATCGTCATCGCATCCGAAATCGAAATGCTCGTTCGGCGTGCGACCAGTGAGCGCTCTCCCCTTCGCATCCATTCCTCCATGGATGACTAATGGAGGCATTGTCACATCATCGCCCATGTCATCCTCGGGCGCGAAAGAAGGACCAAACTCATCGCCGAAGTC
>Ga0208036_1001106_pt1 | contig 12459 bp, 10 predicted proteins | sample June2015DPH_11_1_2_FD_184706 | JGI IMG/M metagenome (GOLD analysis project Ga0208036, IMG submission 184706) | Peatland microbial communities from SPRUCE experiment site at the Marcell Experimental Forest, Minnesota, USA - June2015DPH_11_100... | ecosystem: Environmental > Terrestrial > Soil >...
CTAGCCGGCTGAAAAGATGGCCTCGCCACCCGGCGACCACGTACGAAAACACACCGCCGGCTCCGAGCCCGAACAGGGCGATCGAGATCGCCAGAAAGGCGAAGTGGTAGAAGAAAACCACCGAAAAGATGCGAGTGAGGGAGAGTTCCAACAGGAGTGTGGCAAGCGTCGTCAGGGCCACTGACAAGTAGATTTGAGACCAGTGCAGCGGAGGTTGTCTCACGGGGTTCAAGCTGTCCGACATCATATCAATCTCCACTTCCCTTTAGTTTAGGACACAGTGCCCAAGAAGGACAGGGCCAAAAGGCCGGGCGCCTTGAGAGTTTCACCACCAACATGAAGTAGCTGCTCCGTGTCCGCGATACGCGCGCTTTTCGACCATAGGCTGTGAGATAATCCGTGAGCGGCGACTCTTTTGCGCCGTAATCCATGGAATAACCGTATGCCCCATGGCGCTCTTCATAATCGCTTGACAGCGTTAAAGCGGCAGGTAATCGCCACCCGCGGGCAAAACTCAGGGAGGGAAAATGCGCAATATTCTGAAACCGAGGACACTTCTTCCGATGTGTCTGATCGTTCTCGTGACAGGGCTCACACCGGCCGTGGCTCAGACCACCCCACAAGCTGGCGTGCCCTCCGTGGACCAGATTCTCGATAAGTACGTCAAAGCCATAGGAGGCAAAGCCGCCCTCGAGAAGCTAACCAGCCGGGTTTCCAAAGGAACCTTCGAGATGGACCAGACGCCCGGACCGGCGGCCGAGGAAATCTATGAGAAGGCTCCAAACAAGCAGTATATGGTCACCGACGCTCCCAATTTTGGCCAGGCTAGGCGGGGTTTCAATGGCTCCGTGGGCTGGGAGGACAACCCGCAAAGCGGCCTGCGAGATATTACAGGACCTGAACTAGCGGCGATGAAGCGCGACGCCGACTTCTATTGGGCGATCAAGCTCAAAGGGCTTTATCCCACAATGACGCTTAAAGGAAAGGAAAGCGTTAATGGCCACGACGCTTACGCAATCGAAGCGACTCCCCCGGATGGAGCCGCGGAGACGATGTGGTTCGACGCCGACTCGGGATTCCTGGTGCGCACGCAAAGGGAAGGCGAAGGGCCCAACGGCAAGGTCACATTCGGCATAACCTTCGACGACTACCGCGAGGTTGATGGTATCAAACTACCCTTCGTCATGCACTTTTCGATGGGGGACTTCGCCTTCGTCATCAAGTTGAGCGAGGTGAAACATAACGTGCCCATCGATGACGCGAAGTTTGACAAGCCCGCATCGCACTAGTGCCGTTCGAACTATTCCGGGCCATTTCGTCCCAGCCTTACGGCGGGCCGTCGGCGTAAGGCTCGCAATACCACAGGCGTGGCGCATAGGCTCACTGGGTTGGAACGCCACAAGCCTCCACGGCACGGGCGCACTCGTCGCCGTGGCCAGCTTCGCGTCAAGGACGGGGCGGAAAAGACGGGGAATCAGGCCTGGCGGGATGACGACCCGCGTTCTTGCGAACACGACGCCGATTATCCGCCCTCGCTTTTGGCCCTCAGCCGGAACATACCGATGCTGTAACTGAAAGCTGAGGGCTGATAGCTGATGGCTTCTTAATGTGTGGCCTTGAGCCGTCAGCCTTCAGCAATCAGCAGGAACACGCCAATGTGGTAACTGAAGGCTGATAGCTGATAGCGGAGGGCTTCTTCTTTCCGCCACGAATAACTGAACAAATCTGCCGCACACAGTAAGCTATAATGATAACGGAAGTGCATGCGGGCTGGTGTCCGTCCGGGACTTCAAATCCTGCGGGTCTGCCTATGGTGGACCGGTCGGTTCGATTCCGACACACTTCCGCCAGTCTAATCGCCGAAGGTTAGGATAAGCTAGCGGGTGGTTCTGGATGAGTCCACGAAAGCAGAAGCCTTTCCGAGCCGCAAAGGAAGTCAAGCGGCGAGCGCGCAGAGAGATCGGGTCGCCTCCGCCGACCCAGCGCCATGAAAGCCGCAAGCACAAGCCCCCCAAGCACAAGAAACAAGAATTGCCGACAGCCGAAGAGGGTACGTAATGGCCCTGTCCATGATGGACCCTACAATTGGGACAATCAGGAGGTGACCTTGGTCAACACCACCTCCTACCCCCTCCTCAACTGAGGAGGGGAGTCCGAATTCCCCTTCTTGGTTAAGAAGTGGGCCAAGGGCTGGTTGGGTGCCGCCCACTGTTCGGGAGGGTGGGCATATCACCCACCTCTTGACCAAACGAATTAGGAACAGCAGCACTGGCAGCAGCCCCAGTGAAGCATCAAGCGATTTGTGCGCCGGGTCTAAGGCCGCGGGCCGAGTTGCCAATGGTTCTTGACTTGCAATCCGCTTGGCTGATCATGTGGCAGGGCGGGATCACACCTCGGATCCAGGATGGATAGCAAAGGCTCGAGTGATTTGGGGGTTACTGCATTGCCGGAGGGCAATTGTTCGTCGAGTGAAGCGCGGATCTGCAGCCACACTCCCTGCGGCGTTTTGAGGAACAGGTCTGCGATCTGCGGATCGAATTGCATGCCTCGCCCGCGGGAGACCTCCGCATAAACCTCTAGCAACCCCCTTGCTTTCCTGTAGGCCCGGTCGGAGGTCACGGCATCCAGCGTATCAGCCAGCGAGAATAAGCGCGCTCCGAGCGGAATTTGCTCCCCGGCCACCCCATTGGGGTATCCCTTTCCATCGTATCGTTCGTGATGATGCCGGACGACAGGTGCGGAGGGTCTGAGGAAGGGAATTCGGTTTAATATTTCCTCTCCCGCCGAAACATGCCGGCGCATTTGGACCCATTCCTCTTCAGTGAGCTTTCCTGGTTTAAGCAGGATGGAGTCCGCCACCGCAATTTTGCCAATATCGTGCAAAAGTGCAGCATGAGCGAGCGGAGGCATGAGTGCCGGCGGGTAACTGACCAGGCGGGCCAGATAGAGCGTGTAGGCACGTACACGCAGAGAATGTGCGTAGGTTTCGTGCTCGCGCGCGTCCAGGGCATGGACGAGAGCTTCCAGTGTGGTTTGGTAGTTTTCCTCCAATTCACGCAAGGCCTGCATCAAACTCCGCGTGCGTCGCCCAATGCTGGCTTCCAGCGAGGTGCGATAAGCGCGTGATTCGCGCTCCATTTGGAGCAGGCGGAAGGTTCGTGCAACAGACTGCTCCAAGGTCCCAATGGTAAAGGGCTTTAAGAGGAAATCTGACACCCCTAGGTGTAGGGCCTCGATGATTTGCTGGATGTGGACTTGGCCGGTGGCCAGAATGAATCCCACATCCCATTTCGACTGCCGCGCCAGGGACAAGAGCTCCATGCCGGAACATCCAGGCATCCAGATGTCGCACAAAATGATGTCGAAATTCCCTCTTTCAATGGCTTCCAGCGCGGTCGCGGCGTTTTCGGCAACACTCACTCCCGAAGCCATCGGCGCGATGGCTAGCTTTAAGAACTCGCAAACAGAGGGGTCATCGTCAACCACTAAGACTTTTGGTAGGAAAGGTTCAAGCATGGGCTGGTTCCATGAGAGTGCCCCCATAAGGGCAAGCAGCCGCGCTCTCCAAGTAGGTGCCGACGAACTGCATTAAGTTCCCTCATAGTGAGAATCGGATTTCCCTCCACCGACTTTAGCATGTCGCTGAAGCAGCCGCTTCCGGTGTGATTCTGAGTGCAGCCAAGAATCCCGGCAATTTGGGCGGTTGACAGTTAACAGTTCACAGCCAACAGTGAGGGCCGACCAAACTCCCTTAGCCCGGATTTCCCACCACGGGTCTGGAAGGGCGGGGCTTCAGCCCCGCCGCTACAAGCCTTTCATGATTATTCCCATGTCCCGCGCCCCGCGGTCGCCACGGCTGAAAGTCCGCCGATCTTAAGGGCGGGCGACCGCGGGGCGCGGGACGAACAGAGGGTGGGAGCCGCGATTTCGGCGGGTCCCGCCCTGCGGGACCCGCCCTTTCGGCAGGCTAAGAGCGTCCGAGGATAGTGAGTAATGCGGGTTCGTGGTCTTTGCAAGCATGTCATACCGAGCGGAGCGAAGAATCTGGCCATTTAAGTGCCGCCATGTGCCGCGGAGGGAGGATTTCTTAGAATGACATGGGCCGTTGCGGCGGGCAGGTCCTCGCCAGGAAACAAAAGTCCAGTTCATTTTGCTAATCTCCCCCGCCCTTTCCGCCGATGTGAGAGATGGCTAATGAGAACGGGCAGTGGAGAGGAGTGATGAGTTGTGGAAGAGCGATCAGTCCCGAGGGGAGAAACCATGCGCATTCTGGTGGTAGAGGATGACAAACCCGTCGCCAGCTTTGTAAAGAAAGGTCTGGAATCGCAACAGTATGCGGTGGATTTGGCGTGGGATGGGGAGGATGCTCAGTCGTTAGTTGGTGAGGCCAACTTTGACTTAGTCATCCTGGATTTAGTACTTCCCAAGATTGATGGGCTGGAAGTGCTGAAACATATACGTAGCCGAAAGCCCTCCCCTCCGGTGCTAATTCTTTCCGGTCGCGCAGGGGTGGAGGATCGGGTGAAAGGGCTGGACCTCGGGGCGGACGATTACCTGACGAAGCCGTTCTCGTTTAGCGAGCTGTCAGCTCGAGTGCGAGCCTTACTGAGGCGACCTCCCAATCCGCTTGGTGTGGTGCTGCGAGTGGAGGAGTTAGAACTGGATCGGGCTGAGAGGGTGGTCAGGCGGGCGGGGCGCCGTATCGACCTAACGCCACGCGAATTTGCCTTGCTCGAATATCTCATGCGTAATGCGGGACGGTGTGTGACGCGCGCCATGATTATCGAGCATGTCTGGAATTTTTCCTTCGACACCATGACGAATGTGGTGGATGTTTACATCAACTACTTGCGGAAGAAAATCGATCAGGATTTTGAAAGCAAACTCATTCACACGGTTCGGAACGTTGGCTATGAGTTGGGGAAAGAGGGATAACGGGATGAAAAGCAGCGAACCACCCACGGAACCTCCCGAGGGGAAACGGAGGCCTTCCCAAGTCGTGGATGCATTTCCTGTCTCATCCGCCCGCGGACCGATCCCTCGGCAAAGCGGCGGGAGTGATTCCCTGGGCAACTCGCTGCCGTTCAAGGATCTGACGCGCGTCTTTCTCCATCAATTAAGCCAGACCTTGACGTCTTTGCGCGGAACCCTTGAATTGGCTCTGCTTGTTGACTCCGACGCGCAAGATTACCGGAGGGCCATCCAGCAGTCACTTGCACAGGCGGAGGGCTTAGTCCAATTGTTTAAGTCGTACCGGGCATTGACCGAGGGGGGGACAAGCGATCTTGTGAATGACGAGGCTGGGTTCGGCGAGCTGGTCCGGGTGGCGCTGGAACAATTGCGTCCACTCTCGGATTCTCGTCGGCTCGCTGTCCATGTGGAGTTTGGGGACAACTGCCTCGTTCAAACCGATCCGGCGCAGTTACTCGTGGCTCTGCGTCTGGGATTGCTCCACGCTATCCAGCAGAGCCCATCAGGAGGGAAGTTGGAAGTGAGCCTATCAACCAAGGAGGGCAGCGCTTGTCTCACCATCTCGGCGAGTGCGCAACGGGCCGAGGTGTACTCCCCGCCGGAGTGCGCCGAAATCCCTGAACGTGAATCCCAGAGGGCATTAGCCCCGGACAGTGAAGAGGGGGATTGGGCCCCGGTGCGCAGAGCGGTCGAGGCGCTGGGAGGCAGCGTCCTGATTATATCTGCTGAGACTCCCCCCCTCATCTGCAAGATTTGCCTCCCCCTTTCACCGCACGAAGGGCAATGAACGGGCTTCTCAGCAGGCTATGGCTATGGTGAAGCAGGGCAAAGTTAGTTCTTTTGCCTGAAGGATCCCACATCTTACTCGCCCTTTAATCTTAGAGAATTCTAATACAAGGTTTATTAGTCTCTAATGATGCTATCTCTATAATAAGTATCATTGGAATGTAAGATGAGCTCATCGGATTTAAAACCGGCGTGCGAGGCTCGCAGCGCCGCTGTTGTTGCGAGCGCAAACAAAGAGTTTCGGGAGCGCATTCTCAAACGGTTGGGGTCTCGCAGTTGGACCGTGGAAGAGGCGCTGGGCGGAGCCGAGGCGTTATCACTGGTGGAGGAAGGAGCGTTCAAAGCACTCCTTCTTGATCGTTGGTTGCCAGACCTTGATGTGTCGGAGTTGGTTGACATTATCAAGGCCCGCCATCCTCAGGTGCAGGTCCTGGTCGTTGGCTCCGAAGTTGAGGAACGCCGCCTGGTTGAGAGGCTTTCCCCACAAAAGGACCTGCCACTGGATTTTCCCGATGCGCAGGAGTCGAGGGAGTGCGAAACAGGAGCGGAAGGGTTGAGGGAGCGCCCGGGCGGCACGGCTGGGATCGTGACGGAGGTGAAGGGGGAAGAGCCATTGCCCGGGATGATGGGATCGAGCCGGGCGATGCAACGGGCCTATCGTCTGGCGAGACTGGTGATCCCGCGTGATACGACGGTTCTCATCATGGGGGAGACGGGGACTGGGAAAGAACTGATGGCGCGAGCCATCCACAATCTCGGCTCGCGGGCCCGGCAGCCTTTTGTCATTGTGAACTCTGCCGCGATTCCTGAGACTCTCCTGGAGTCTGAGTTGTTCGGCTATAGTCGGGGGGCTTTCACGGGAGCATTCCAGTCGCGGTTGGGAAGGATCCATTCTGCGCATGGTGGCACGCTTTTCCTGGACGAAGTGGGAGGACTGCCTCTGGGCATGCAGGGCAAGTTACTGCGCTTCCTGCAAGAGGGGGAAGTCCAACGGTTGGGAAGCCCGGACGTATTCCGGGTGGATGTGCGGGTGATCGCAGCCACGAACGTCGATCTGGCGCGTGCCATGGCCGAAGGGCGCTTCAACGACGCGCTCTACTATCGGCTATGCGTTTTTCCGATCGAACTTGCGCCGCTCCGAGAGAGGAGAGAAGACATACTCCCCTTGGCAGCTCACTTTCTGGACTCGTTCTGTCGCGAGGCTGCGGTTCCGTGCAAGTCAATAGCCTTCGAGGTGGCCAGGACTTTGGAGGCCTACTCGTGGCCTGGGAACGTTCGTGAGCTGCAACACATCATCGAGCGGGCATTCATCCTGTCCGAAGACATGCCAGTGCTTCGCTCTGAATACCTGAGCCTGCCAATTTGAAGTGGTCGGGTGAGAAGAAACTTAGATTGGGGGCTGGAAAATGGCATGTTTCCTGCTGTTACCCATCGAGCCATGCAGATTTTTCCTGGGAGGCAGCCAAGAAGGACCGCGCCTACCCTCACATGTCAGTTGCGCCAACGCTCTGCGAAGCAATCTCGCTTGAAGGCGTTCCGCTCGTTTGCGCACGCGGCATTATCGCTTGAGAACTCTTATTCTCAGCATCGGGCAGAAGTCAGGCGGCTGCGTCGCGAGCTTGAGAAAGCAAATCAAGATCTGACTCAGAGTCTTGAAGACTACAAGAGAATGCGGGCCCACCTGTTCGATTGGGGTTGGAGCTCTTGCCGCATTCCGTGGGGGTAGTGCGATGAGCACCTTTGTAACAACCCAACCCCAGAGAGACCATAGCGTCCAGGCGTTGCGGGAGGTGAAACCTGCTTATGCCTCCTTTGGCAATCTGAACCAAGCCGAGCGTGAGCGTCTGTTAGTTGATCAGCTTCCTCAGGTCAAATACATCGCAAAGCGAATTCATGATCGGCTTCCACCGCATGTTCTGCTTGAAGACCTGATCCATGCGGGCATTCTTGGACTGATCGAGGCCATTCAGAGGTTTGACCCCGAGCGCCATGTTGACCTCAAGGCGTACGCCAAATACCGCATACACGGGGCGATATTGGATAGCTTGCGTGATCTTGACTGGAGCCCCCGCCCGCTGCGCAGGAAGGCCCGCCAAATCGCGGAGGCCCATCAGAAATTAAGCGCGCGCTTGGGATACTCCCCGTCGGAGTCTCAACTGGCTGAAGAGCTGGGCATGAGTCTCGACAAATTCCAGCACTTACTGGGAGAACTACGGGGGCTCGACTTGAGAAGCTTGCAGGCAGAAACAATGGAAGAGGGGTCTGATCGCGCGGTCAGTTCCCTCGGCTCATCCACGCCTGCCGAAGATCCGTTTTTCCTTTGTTTGCGCTCCGAAATGACGGGATTTCTAGCAGAGGCCATTGGCGAACTCCCTGAGCGGGAGTGCCAACTGCTGGCGCTTTACTATCACGAGGAACTCACGATGAGGGAAGTGGGGGCGGTTCTGGGTATCGGGGAGGCTCGAGTCTCACAGTTGCACTCCGCAGTGGTTATCCGCCTGCGAGCGCGAATGGAGGAACTGCTCAATGCGCGGGGGACTGCGCGAGCGCCCTTGGAAAGGACGAGTGAGCTGGCGGGCGGGAAATATTTGACAAGATCTTTAACCACGACGAAATCGACGCGCTCTTCCACGCAGCGCGAGACCGGGTTCGCGATTTCGGACAGCCGGGGGGCAGGAACGAGAACGTGACCGCCTGCAACTTCCGCCGCGCCGCCGATGACCCAGCACGCACTCTGGAGGACTCAAAGATCCTCCGCGCGTAACCTCTCGTGTCTTCCTTTGGGCGTTGGGAAGAACAGTTGGCAGTAAGCAGTAGACAGTGAGTAATTCACAATTCAGAATTCATAATTTATAAAACCCCCGCCCCTAGCTCCTGCCACTTGCTACCTGTCGCCTGTCGTTCTCCCCCCCCGCCTACCACCTACCTTTTTGTCATCACCTAAAGACCTGCTCTCGCGTGCCGATGGAGCTTTGGGAGAGAGACAAGGCATGCCATCACAACTCAACCGACCGGGTGGAGCGGGTGGGGAGAGCGCAAGTTCGGATGAATCAGACCGTTTGGAAAAGGAACAGAGCCAAGAAGCCAAGATCAGGGCTCTGCTCGTAGACGGCATCCCCACACTCCCAGCTTATGTTTTTGAGCTTAGCGCCTTGTTAAACACCATACCAGTGGACTTGAGGCGCGTCTGCGGGGTAATTCGAACTGACCCCAGCCTTGCCGCACAGGTCCTTCGCTTGTGCAACTCGCCTTTGTTGGGTTTGCGGGAAAGAGTTTCCAACATCGAACACGCGGTGATCCTCTTGGGGACGGAACGGCTGAGGACATTGGTACTGAACTGTTCGCTAGTGGAGTGCGTCGGAAGCCGTTTTTCTCCCACCGAATTGCAGTCCTTCTGGCAGCACAGCCTGTTAACCGCGACTTTGAGTGCGCGCAGCGCCCTCTGTCTCCGCTACCCGGAGGTGGAGCAGGCATATTTGGCAGGACTCCTGCACGATGTAGGAGTTCTTCCTCTTCTCATTCTTGCCCTGCGGTCAACGGAACCCAATGTTACGCCCGGCGCCATCCTTTGGGGAGAGTCACTTGAATCGGAGCAGAAACAATTTGGAGTTGACCACTGTTCGGTCGGCAAATGCATTGGCCTCAGTTGGAACTTTTCCGCCGAGCTCATTGAGGTGCTCGAACACCACCACCGACCTCAGGAAGCGCGGCAAAACGTAGTTTTGGTGGAGATCGTCCGGGCAGCGGATCTTGTTTGCTTGATGCACGGGGTGAGAGTTGGAGGAGAGCCTCCCCGCATCACGCTGGGTGATCAGAACAAGTACAAGGAGCTGCTCGATAGCTGCGCTCTCAGTCAGAGCGATGAGGAGAGAACCAAGTGGGCGAAGACTCTAGAAGTCGAAATGCCAAACATTATCCAGTTGCTTGAAATGCGAGTCTCTGCCGGACAAGGGAGCGCGGTCCTTCACTGGCCGGGCATATGGGGCTAAGACAGGAAAGTAGTTCAGAATTCAACATCGGCATCATGCCTGGCGCCTGCACTACGGAGATCCTTCGTCTGCTAAAACACACGGCCGGCTCAGGATGACAGCGCCGGTCGCGCGATTCGTCACTGTCTTTCCAGCTCCCGGTCCTTGGCCCCGCTTTTTGAACCAACCGCTGACAGCCTCCCTCGCACGCTCCCTCCTCACCCCCGCGTTCTGCCCGCGCCTTCTGCTAACTGCCCACTTCAAGACAGTGCGCCTCAGGTCGAGGGTGAGTTCAGGGGACACATCGGAAGTGGACTTCATGTCTCTTGACATGCCGCAGCGATAGGCTAGGATTGTAAGTGGGGTTGGGGAAGAAACAGGATTCAGGATTCAGGTGTCAGGTGGCAGGCGCTCGGGCTGGGGCAATGCTGAACTGTGAATTATGGATTGTGAGTTGCCTTCTCACTTCTCGCCACCGCCTACTGCCTACTGCATTCGAGGAGTTGGCGGCACGCTTCGGCCGTTCCGCACCCCAGGACAAGATGTCACACCATGCGTGGAGAAAAAATCGTAGTAAGTTTAAAAAGTGAACGAACGAATCGGGAATGTTATTGAAAACAAAGGACCGCTGTGGAAAACTTGGCGGTGAAGCGGGAATGTCTATGAAAAGAAAGATAGTTAGCTGTTTAAAGCGGGAATGTTGTTGAAAGGAAAGGACGTAGGTCGTAGGCCGTTTGTGGTAGGTGGGGAAAGAACAGGGTTCGGGAACCACGATCGGAAGACGGTAGGTGGGCAGTAAGGGGTATGCAGATGGCAGTAGGTAGAGGGCAATTCAGTTCATAATTCCGAATCAGACTTCAGACTTCCGTAGCCCCTTCTTATCAGCTTTGCCTACCTACCCCGGCCTTATCGCGTTCCGAGAAAGCGCCTGGAATTTGCAGTAATTGACGAAAGCCTAAAGGTTCTGGCCATGGTGCCGATAGATTGCACATAGATGAGACAGCGGATAAAGGTTGATGTTTCCTTGGCCTTTCCGGAAATCGTTGGGCCACAAAGGGTTGGGGCGTTGTAGTCCTCCCCAACCCAAAATCAAGGGAGAGAAGGTGGGCCTTTTTCCAGATGAGGTCCAGTTTTCGGTTGACCGTGAGAAGGTTCAACAATTGAAGGCGGACCTCGACGGTTTGCCGGACCTGCGCCAGGAACGTGTTGCCGTCCTCAGACAAGCGATCGAGGCGGGTAGCTACGAGGTGCCCATCCACCAGATTGCGCAGGCGATGTCTTCTGATCTGCTGGGGCAAGGAGTAACGGGGACGATGAAAGCTAGGAGGCCGCGCCCATGGATGAGTTCTCAACCCCTTCCATTCCTGAGCCCATTCGCGCCGCAGACTCGCGAGAACAGCGGGCACATGCGGCCTCGTACCACGTGGAGAAAAGGCTCCGAACCCAGAACCGTGAAATAGAAATGAATGAAGGGGAGGAGCCGATTGACGACAACGAGCAAGAGCATCACGTTGACATTTCGGTCTGAGCCATGAAGAGGTCACAAACTGGGCAGTACATTGGGCTTCTTAAGAGGCGAGTGGCAAGTCTGCGGCTGACGGCCAGGGAACTTCGCGAATGCCGAAAGTCCTTCACCGGCATGGACTTGGAAGCGATTCGTGAGCATATCTCGTATCAAAAAAGCCTCTGTTCCGGAATCAGCGCCCTGGACGACGAGTTGAGGGTTCTGCGGGGCCAAATGGCTGTGGCATCCGGCCTGCAACCTGAGGGGATGAGTCCGGCCGCGTTCCAAGGGCTGTGTGATGCTGGCTCCTCATTGCAGTTGCGACAAGTCATGGACGATCTCGAAGTGGTCCAGAAGCGCGTGCGGCGGCTGAACCGAGTCTACGCCGGGCAGTTGAGGCGCTCGCGCCGCTCGATCAATGTTCTGATCAACGTGATGGCCAACTACATTGGAACTTACAGTCCATCGCCGGGCGGGAGCGCGCGGTCATTTCCATCGTAGGTAGGGGTCTGAGCTGTGTCGAATCTATTCGGAAGTCTTTCGCTTGCGGTGCGGTCTCTTCTTGCGCAGCAAGGCGCGCTTGACACTACTGCGAATAACCTCTCCAACGTCAACACGCCCGGTTACTCCCGGCAGCTTCCCATTCTGACTGAGGCCCCCCCTCTGGACACAGGGCAGATTTCGATTGGCAATGGGGTGAATTTCGAGGGAGTCCAAAGTGTCCGCGACCATATCCTGGAACTTCTGATCGACGAAGAAATCCAGCAGCAGAACCGTCTCAAATTTTTTGTGAGCTCCATGAATCCGGTGCTGTCGCTTTTCCATGAAACGGAGGGCACCGGGCTCGACGACGCCATCAACCGGTTGTTCAACAGCTTCCAGGAGCTTTCTGCAAATCCCACCCATGTCCCCGCGCGTCAAGTCGTAATCTCGGCAGGACAAAACGTGGCTTCGGCCTTCCGCGAGACCGGGCAGCAACTGCGTACCATTCAGGAGAGGGTTGACCAGGAGGTGAGGCAGACGGTCGAAGAGATCGACTCGCACACGGCACAGTTGGCCAGCCTGAATCAACCCGTCGCAAGTCTACAGGGCGACAGCGAGCAGGCCGGGAGGCTCGATCATCAGCGGCACTCGGTGCTTGACCGTCTTTCGAAACTTGTGGACGTGGTGGTGACGGACTCGGGCGACGGAAGCCTCACAGTCACGACGAGCAACGGAGTGCCGCTGGTC
>Ga0208036_1001116_pt1 | contig 12368 bp, 11 predicted proteins | sample June2015DPH_11_1_2_FD_184706 | JGI IMG/M metagenome (GOLD analysis project Ga0208036, IMG submission 184706) | Peatland microbial communities from SPRUCE experiment site at the Marcell Experimental Forest, Minnesota, USA - June2015DPH_11_100... | ecosystem: Environmental > Terrestrial > Soil >...
CGGAAGGACGCACTGGCACATCCACACAGAGGCGCGTCCCGCTTCCCGGCGCACTTTCAATCTCGAAGCGGCCCCCCAAGTGCTCGATTCGTTCGCGCATCCCGACCAGCCCGAAGTGGGAGCTCTGGCTCGCGAGGGCCTCGTCCAGGTTAAATCCTCTGCCATTGTCCACCACCTGCATTCGCATTTTGTCCTTGTCAAAATTGACCTTGATGCGCACTTCCTCAGGTTGGGCGTGATGCACGGCATTGGAGACGGCCTCCCGTGCCACCATCAACAGTACATACTCCACCGTCCGGTCGAGCGGCAAGGGCTTGCCTGAAGCCTCAAATCGCACCGGTACGCGAGACATGTGGCCAACTTGCTGGGCCATGTTCCCCAGCAATTGAGTTATCTCGGGCGAAGCAGTTCCCTTTTGGCGGAGGTTCCAGACTGCCTGCCGCGCCTCATCGACAGTGACGCGAATCTGTTGGCGCGCGGAGTCCAGCAGATCTTTTCGCGGCCCCTTCGATTCTGGCTCCAGCACTACCACAGCCTCGAGCAATGCCGAGGCGCCCGCGCAGCCCTGGATGATTGTATCGTGCATTTCACGCGCGATACGATTTCGTTCTTCTAGCACAGCTTCGAACCGGGCGTGTACCTGCCGCAACCGAAGCTGGTGGACGAGGAAGATGCCGCCAACCATCAACAGCGCGCATAGCGCCAGGAACCATGCGGTGCGGTACAGATGGGGGCGCCATTCAACGGGCAAGGACGCCTCCGTTGCCTTTTCCGGCATGTTCATCTCAAACGCCTGGACCCGAAATTGATACTGTCCCGGCGGCAAACTCGTATAGTAAGCGGCCCGAGTACTTAGCGCTTCCGTCCAGTCGCGATCAAACCCTTCCAACTTATAGCGGAAACGGATGCGTTCCTGGGATCGCAAGCGGATGGCGCTGTAGTTGATCTCGAGCTTCCCTTCCCCCGGTGGCACCACCAGATGTCCGGAATTCCGCACCTCGCGGCCGTCAACCAGCACTTGTTCGATCACTACCCGAGGCAAAACACCCGGTCTCGTCTGGTCTGGCAAAATGCGCACCGGTCCACGATTGCTGGGGAACCACAGTTCACCGCTGGGGGTAAGGCAACCAGCGGGCGCCACCCCGCCGTGCATCTGGGTCGCTTCCACACCGTCCGAGAGTCCGTACAGAGTCACTGCCGGGCGAAATTCGGCTACTTCGGCCAGCTTGTCTAAATCCGCGCGGGCAACGGACACGATTCCATTCGGACCACTCATCCAGAAGGTCCCTCGCTGGTCCTCCAGAATCTGATAGATGCTGTTGCTCGCCAACCCCTGTGCGCTGGTGAAGGCGGACAGTTTCCCCGCGCGCCACCGAAACAAGCCGCCCCCGCGAGTTCCAAACCACAGCCCGCCATCGCGATCCTGGTGCATGGTCCAAACCTTCTCGGACCGGAGCCGCTCCGTAACCGCATCCTCGACAAATTTCCCATCCTGCCAGTGGCTTACACCCTGCTCGGTTCCAATCCAGATGTCGCCCTGCGTATCTTCCAATAAAGCGCGAATGCTGAAATAAGAGAGGCCCTGCGACATACGATAGTTCGTCAATACGCCATCGTGCCAGCGGTTGAGCCCCTCGTCGGTCCCGATCCAAACGCTGCCGTCGCGGCTCTCCAGGAAGGCACGAATGAAATCGTTCGTAAGGCCATTGCGGGTCGTGTAGTGAACTTGGGTTCCCCCTTTTGAAACGAAGACTCCGTGACCTTCCGTGCCCACCCAAAGGCTTCCCGTGTGGTCGCGAAGGACATCGCGAACTCGAATTCCGGGGCCGAGTGGCGGAATCAATTCGGAGGCGCTACGACGCGGATTAATACGATATAGATTTGCGCTGGCCACCCAGAGTGATCCGTCTTTGTCCGCATAGACAGTCCCAAAATCGGCGTTTTGTGCGCCCGGCAATGGAAAGGTAGTCATAGGCGTTCGACTGAGGCGCAATAATCCAGTCTGGAGCCCCACCCAGATGTTCCGTTCGCTGTCCTCGTATAGAGCGAGGACCGTGTTGCTGGGTGGGTCTTCGGGGGTATTGACTCGGGAGAAGCGCCCATCGCGATAGCGAAGCAACCCGCCTCCGATGGTGCCGATCCACAAAGTGCCCGCATTGTCCTCGTGCAAGGTCCGCACCGTGCTGGTAATCTCCGCAATTCTCTCAAAGCGAGCGTCCCCAGTTGCATTGAGGCGCATCCTCTTGTAGCCCCGAGACCGTTCCCACCCAAATCATACGGTCACGAGTCTGGAGAATGGACTTGACGCGGCTGGCACTGGGATAACCCTTGAGCGGGTATTCTTTGCAATCCCTTCTATGGATCACCACCAGTTTTGATCCACCGACCCACAGACCGCCGGTGTCGTCTTCGCGTATCGCGTGGACGGCAAGCGAGGGAATGTTGCCCTGCCCGTCCACGCGGAGGATGCGATCCCCGGATAGCCGGAACAGTCCGTCATCTGTTCCCACCCACAGGATTCCCTGATGGTCTTCATAGACAACGCGCACGAAGTCATTGCTCAAACCATCTGCCGCAGGGTTCGAAACGGCCGGACTCTGCCCTACGCCGCTTCCCGGCAGCGAGCCGACCCAAATTGAAACAAAGCCTAAGCGGGCAGCGCATTACGCCGCGCAGTAGCGCGCGCTGCCCCAAGAGCGGCAAGGTCTCCTCCCAGTGCGCGGTCACCCGGGAGAAATCGGGTTGCAGGTTTCCGAATACCAAGCCATCGTCTCGTCCAGTTTCAGGGAAGGGGGTTTTTGGTTCACTAGTGTCCTGTCCCACCTAATTGCTGACAGTACCCCCTCACTCCCCTGCCCCTCTCCCCCTTGGGGGAGAGGGCGGACCGCCGCCGGCGTGTTCTTCAGCCGGGGCGGGCCGGGTGAGGGGGTGCGTGCCAAGCTGCTCGTTGTCAACAATAACGCGGGACAGGACACTAGTGGTATTATCGTGGGCATTATGAGAACAAAACCTTCCATCTCCGCAATGCTGTCTGGGTTCTTCGTATGTTGCATTCTTTTCTCCCGTGTATGGGCTCAATCTCCGCCGCCTACATCGGGGCACGCGGTGGTGTTGCGTGCCGCCCGGCTGCTGGATATCGAGAGCGGGAAAGTAATCACGCCCGGCGAAGTGCTGGTGCAAGGGGAACGAATCGCCGAGGTGGGTTCGGCGGTCAAGCCTCCGGCAGGAGCGGAGGTCATCGATTTAGGTGATCGTACGCTATTGCCCGGATTGATCGATGTTCACGTGCATCTGTTTTTGCATCCGGGTGCTGAAGATTTGCAGACCATCCAGGAGTCGGTGCCGCAGCGCACGATTTCCGCGGTTCTCGCGGCACGGGACGACCTGATGGCGGGCTTTACGGCAGAGCGGGACATGGGGACCGAAGGGGCAGGCTCGGCCGACACAGCGGTGCGCAATGCGATCGATCAGGGCTCAATTCCCGGACCACGCTTGCGAATCAGCGGCAATGCGGTGGACATTCTGGGCGGACACGAAGATGCCATCGCCTACAACCCCGAACAGCGCATATTCTCGAACGCCACTTACGCGAATAGTGCGGCCGAACTGGTGACAGTGATCCGCCAGCAACTAAAGGAGGGAGCTGACTTCATTAAGATCTACGAAACTGGTCCGGACTCACTTCACGAGGGTCACTTTTCCACGCCCTACCAGTACACCGAGGCCGAACTAAGGGCTGCGGTGCGCGAAGCCGCGCGCACCGGCAAGCGCGTCGCGGTTCATGCGACGGGCGAGCCGGGCACGCTGTATGCGGCACAGGCGGGCGTCGTGTCGATCGATCACGCTGATCAGTTGAGCGATGAAACCATGCGATTGATGCGGGAGAAACAGATTTTCGCCGTGCCCACGTTTACGATCCTCGAGTACTTCGCGGATCATGCGGCGTCGCCCGCACAAGCCGAGCGGCTGCGACAGATGCTCGGGTTTCATGTGGAGGAGTTTCATAAGCAGATTGCAGCGGGTGTACCGATGGCCGTGGGATCGGATGTTGGTCCTTTTCCCCACGGCACGCAGGCACGGGAGTTTGTGTTGATGGTGAAGTACGGCATGTCGCCGCTGGCCGCGCTGCAAGCCGGCCTGCTCAACGGCGCGAAGTTACTCGGCTGGCAAGATCGGATTGGTGCGCTGAAGCCCGGGTATTGGGCCGACGTCATTGCTGTTCCAGGTGATCCGCTCAACGACATCAGCGTGCTACAGCGCGTCAGCTTTGTCATGAAGGGTGGCGTGATCTACCGGAACTAACCAGGCGGATTCAGCCCAGTGCCCCGAGGTCGCCTGGACGGATAGCCGGCTTACCGCGGGTGGCGCCCACATCCCGCCTCGCGGGACCGTTAAGAAGCCAGGACAGGCCATGGATAGGACGCGGTGACAGAGATGTTGCGCGTGTTGGTGGGGCGCCCCGATGCATCGGGGCGCCACCCGCGAATCAGGCCAGGGCGATGACGGCACGCTCTACATCGCCATGGAGTTTCTGGAAGGTGAATCTCTCCGCGAAGCCCTCTCGCGGCGGGGCGCGCTTCCCTTGCCTGAGGTTGCGGAAGTCCTCCAGCAAGCGGGGCGGGGTGTGGACGCCGCCTGTTCTTATGCAAAGGACCGGACCAGAGCTCAAAGACGCCGCGGTCTGCGCCGTGCACTGAAGCGCTGATATAATTAAGCTATGGACGAGAAGGTTCTGGCACGGGTCGAAACACTTAAGCAGTTGCTATTCGCATTGTGTGATTAGTGGCGTCGAAGAACATGGCAGATCAAATTGGGTGGGCAACAATCTTGGCAACTGCTCTTATCAGTTCGCTCTTCACTGCTGCCATCGCTGAGCCCATAAAAGCATTCATTCAACGACATCTGAGGCGCAAGGAATTACGCAGAGCCTTGTACAATGAGATTGTGAACAACTTCGGTGCATTGCATAGCCAAGTTGAAATGGCGAAGCACGATATCCAAATGAAGGATGGCATCGGCAGACGATTTGCAATGTCTTATAAACGTTTAGCGTACGAGTTGGCCCAAAAGGATGCCGCCGCCTATTATAGTCTTGGCTTCGATGAGTTGTATTGGATTGAAAATCACTACCGGGATTTCGAACACGTGATAAATGGAAGGTTTGATGACAACGATCAGCATCTCAGAAATGCAGAATTCGCTGCCGAGTACGTACTGAACAATTTAAAGAACAGGCACCTGAGCAAACGGCTCATGTTCAAGGTTGCCCCGCCATGGCTAAAAGAATATTTCAGGGAGAATTTGCCGAAGACATCCTATATCTATACTAACGCCACACTGACTGTCGTCGAAAAACTTCGGCGCAGATATGACCAACTGCAATACTACGTATGGCAGCTTGGCAACAAACACCGCAATTAAGCGGGTAGCCACGGTCAGTGGCTTGCTGACCGCGGGCGGCGGTAGAGTAGGAGAGTAAGCGATGCCGAAGCACGACTTCCTCTCCCCTCGTCAAACCGGACGTGCGGATTTCCCGCGGGCTGGCGCAGGGCGAAGCTCTGCGATCTGGGAAAACACAGCGCGGAATCAGGGGAATTGGTCCATGCTCATATGGGATGAGTAGGTAATTAACTGGAGTTGTCCGGAATGGAAATGCCGCCTTGAAGCGGCCATGATGGGTGTTAGTATAGCGCCTGCAACGCCGCGTACATTGCTAAAGCGCAGAGCTTCGCTCTGCGCCAGCCAGCGGCACGGCTGTCGCCACATCTCCCAGACACCCGAACCCAGCTGGCCGTGTAACGGCCTACCCGTTGAAGTGGCCACGCGGCCTCGCTGGCGTTGGTGCGCCTTCCCGATTTCGTTTGCCTGGACGATTGGCTATTGAGGGGAACTCCCCCGCAGAGTCCGCGAGCGCTTCGCATCAACCAACCGCCTTGCCATCTTCGGCCATTCACCATTCAAGAAAACCCGGATGCCGTACACGACAGCCTGTGGCTCATCAACGAAGGCGGCGTGACCTGCATCGGGTATCGCGACCATCCGTGCGTCCTAAGGAGTTTTGGCCCATTCCTCTGTGCCATCGAGTGGCACGTTCGTCTTCTCGCCCTCGATCACAAGTACCGGAACCTGCAGCTTGGAGACCATGGGACGAGGATCAAAATCGCCGGTAGTGTCCTAAAATCCCTTGAAGCATGTGAACCGTAATCGGCTGGTGAAATATGGCATCATTTGCCCATGAAAATTGTGGATAGTGGGCTAAAAGTGTGTTGTTGACGTCGAGTTTCTGAGATTAAACCTTAAAGGTTTAAATGGAGGCAGCCGATGTAATGCGATGGAGGAACAAGCGACACAGATTAGGGTGCTGCTACGTCGAAGAGCTGGTATCGCCTACTCGTGTCGAGATGAAAGAGCTGAGGAGTTTGGCTATGGCTAATTCACTCGTGAGCATTCTCGCCCGGTTCCACCGGGACGAGGAAGGCCAAGGCATGGTGGAATATGTGTTGATTATCGCCTTGGTTGCCCTCGCTGCCACCGCGGGGATGCACACCTTGGCAAGCGCCATCAACAGTGCCTTCGGCAAGGTTGGGTCGCTCCTCAACTCGTACGTTTAGTGGCTCCTGTCATCTGGACGGCTCGGGGCGGAGGTTCCTACGCGATAGTCCCGCAGCCATGTACGCTTTTGGTTGCATCGGCACTTGTTCCTTTCGCGCATCAAGTTATTTTAGGACACTACCAAATCGCCCAGCGGTTTGACAACTCCGGAAAAGACCACAGAGCCATTCCGAATGCCGGCCGGCGAGGTATCGCAGGTATCCCACTTCCCAAGATCATCGGTTTCGGGGTGAAACAAGTATAGCCGGTCCGATATTCGGGACTGCTCGCGGCAAATCGCTTGGACCTGATCCTCACTCGCAATCTTAAGCTCATTGTCGAGATGTGTGAGGCGGGCCCGCTCCCGTGCAGTGTAAAGCGAATTCAGCTTTTGACTGCGCCCGGTTTGTGCGTGAAAAGGAAGGTGGCGCAAAGTCTCGCCGCTCGCAAACTCTGCAGCTGGTGCGCGACATAAAGGTGGGAGTCCTGCCGCTGGTGCATGACATATTTGTGAAAGCTGACGGCGGCAGCAGCAGGGTGGTCCGGGGAGCCCGCCTGGCGGGCGATAGAACTTAGCCCAGGGCGCAAGCCCTGGGAAACCAAGCCCAAGCGCCGGCCAAGCCCCGCAAGGGGCGGCAGAACCAGGGAGAGTTCCCGCGTCGACACCTGTTCTTTCGCCCCGCTGGGGCTCCCGCCAACCAGAGGGCTTTCTGGACCCAGGGCTGACGCCATGGGCTATCCCGCCCTGCGGGACCCCCGCCGGGGCTGTCGAACGACCACCCGAAAGGGGAAGACTTTCTCAGCTAACTTCTGACTCAGGACACCAGTTTCGCTTCAGACGGTTTCGCCTGCTCAGTGGCAGCCACGGCGAGCAGTGGCAGCGGGCAAAGCAAGGGAACAAGAATCCAAGCGATCCAACCTGACACGCTATGCTTAATATGATAGCCTAGGGAATGATGCACGGCTGTTCCGCTATGATCCGAGAGACCTCACGGATGACTCCCCCGCCCTTCTCTCCGAACCGACAGCACGTCACTGCCTTCCTTTGCCACGACGAGCGCTGTAACTTTAAACCCGGATTCGGAAGTTACCGTGGGTGCGACGTACATCCTGTAGGGGCACAGCGCGCTGTGCCCCTACGCCCGACCCCGCGCCATTTTGTTCCTCCGGTATCTGCGTCAAACGGGCCTCTAATCAAGTGATTCGGCTCGACCGGCGGCTCCCAACTTTCGAATTCGGGTTAAAAGGTGAAGGAACGACGCGGGAATGTCTATGAAAACAAAGGACCGCTGTGGAAAACTCGGGGGCAAAGCGGGAATGTCTATGAAAACAAAGGCACTTAGCCATTAAAAGCGGGAATGTTGGTGAAAAAAAAGGACTTAGATTGTATGCCGTAAGTAGCAGGTGGTGGGTGGTAGGTGGGGAAACCCTAACGTACAACCTACTACCTACCACAACGGGTAGGGGGGTAGGTGGGGAAGAGCAGATCCAGGTGTCAGGGGACAGGCAAGGGGTCAGCGATAGGAATTGTCGATTGAGGATGACGTGATCTGGCGATGCCTCGGGGGTGGCGCCGGCATCTGGAGACGATCGCGGGGACAAAGACTGCGGCCGAGGCTGTTGCTACGTAAGAGGAATCCCCGCATAGCTGTCGCGCCTCCAAATTCTGTCACCCTCAGTTCGGCGGTCCCAGAGGATCACCATAAACGATTCCACGTCCGTGTGTGCCGACGTAGACGCGGCCGTACTGCTTGGGATCGCCCGTGATGTGCAGCAGCAGACCCCACTGGTGCTGGTCGTCATTGATGCGAACCCAGCTCGCGCCAATATTGTCGGAACGGAAAATCCCGCGCAGGCCGTCGACCACACCGATCAGATAGAGCGCGGGGAAGTCGGCCCCGGGCGCGGCTTTCCCGAAACCGAAAGCATGAATCTCCTCGACGCCCTCGAGCCGGATGAATGTCTTGCCGGTGTCAGTGGAACGGTACAGCCCGTCGAAGGCGGCGAGCCACAGATCGCCCTCCCTGCCCGGAGTGGCATAAATGCGATCCTGTCCGCCGCGGTCGTCGCCGCGGTTTCGACCGCGTTTCGGCAATCCTCCGGGGAGCACGAGCGGCTGCGCAGCGAACGTCGCCGCTCCATCCGTACTGACGAACAACTTGCCATCGAAGAGCGCGAGCGCATAAAACTTCTTCAGATTCACACGGTCCGCAATCACCCGTGTATTCGCCGGAACGCCTTGTGACTCGATCCAGGTGGCGCCACGGTCGCGTGTGAAGTAAGCAGGGCTCCGTTCCGCCGCCCACACCCAGGTGCTGCCATCGGAAGAAACCGCGATATGGCCCAGACTGCTGTTAGGCTGCGGCGTCGCTGCGGCCGGCTGCCACGACTTGCCGCCGTCCAGGGAGTAACCGATGTTGCGGCCAGGGTGATGGCCGGAAGCTCGACCTACGCGGACAATCACCTCCGGATTCCTCTCGGCACACGCGAGGCCATTGGTGTTGCCAAAGAGCGGAGGTTGAGAACTGCGCTGCGGCGCAGGCTTGTCGAGATCCCAGTGGACGAATCCACCGTAGTCGCCGATGGCAGAAATCAGGTGCGCGCCTTGCGGCGGGCTGAGCAGCTCCAGCGCCACCGTCTCTTCGATCCCTGTGCTCATCACGCTCCATCGAGTCGGTTGGCCGGCATCCAGGGCGGTGAGATTGACCGTCTCCCACCCACCGTAGCCGGTGGTAAAGATAGCGTGATCGGGATTGAAGGGATCAATCTCGATGTCGAAGAGCCAGTGAATCGGCGTGTCGGCTACATAGGGCGCCAGGGAGTAGTCGAAAGTACCGCCATTCCCGAAAACCGCTTTCCAGGTCTTGCCGCCGTCGGTGCTGCGAAAGATATCGTCGTTCCCTCTGCCGCTGTGCCAGCGATCGAACGAACTGGCGATCACCACCTCCGGATGGTGAGCATCCACCGCGACCCCGACGTAACCGAAGCCGGCGTCTCCAGGGACAGGTCTATCGGGCGTGACATCGGTCCACTGGCCTGATCTGGTGTTGAACTTCCAGACGCCGCCATCCGCCATCCTCCAAGGCCCCGGGTTGGTGCCGTAGGCCACGTAGAGTGTGCCGTCAGAACCCAGCGCGGCGCGGTGTGGACGATATTGGGTCGGCTGGCCGGGAACTGGTTGCCAGCTCCTGCCCCCGTCGGTGGAGCGGAAAAGGTTGTCTCTCCCCAGGAGCGAAACGCCAACGTAAATAATGGAGCTGGCCTTCCCTTCGGATCCGCTCCTCGGATCGAAGATGACAAACACGATTCCGGCGCCGCGGCGGGCAGCCGCCACCCAAGGGTTCGGGTCAGGCGAAGCGTCAGGCGGTTCGGTGACATCGGGAAAACTCTCCACGCGGCTCCACGTCGCTCCGGCGTCAATGCTCTTCCACAGTCCGTCGTGACGCGTGCCCAGAAATAGGATGTTCCCTTCATGGGGATCGACCGCCAGACGTTCGCCGTTGCCGCGACCGTTCTCGTTGCCGCCGAATTTGAACGGGATGCCGGCGCGCTGGAAAGTCTTGCCACGGTTACGGGAACGCAAAATCGCGCCATTCGGTGTAGCCGGGTTGGTGTAAGTGCCGCAGGCGAGATAGACCCGATTGGGATCGGAGGGATCAACCGCAATGCTTTCCACGCCCATCAAGTTCAGGTCGGGGTAGGAAACGCAGTCCAACAGCGGCTCCCATCGTTTGGTCCCGTCATTCCAGCGATAAGCGCCGCCGATATCCGTGCGCGCGTAGCGGAGACCTTTCTCGGTGGGATGAAAAATGATCCCGTCGACGAACCCGCCACCCACAATTTGCACGCTCTTCCATGTGTACGGCACGGACCCAGGCCGGCCCTGGGGAGGTTGAGCGGCTGCCCTGGGGCGCAGAGCGAACGCCGACAGTATGAGTGCCAGAATTACTCCTGGATTTCGCTTCATTAGAGCTCCTTGACCGGACAAGCCGCTTATTGGAGCTTCACGACGACCTTGTCTCCGCTGTAATGCACCGTGCGATCGACCCGGGGGCTGAACGAAAATGAGACAGGTTTCTGTTTCGAGACAAGCACTAGATTGAAAGTACGCTCGGACAACGCGCCTTCGAACGAGCCCTGCCGTTTTCCGATCGAGAGTGTCCTCGCGGCGTCGTCCCAGTGGACCGGGATACGGCTGAACATGCCCTTCTCGTAATTGTACGTAAGCCCGTCATCCTCATAGAGAGTGAAGGCGCCATCCGACCCCTGGTAAATGAACAAAGTGATTGGGTCGGATTTTTTCTCGGTGGTGTACTGAATCTCCGGACCAAAAGGAACAATCGAACCTGCCCGGATGTAGAGCGGCAGGGAGTCGTAAGGCGCAGGCGCTTCGATCGTCTGACCTCCCGCATGTAAAGTGCCACTCCAGAAGTCATACCAGTTCGCTCCGGCGGGCAGGTAAACCGCCCGGCTCCGAGCTTTGTAGGTGGCGACCGGGCTCACCAGAAACGCCGGGCCGAACATGTACTCGTCGGCCGTCTCGCGGGCCTTTCGATCGGCGCGGAAATCCATCACCAGCGCGCGCATCAGGGTGCCGGCGTTTTGCGTCACATCTCCGGCGAGGGAGTAAACATAAGGCAGCAGACGATACCGCAACCGGTCGAACTTGAGCTGAGCCTGATAGGCGGGATCCGATTCGCTTCCAAGAAACCACATTTCGCGGTTCGGGTATTCGCCATGGGAGCGCAGAAGCGGCGTAAACGCGCCGAACTCGAACCAGCGTGTGTAGAGTTCGCGCCATTCTTCCACATCCTCGGGTTTGGGATGTTCGACCGAGAAACGCTCGGGCACGGAGAACCCTCCCACGTCCATCGTCCAATACGGAATTCCCGAGAGGCAAAAGCCCAATCCGGCGGGAATCTGCGCCCGCATCGCGGTCCAAGTGGAGGAGGTGTCACCCGACCAGGTGGCCGCCGCGTAGCGCTGCGCGCCGGCAAACGCCGACCGAGTGAGTATGAACACACGCTGCTGCGGCGCTGCTTCACGCTGCCCACTGTAGACGCCCTCGCTGTTCACCAAGGGATAGGCGTTCAGCACGCGTGCGCCCGTGCCGAGAGCGGTGGGATTCATGTGGGTCTGCTGGCCCTCGAGCGTGGGCGTTGGAAGCATGTCCGGCTCTGTCGCATCCATCCACCAAGCGTCGACATTCTTGCCGAACAATTCGCGATTGATCTGGGACCAGAACAACTTGCGGGCCTCCGGATTGAAGGCATCGTAAAACGTATCCGGATAGCCGACCCAGTCGCGTATTCCCTCGCGCAAGTTCGGTTCGTAAAGAAAGCCGCGCGAGTGCAGGGCGTCAAAGTTCTCAGTGCCGGGATAGAACTTTCCCCAAACGGAAATCATCAAACGCGCATGCTTCTGGTGAATGCTGCGAATCCAGCCTTCCGGATCAGGAAAGCGGGCGGGATCGAACTGGTGCGAGCCCCAGGCATTCTCTTTCCAATAAAACCAGTCCTGCACAATGTTGTCGAAAGGAATTCCGCGCGACCGGAAGCCGTCGATGACGTCCAAGCTTTCCTGCGCCGTCTTGTACCTTTGCCGGCTTTGCCACAGGCCGAAAGCCCACACCGGCATCATCGGCGCCGCTCCCGTGATTTGCCGATATCCTGCGATCACTTGGTCGACTTCCGGCCCGTACACGAAGTAATAGTCGACGCCGTCGCCCACCTCGGCCCATAGCGAGGTTGCGGCTTCAGGCGCGGGAGTTTTCCACG
>Ga0208036_1001134_pt1 | contig 12152 bp, 11 predicted proteins | sample June2015DPH_11_1_2_FD_184706 | JGI IMG/M metagenome (GOLD analysis project Ga0208036, IMG submission 184706) | Peatland microbial communities from SPRUCE experiment site at the Marcell Experimental Forest, Minnesota, USA - June2015DPH_11_100... | ecosystem: Environmental > Terrestrial > Soil >...
ACACGTGCAGCCGGTGCATGGCGTCCTGAACTTCTACCGGGGATTCGTAGAACCGTCCGCTGGCGCCAAACCCGGCGTTGTTGAGCAGAAATTCGAGATGCTCTTCGCGCGCGATTCGGTCTTCGACCGCTTTCAGGTCGGCGTCGCTCGTGAGGTCGGCGGGCAAAGGCTCGGCCCGCACGTGGTGGCGGCTTGTGAGTTCTTCGGCCAATTCCTCCAGGCGAGCCACGCGCCGGGCCACCAGGAGCAGGTCGTATCCTTGCGCGGCCAGCCGGCGCGCATAAGCAGCTCCAATACCGGCCGAAGCCCCCGTCACCAGCCCCAGGGGTCGAGTGGTTGTCATTGGGTCCTCCTCCTCCTTGCATACAGATACCCGGTCATGCCTTGCGAAACAGCACTGCTCATCAAGGTCTACGGGTTTTTCTTCTTCTTAAGGAGCCCGGTTATGCCTTGCACAGCGTTCGCAGGCTGCTGTTGTTGACCCGTAGCACCCTTTTGGCCCGCCGCCGGTCCCGTGATCGCGCCCAACCCGCTGCCGGCGCCGCCTGACTTCAGTGTGAACTTGGGATTTCGCAATGTCCCAACTAGATTGAAGGGGAAAGCCATCTTGCCGCCGGCAACAGTTGCGCCTGAAATGCCTCCTAGAATACTGGTGAGGGCGTTCTGGCTGGCGGCGACTTTCGCCACGCCTTGGTAATGGAGGCTGCCCTCCCCGGCCAGAGCAAGGCTCCCGGAGGCGTCCACGTCAACTCCGTTGCCAACGATAGTGGCTTTGGTGGTGTTAATCCGGTTGTTTGCGATGGTGAAATCCATGGCGATGGAGGAGAAGGAACCAGGATCGCCGGACGCCGGACCCATCTTCGCGAGCTGGGCCAGTTGCAGCAGATTCTTGTCCAACTGCAAACTGGGCAACTTCCCATGGCGGATGGTCATTTGCCCGGAGCCGCGAATTCCCGCCAGTGGGTCGGGCGAGTGGCTCACTTCGCCATCAAGTTTCACAGTTCCCTCGAGCGTGCCGGTCATTTTCCCACGGGCATCCGGAAATGCATCCAGCAACTTCGCCAGGTTGACGCCGTCCAGTTTCGCATCGGTGTTGTAATGGGGGTTCTGGCCCGCCAACGAAAAGGAAAGGTTCCCGGCGGCGTGGCCGTCATACCATTTAAAGTCCAGGCCGTCCAAGAAGACATGTTTGGGGAAAAGACGGAGTTTGGATTTAACATTGGTCATGACCAGATTCATGACATGCAAAGAGTCCATCTTGAGCGTTCCCTCCGCCGCGAGCTTGCCACTCTGGTCGGTGGCGTAGGCGACAGACGTAAGCCAACCAGCTTCAGAAACCGCTGCGGGTTTACCAGGGACAGCATGGGGGTGGACTGAGGCAGATTCAGTGAAGGCATTGAGGTCGACCTGCCGCAGTTGGCTCGAAACGCCGTCCGCTTCGATGAAAACCGGGCCCGAACCCCCGGAGGGCAAAAGGTTCGCGACACTTAGCTTGCCCTTGGTGATATTGACGTTGGAGATGGCTCCCAGCGTAAACAAGGGCTTTTGCCCCGGCGGGTCAGGGTCGGCTCTGGCTGGAGAAGGCTTACTCTGGAAGTTCCAGTTACCCTTGGCGTCGGAAAGCAGGCTGATTGCAGGCGTGTCCAGGTCCAGCGACTTGATGACCACTTGGTGGTCCCAAAGCCCACCGGCGTCAACCACGGCGTAAATCCGTTGAGCCTTCACGAAATAGCCCTGAGGGAATCCCGAGGGGTTCTTGAGAGCGAAATCATCCACGCGGATGGAAAGGCTTGGAAAGACGGTGAGAGCGAGATGCCCAATCTCAGCGGGCTTGCCCGTCTGCTCTTCGATTAGCGATGCGACCTGCGGGCGATAGCGGTCCACATCAAAGAGCAGGGGAACTATGACCACAAGGGCAACAAGTGTGACGGCCAGGAAGATCAGGATGCCAAGGATGACCTTCTTGCGTGTAGACATGGAACTCCCCCTGTATTTGCCAAGGCGAATGTGCCTCCTGGGCCCTCTTCAATCTCGATGAGAGCCCGAAATCACTCCTCGCCTGGCGTTGGAAATGGATACAGCGGCCTGTAATTCTGCACCAAGCCTCTCTATTGGGGTGTGGCTGGAGATGTTTTCGCCTTCTCCTCCAACGTTACGCGGCTCAACTTGGCGGTGTAATAATCAAAAAAGGATTTGTTGGGTGGTGCTGCCTGAACTGTCTCCACAAACTCCTTAGGGGCTGTGCGCTTGATGACCGTGCGAAAGAGCCATCCCGGCGGAGGCTGCTCGCCTCCCTCTGGATTGATGTGTGTTTCCGGCCCTTCAACAGTTACCCGGTATCGCGTGATGAAACCGGTGCTGGAAAACGTGCGCAGCAAGAAGCCGGCTGCTCCCCGGTCCGAGGTGAGGACGCCCAGCCACGATTCTTTCATGGCCGGGGAAGTTTTGGTCGCCTGGAAAGATGCTTTCCCGCGTAGGAGCATGACTCGGTTATCCAGTTCATAGCTGACGGACAACCGGATTTCACCTGGGGCTGTCCGGTCAGTGGTGCTTCCGATCCATTCCCCCACCAGCCAGTCCACTTCGGAGAAGTCCGGCTTCGGCGGCAGGGGGATTTGGTAGGTAGTGGGCGGTTTCTCCTTGGCGACGAGGCATACGGCTCCGGCGAGGCAAGCGAGGGTAAGAATGGCGACGGTCATCGCGATAGGCGAGTGAGGCTTGGCGCGGTGCTGCCAGCGCCGTAGCCCGCCGAACCCGAATGAAAACCCGATACATGCGCTCATATGAGAAAACCCCGGAGTCCACGAGACGGGACGCCCTAAGCCGGGCTGATGTCGAGGTGTCGCCCTCCCCCCGTCGGAATCGTTCTGGACTTCGAGTTCCGGCCTGCGGGGCAGTGCAAACCAACTCATCGCGCCCTGGCAATTATACTGGAACATGATTTAATGCGCGGGACAAGTTTGCCGGGCACTGTAGCGGCGAGTTTATCTCGCCAAATGGCGGCATAAAGCCGCCTCTATTTGCTTCCCACCAAGCGAAGGCGTCCTGTGAAAGCTCTGCCCTGGCCCCCTGCGAAAGCGAACGGACTGACAAGGGTGTTGACCACATTGGGATTGTCGTGGTTGGTGGCATTGATGGCGCTTGCGCGGAGAGCCCACGTCTTGCCGTGGAACCGGAAGCGCTTTTCCAGGCCAACGTCCAGCTCGAAATAGTTGGGGAAGCGGAATTGGCCTGGCGCGCCGATGAGTTGCTGCTGTTCATTTACGTCATCGAACGGGAAACCCGACCGGTATTCCAGCCGATAAGTCAGGAACAAGCCCCAAACCGGAACAGGAGACCGCCCCCAGGAGATCAAGCGATTCGGCGCATCCCACAAGAGAGGGCCTGGGGCCTGGGGAACAAAATAGGGAGTTGTGAGAGAGTAATCCAGGGCTTCGTTGCTGCGGGCGCTGGAGCGGGTATAATCCCCATAGATCTCGGCCTTGTTTTTAAAGACGTGGCGAGCCCAAACCTCACCGGAACGATAGCGGTCGCTCCGGTGGTCCTGAAACAGAAACACCCCTCCCAGCCCTCCCGGGGGAGCGGGTTGGATGTCTTCATAAGTGAATCCATCGCCTTCCACACGGCGCAGGAGAGTAATGCCCGTGAAGGTATTGGACCCCAGCTTTTGTTCCCACTCGACACTGCTTGTGTTGAAGCGCGGCTGCCGAAGGCCGCTGGAGGGCAACAAGAATTGCGTAATCGCAGGGCCCAGGACCGGCGTCGTCCCGGTTTGGTCATAAAGGGTGTCACTTCGCTCTTGATCGAGCCCCTCACCCCAAAGGGCCATGTTGATCGGCCGGTAGTAGGTTCCCCAGCCTACTGAGATTTTGGTCCGATCATCACGGAAGGGCAGGAGATTGGCTGCCAGCCGCGGGCCGAGCACCGTCTTTCCCACTAAGGTATCCCAATCCGCTCTCCCTCCGATCGCCACGACCAGAGGGCGAAGGACTCGCCAGGTATCTTGCAGGTAAAAACCCAACTGCGTATTGGTGACGCGATAATAGGGCGTCCCGCTAAATGTGGTGCGAAGCAGCAAAGTGTTGTCGGCGCGGAGCGTCTCGATCGGATTGCGCACCGCCCCTTGCGAAAAAGCCAGCCCATCGGCGTTGAAGCCCGCTTTCACCTCGTGGGTGCCGTGCCAGCGAAGGGAGGAAAGACTCAGTTGACCGATGGACTGCAGGCGGTGGCTGCGCTGTTGCAATCCCTCGAAGTAATTGCCTGAAGCCGTGAGAGGCTGGATGATGTACGGCTCGGAGCCGAGCGGCGCGAGATGGCCCGTGTTATCGTCCATGGCCGCACCCAGTTCAAACATGTTCCTGCCAAAGAAAACTTGGTCCTTGGCGGAGACAAAGGTGCGCTGGGCGTGCCAATCGGTGGTCGTGGAAAGGGGAGTAAACAGGCTGAGACCAAGATGGGAATCTGCCGTCACGTTGTACAGGAAGTTCCCTTGAAGAATGTTGGTTGGCGTCAGGTTCATTTGGACCCGGAAGAGATTGTCCCCTGACCACTGCTGTTGCGTGTTGGCGTTGCGGGGCAGTCCTTGAATCAGGGAGAAGTTGTGCTGAATGCTGATGCCGTCGGAGAACCAGGCCCGGCCCTTGTGCAACGGACCCGAGAAGTTGAATCGCGGGTACCAGTTTCCAAGATGCAGACCTTGCTGGAGATTGACGGCCGGGAAGAAGTCGGTGGTTCCGAATCTCCATCGGTCGTCGCCGACATACGTGTTGAGTTCCATCACTGCACCGGCGGCGTGGGCATACTGCGCGCCATAGCGACCGCTCGCCACCTGCACTTCGCGCACGCTGTCTACATCTAACCGGCTGGTCAGTTGGCCCGTTGCCGGATCACCGATTTCGAAACCGTCCAGCAAATACTCGGCATCCCCTGATCGTCCTCCGGCCACGTGCATTGCCCCGGAGTTGTCCTGCACTACCCCCGCAATCGCTGGCAAGTAAGCTGCCAGATTATGCGTGCTGTAGGCGGGAATATCCAGAATGTCTTGGGCATCCAAAGTCTCCCGGTGCTCGGCCTGCAAGGGTTCGATTTGCTTCGTCGAGGAACGGACCTCGACACTTTCGTGTACCTCGAATTCGTGGCTGAGGGTAAAGGAGACTTCGTTGCTTCCTTCCTGCAATGGCACAGGCTGGTCAGTAAGGCGGAAATAATCAGGCTTACTGAGGCTTACAAGGTACTCGCCCGGCGTGGGAACTAGAACCTCAAAATGGCCGGTGTCGTCCGAATAGGCGTGTTGAGCGCTTCCGTCTGGAGACTTCACCACAATCTCAACGCCACTTACCGGGACTCCATTTTCGTCGATGATACTGCCCTTCACTTGAACAGCCGCTGTTGCTTTGGCCGCCGCGAGCGCCAACATTAATATCGCCAACCGTGAACTAGCGTTGCACAGAGACATTGCGAGTGCTCTTCCCTATAGGATCTCCCCGCTTCGGAGTCTGTAGCAGCATCGAGCGCCGCACCCTGACTTGGATCTGGCGAAGGACAGGATCTCGCGGATTTTCGAATTGCCCGTTTTCGATTGCCCCGCCGCGGCGGGACAATCAAAAGTTGGTCTTCGGTTCCGACCGAAGGCCGCACGCCTATCCCATCCGCTATTCTATTCGACGCGCGGCTCAGAGTGAAGTAGGGCCGGGTCCCGCAAGGCGGGACCGGCCAGGCCGTCCCGTCCCGCCATGGGGGGAGAGGAGGTGTCCCTACAGTCGAATTAGGACACTACCCACTTCCTTGACCTTTGGCCATCTAGAAGGCCGAATGATAGGATAGGCTGGTTCTTAAACCTGAATCAGCGGAGTTGGAAAACGAATGTTTGTACTCAAAAAGATCTTCTCCCGCCTTCTTTTCCCCATTCCCTTGTGCATTGAAGTTCTCCTGGCCGGTTTGTTGCTGCTTTGGTTCACGAGAAAACAGAAGACCGGGAGAATAGTGGTTACACTCGCCGGAGTGCTGCTCTTCCTTTTCAGCAGCCACTTTTTTTCCATCATGCTTCTAACACCGTTGGAGAGCAGATATCCGGCGCTTTTCACGGCGCCGGAAGCGCGTGCCCCCGTGGGATTGAGCGCGGTGAAGTTCATTGTTGTCCTTGGGGGTGGTTTTTCCCATGAGGCCGGCCGACCCATTGCCATCCAACTCGATGAGAGTTCGATCCCGCGCCTTGTCGAAGGCGTCAGGATGAGCAAAGTGTTGAACGGTTGCAAGCTCGTCCTTTCCGGGGGGCCGGGGGCCGACCGCTTCTCATCTGTTGCTCAAGCCATGGCCCAACTCGCCCAGGACCTTGGTGTTGGTCGTCAGGATATGATTCTGGAGACACAATCGCGAGACACGGATGATGAGGCGAGGCTTGTCGCGCCCATCGTAGGACAACAGCCGTTCATCCTGGTGACTGAAGCTTCGCACATGCCTCGCGCCATGGCCCTGTTCAGAAAACATGTAACACACCCGATTGCAGATCCCGTGGACTTTCGAACCAGCCACAGCCAAGCAATATCGCCGGACGAGGTTTTCCCTGGCGCCGGGGACCTCAGCGGCTCGGAAAGAGCGGTTTACGAGTATTTGGGCCTGGCGTGGGGAAAAATCCGCGGTAAGATTTAACAGGATGCTGAAGGACCCGTCTAGCCCGTCATTCCGAGGAGTCCCGATCTGATCGGGACGACGAGGAATCTCGCCCTGATCAGATCGGGGTTTCCAGAGCGAGATTCCTCGCTCCGCTCGGAATGACATGCAGCGACACGAGGTTCAGTACTTTTCCCAGTGCAGAACGTCTGAAAGGGGCCGCTTGGGCTTTTCCGAGCTTTCCGCCGGATAGCCCATGGGAATGAGGCTGACCAACTTGTAGCCTCGGGGCGCTCCTACCAGGTGGCAGATATCCGAAGCATAGGGCTTCTTGTCCCCGGCGACCCAGCACGAGCCCAGGCCGTGCGCGCGGGCAGCCAGCAGGATATTCTCTGTGGCGGCGCTGCCGTCTTCAAGGTAATACTTCGTGTCTTCGCACAGAACGACCACGCACACCGGAGCGTCGGAAATGAACTTCCCATGGTCGGTGGTCTGAGCAATGCTGCGCAGCATCTCGGGGTCCGTCACAACGACGAATTCCCAAGGCTGTATGTTGACGGCTGTGGCTGCCAAGCGCCCGCAATCAATCACGTCTTCGATGATCTCTCTGGGCACCGGTGCGTCAATATACGCGCGGACCGAGCGCCGTGTCTTCAACACCTCAATCGCGTCCATGGCTGTTTGTCCTCCGACCAGGTGCTGGCTTCAGGTAGCGGCACACCCCAGCGGGGAAGGGAATTAGCACCTAGGCAAGCGCCATTTTAACCCGAATTCGGCGGGTGGCGCATACGTCCCGACGTTTTTTGTCGGGATGTATGCGCCCCTCGTGCGGGGAGCGCCCCCCATTAACCCTTCACGGCACTCTGTCCATCGGCAATAGAGATATGTCATTCAGAAAATAAAACCTCCAACTCGACCACGGCCAATCGCCCGGCTGCCTCACCAAGCCTCGCTTCACCGGATTGTTGTGCATGTAATTCAATTTCTCTTCCCGCTTCTTTGCGGTCCAGATGTTCATGTCGTAGAACTTTCGTTGCCACACCCGAAAGTGTGCGTGATGGTGGACCGTGACAGGCAGAGTGACCCGCGCCAGCATCTTCTGGCACCAGGGAAAGCCAAGATTTTCCCGGAGGTTCCTCAGGATAAACAGCGCGGTGCGGTCCTCGAGCTTTTGCATGATCTGGGACGGGTTAGCCTCCGTCGAGGGCCAGAGGAGCGCGTGGAAATGCTCTGGCATAAGCACGTACCCTACGATCTTGAATCCCAATTCCCGCCGCAGCTCTCCTAAGGTCGCAACCCATTGGTTCCTGAACCGCTCAGAATCAAATAAGCGCGCACGCCGATAGGTGCTGGTGGTCAGATAATGCAGGTGATTGAGGCCGTAATAGTGCTTTAGCTTGGACACGCGCGGATTATACCCCTATTTGGGGCGCATACATCCGGGCAAAAACCGTCCGGACGTATGCGCCACCCGCCCGATCCGCGCGCAGGAATTTGATCGCTCGACCACGGGGCCGAAAAGACGCGGACCACAAAAGAGGCCCGTCGCCCTGCCTCCTGGAGTCATACGGCAGGCAGGCCGAAGGCTATGGGCCCGCCTTCCGAAGCGTTCGCGCGGGCAGTCCGCAGGGCGGTGGTCCGCACTACCCGTTACCCTCGCGGGTTGGCCTCGCGCCGGGGGCCAAAGCCACCCCCAGAGTAGGGCTTATCAATTGATAATCGTGATTGTGAGCCCCGCTCCCAGAATTTTCGCCCTAATCTCGGCTTCGTCTTTTACGTGCTGCAGTTCCTTGAGAAGTTTCAGGAATTCGTCGGGCGAGACCTCGGAAGTCTCAATTTCCACATCGCCCAGCTTGACCCTGATTCTGTTGCCACTTTTTGCGTCAAACCAGCTCTTGATAATTTCGTAAATAACCGTGGCGAGTAGGCTAGTCCCTAAGCCAGTAAGAACCGTGCTCGCGAACATTGCTAAACCGGGGAAGACCGAAGGTGGCCTTTCGGGGTACGGAAACGTTGGCGGAGACGTTGGGGCCGGTTCCGTTCTGCGCTCGCTCACCGGGGCCACAACAAGGGGAGCCCACCGTACGCCACTGGCCTGAATGCTGAGTCCGGCAGGCTTAGCCATTTTCTGAATGACGGCTAAATTGTGGGGTGCCGTATCCGCAGTGGAAATCCACAATCTGAACGACAGATGGCGGTCTTTTGCGAAGTTGTACATGGTTCCCATCAATCTCTTGCCGTGCCCAACTCCGCGACATTTGGGCCGCACAAAAAGCTCTTCGATCTCTAGGTTTGCACCATGCTCCACCCCTGACACCCAAGCCACTCGCTCATCCTCTTCGCCTATGAGCTCCAACCAATGGGCGGTTGAGCCGTCGCTCTTTTTAATTGGCCAGGCCCTTGGATACGGAAACACCCCAGTTGGTGCGGTATTCACGAACCGACAGGGAATGTTCCTCCAACCTTCCCACCACGTCGCCTCCAACACTTCATCGGAAATATATCCGTATCCCTGATCACCCCACGCATCTCCCCAATTATTCCAAAATTTGAATTCACGACGCGCAGAATCATAGGCGTCGAGCGAGATCGCGTGGGTTCCAAGGTAGACATCTTTCGCAGATGGGGCAGGGATTCTTCCCGCCGGAGGGCTCGCCCACCTTTCAGTAATGTCCAGACTGACAAGCAACCCCGGACCATCGGAAATGACGGACTCCGTACATTCGGCGACAGTACGAACCCGTCCATAAGGGCCAACACGATGATTCTTAGCGAGGAGATCAATGCCGACCGGCTCGACTGGTGGCCAATCGTTTCCATAGGGCCAGGATTCCTCAGGAGGAGCGCCCCAGCCGTAAGAAACTCGTAAGCCGGTAATGGGCCAAACCCCCGTTTGCTTGTCCCCCGGAAAGGTTCCCTCGAGCTGCCGTGCCCTAACAAAACCATACCTAATACTTGGTCGATAACCATTCACGTTGGGTCACCTTGGAAAGCAAGCAAGTAGCGCGGACCGCCGATTCTGCGGCCCGCGTCTTTTCCGTACCTATGATCGCCACCGTGCCATATTTTATCGCGCTATCGAAACTCCGGCGTCCTTTTCTTTCCCATCGATATTTCTTTATCGTCGTGCGCCTGCTCAGGCGGCGAGAGAAATTCACCGAGCCTGATTTCGCCCTGTTGGCGCGAGCCTTCAACGGAGTTTCCATGGGCCTGTGGCCCGTCCGAGGACATGAAAATCACCTCGTCACCCCCGCGTAAGCGGGGGTCCACGTCGCCAGGAAGGGGGTGGATTCCCGCTTTCGCGGGAATGACGCGCATGGGGCGATTTTCAGGAGCAAGCAGGTAGCGCGGACCGCCGATTTTGCGGTCCGCGTCTTTTCCTCGACGAGCGCGGTCAACCAGTACCGGGGTGCCGAGGGCGAACTCTGGCAACCCAGGTTCTTCGACCCCGCCCTGCGCACCGTCAAGGAATACAACGAAAAGGTCGAATACATTCACCTAAACCCGGTGAGAGCCGGTTTGGTCACCCGACCGGAAGATTGGCGACGATCAGGTTACAACGATTACGCCGGCATGAGCGCCGACGAATCCGTCAGCCGACGGACGGTTTGATCGTCGACCGCGTGAGAATGCCCTCCGACCCGCGCGCACGAATTTGATGGCTCCATCACGGGGCCGAAAAGACGCGGACCACAAAAGCGGTGGTCCGCGCTACCCCGCTCTAACCTGAGCGAATGTAGCAGGGCAGTACTAGTGCCGAGGGCTTGACAAACGCGCCGCGCAATGATAGCCTAGCGAAATGGACCTTGGGGGAGAGGCTGCTCGATCTTGCGAGGTTGCGGCCCTCTCCGGCCCTCGAAAGACACGGAGGCAGGAGTGATGCACGTTAATGGTGACCCCCGGTTGCTCAGGGCAAGGGCAATTCCCGCCACAGAATTTTCCCGCGGGGCCGCAGCGAATGTTCTACTCATTTTCCGAGACTTCAGCCAGAAAATGTGGCTGGCACGATTCGGTTTGGAGTGCGGCAGCTTGCTGCCGCTTTCCTTGGCCGGAAGCTTGCTTCCGGCAGCGCCTGGAGCAAGCTCGAGACGCAAGTGCGGCAGCGAGCTGCCGCACTCCAAAAAAGATGTTAAATTATACGGAACGAACCCAACAAGTCCTTTAGCATCAACAAAAGTGCCGGAAAAACGAACCCAAACGAAGTCGAAACGAAGCGGAAAAACGTCGCTGAAAATACGCAAAAAGGCCAAAACGAACTCTAATAGTGGCCCCCAGAGGGCGAGAATATGAGAGTGGGGAGTAAGCTCGCCGTTGCGACTATAAACTGGCGCACTACCCACGCCGGAGTAGTGGGTCAGTTTGCGGTGGCGGCGTTCTATGAGGGCCGGAATTCACTGAGAATAGAGGACCGGCGGTCATAGACCGCCGCTACAGAAATCAAAAGGACGCGTTACCCACGTTGGGTTAGGTTGATTTTTTGTCCTACCTCGGCCATGCTACAAGTCGAATTCACAAACACGGTTGAAGTGAAAATATGAAAAAGATCCAGATTTACGACACGACGTTGCGAGACGGTTCGCAAGGCGAGGACATCTCATTCTCTTTAGAAGACAAGCTTCACATTGTGAAGAAGCTGGACGAGCTGGGGGTGGACTACGTAGAAGGAGGCTGGCCCGGGTCGAACAGCAAGGACATTGCTTTCTTCCGCCGAGCCCAGGAACTGAAGCTGAGACATGCCAAGCTGGCGGCGTTTGGCAGCACTCGCCACCCGCGCCACAGCCTGGCCCACGACCGAAACCTTCACGCGCTTCTGGAAGCCAACACCCCGGTTGTGACCATCTTTGGGAAGACTTGGGATTTGCATGTGAGAGTGGCTTTGGGCATCTCGCTGGAGGAAAACCTGGAGCTGATTCGCGAGTCTGTTGCATTCCTGAAATCCAAAGGGAAGGAAGTGATCTACGACTCCGAGCATTTCTTTGACGGATTCAAAGCCAACTCGAATTATGCGTTGGCTACGCTCAAGGTTGCCGAGGAGGCAGGCGCCGACACCATCGTGTTATGCGACACCAACGGCGGCACTCTGACTGCCGACATTAGCGAGCGCTTCCAGAGGGCTTCGAAACATGTTAAGACACCCCTGGGGATTCACACCCACAACGATTGCGAAATGGCGGTGGCCAACTCCATTGCCGCCGTGCAGCAGGGGGCGGTGCAGGTGCAGGGCACGATCAACGGGTATGGAGAACGCTGCGGCAATGCCAACCTTTGTTCGGTGATTCCCAATGTCGAGCTGAAGTTGGGCCTGCGCTGCATCGGCCGGGAAAGCCTCAAGCGCCTCACGGAGGTGTCCCACTACGTAAGCGAGTTGGCCAACCTGCATCATCGCCAGGATCTGCCCTATGTCGGCAAAAGCGCCTTTGCCCACAAAGGTGGCATTCATGTGAGCGCGGTGGTGAAAGAGGCATCTTCCTATGAGCACGTGGATCCGGCGGTGGTGGGCAACGAACGCCGGGTCTTGGTCTCGGAACTTTCCGGAAAGAGCA
>Ga0208036_1001140_pt1 | contig 12122 bp, 9 predicted proteins | sample June2015DPH_11_1_2_FD_184706 | JGI IMG/M metagenome (GOLD analysis project Ga0208036, IMG submission 184706) | Peatland microbial communities from SPRUCE experiment site at the Marcell Experimental Forest, Minnesota, USA - June2015DPH_11_100... | ecosystem: Environmental > Terrestrial > Soil >...
CAAAGGGTTGGAAGAGGGGGAGGTCAGACGGAATCATATCCTGAGGAATGCCCTGATTGACACGAACACGATGTTAGCGATAACGTTCGGGTTCCTGCTGTCTGGCACCATCGTGATCGAGCATATTTTCTCATGGCCGGGGGTAGGGGAGTTCACGTACAATGCAATAGTCGCGGTCAACTATCCTGTGTTGATACCATGCGTCCTTATCTTCACTGTAGGCGTGGTCATCGCCAACTTCGTTGCTGACATCTTCTATTCGCTATTAGACCCACGAATCGCGTTAGGTGAGGGGGGAGGGTCGGAGAGCTGAGCGCCGGAGTCACGAGCGTAAGGAAGCTTATCACTTCGAATGCACTTTCAATGTTCGGGCTCGTCACCGTTGTATTCTTCTTGATACTCACTGTCGGCCAGGCTGTGAGTTCCGGAAGGATACTCCCCTACAACGCGTACCAAATCTCCTCGCAGGCAAACGCTTCGCCTTCCCTCGCCCATTGGTTCGGCACGGATCTCCTCGGAAGAGACATGCTGTCGTGGGTAATAACGGCTCTTCCGACCGACATAGGGATTCCAGTAATCACGGTCGCTGTTTCTGCAGCCATCGGGATCGTTCTGGGTACACTGGCTGCTTTCTTCAGAGGATGGCTGGACGAGGTCATAATGAGGCTGACCGATATGTTCATGGCCTTTCCCCAGATGATCATGAGTCTGGCCATCGCAGCAACTCTCGGCCCTAGTCTCGTGAACGTCACCTTTTCTCTGATTGTCGTCTGGTGGCCGCCGTACGTCAGACTGGTGAGGGGAGCGGTGCTACAGGTGGCTGCAGAGGATTTCGTCTCCATCTCAAAGGCGTTGAACTCGTCTTTCTTCTACATTGTGAGCAAGGACGCGATTCCCAACGTCCTGCCCAGCGTCCTTGTCTATGCGACGACGGACGTAGGGACCGCTTTGCTGACGCTATCGACTCTCGGCTTCCTAAACGTGGGCATACCACCTGCCTCACCCGAGCTTGGTACGATGGTGTCAAATGTGGGCTACAACTTCTATCTCTACCCGTACCAGGTCATTATTCCTGCGGTGTTTGTAATGGTGATTGTGGCAGGGTTTAGCTTTCTCGGAGAAGGGATAAGGGAGTCGCTCGATGTGAGGCTCAGACCGCACATTCTCATGAGAAACAAGCCCGTAAAAGAACATGAAACCGAAGGACAGAAGAGCGGGCCAATCTAGACTGTTCGTGGACCAGCGGGGCTATCAGGAAAGGCTCTGAGACGGCTTCTGCGAGTCGCGCCAGCCACGATTCGGACCTTCGGTGATCAATTCTGCCCGGGGAGGTGTTAGACTCGAGTTGTTTGGTCGGGCTTCGTAGAGGAGGCATGAGACTAGCTGACCGGCCCCGACGTCTATCGCGGGAGGAACCGCACTACACTTTTCGAAGGCGGACGGACACACGAAGCGGTACCGGCATCCCGTGGGGGCGGGTCGGTGTTCGGAAACGACAGTCTCCTGCAGCTGCGCTTTCTTGAGCGTAAGAACGTTCGAAATCAGCTTCTGTGTGTAGGGATGCTTCGGGCTGGTACAGACTACGCGAGTATCTCCAGTCTCTACGAGTCTCCCGTAGAATAGGACGCTGAGCCTGTGGCTGACGTACTTAATGACGTTGATGTCATGAGTGATGAATAGATAAGACATGTCGAGCTCCGACTTCAACTTCTTCAGGGTGTTTAACACCTGGGCCTGAATCGAGACGTCCAACGCGCTCGTTGGCTCGTCGAGTATCAATAGCTTCTTTGGGACTACAAGAGCCCTGGCCAGACTTATCCTCTGCCTCTGTCCACCGCTCAGCTCCCTAGGTCTACGGGGCAACAGGTCTTTCGTTACTCCTACGAGGCGGGTAATGAATTCGATCCTCTCGTCGTAGTCATCCTTGGGGATCGTTTTTGACGCTATCAACGCCTCACTTATGACTTCTTTCACCGTGAGTCTTGGGTTCAGAGATCTGACCGGATCCTGGAATACTATGCCGACGTTCTGCCTGAGAAAGGCGATGTCCTTCCTACTTTTGTAGTCGATCTTCCGCCCCAGGAGCTTGACTGTCCCTGAGGTGGGCTTGTACAGCGCCACCAAGACCTTGGCCAAAGTGGACTTGCCCGAGCCCATCTCCCCCGTCAATCCGAAAGTCTCATTTTCCTTTATCGAGAGCGAAACGTCGTCTAGGGCTTTCATCGGAGGAGACTTCCTCAGGAGGCTGGCCCTCCTTCTTGACCTGAAACTTACCGTCAGATGTTCAATCTCAAATAAACTGTCCACTTGTCTTATCGACCCTCCAACAAGCCGTGTATCTTGTTGCCGTGACTTCCTCCAAAGGAGGCTCCTCCTTCCTACAGATGTCTTTTGCAAAGGGACACCGGGGATTGAACTTGCAGCCGGTGGGAAGGTCTCTCAGGTCGGGTGGTTCACCGAGTTGAACGTGAAGTGGGGGCGCGTCCTCGAATCCTTCGGGAACGGACGCGACTAGTGTGTTCGTGTAAGGATGGAGCGAGTGTTGGAGGACGTCAGGCGTCTCTCCTGCCTCCATCACCCTTCCCGCATACATGATGTACATCCTGTCGCAAATCTGGGAGGCTACAGTCAGATCATGCGTTATGTAGAGCAGCGTTGCACCTGTCTTTCTCTGAGCACTGAACATGCCAAGAATCCTGTTCTGGACGTATGCGTCGAGGCCGGTTGTTGGTTCGTCCGAGATCATTAACCTTGGCTTCTCGATAATTGACATCGAAATAGCTACCCTCTGCCGCATCCCGCCAGAGAGTTCGTGCGGATACTGCTCCAAGACTTCGTCCGGTTTGTCTATGCAGAGATTCTTCAGAAGTTCCGTCATGACCTGCTTCGAATCACCCTCACCTTTCTCTGCTGCTGGCGGACTCCCCCTCTTCCTCTGAACTTTGATGGCCTCTCCAATCTGCCTTTCGACCGTATAGACTGGGTTGAGTGAGTCAAGCGGCTCCTGGAAGACCATGTTGATTCCAGTGCCACGTATATCCACCAACTTGTCGGAAGAAAGTCCAAGCACGTCCTCGCCTTCAAAGATGATACTCCCGCTGGTTATTTGTGCGGGAGGCGAGTCGAGGAGCCCTAGAATCGCCAGTCCCAGCGTCGTCTTTCCTGAGCCACTCTCACCGACTAAGCCAATGACCTCACCCTTTTTGGCGCTCAGGGATACGTTGTTGAGGATTCGCACCCTGCCGTCAATCGAAACGAAATCGACAGTCAGGTTCTTCACCGTCAGTATGCTCTCCGTGTGGTCATGGGCCATCGACGAAATGGCGCCGTGCGAGGTGTTTGTTGTGCTGGGACCCGAAGGTGGTTCACCGTTGGCCTCCTGAACGAGACTACTGACCAACCAAGAAGACAGGTTGTGATTCGGCCATCACTATCGTATTAACTCTTTTTTTTCACGGCAAGACTCCCGGTGGCTTCTCAGACTCTTCGAGATCATCTGGACGACGATGGACGCTCTTTGCCCGAGTTGCGCTTGAGAGACCATCCATGCAGCTGCGGCTAGTTCCGCTGTTCGCCGAAATCCTTAACTCGAACAAAGGGTCTTGTGAGACTGAATCGTCATGCTTGCCGCTCAGCAAAAGATGCTGATTGGTGGAGACTGGGTTGCCGCACAGAGCGGTGAAACCTACGACGTTGTGAACCCGGCAACCGGGGAGGTCATCGGAAAGGTGCCGAAGGCGGGTCGAGAGGAGGCTTCCAGGGCGGTAGACGCAGCGAGGGAGGCCTTCGACCGAGGACCCTGGACCAGAATGACTCCCGCGGACAGGGCGAAGATCATCTGGAAGATAGCCGACCTGGTTGAACTGGACGTCGATAGACTGGCAATGATGGAGACTAACAATCAGGGGAAGACGATCAAGATGTCCCGCGATAATGATTTTCCGACAGGCATCGACAACATTAGGTTCTTCGCAGGAGCCTCTCGGAATCTTGAAGGGAAGGCTGCGTCCGAATACACCGGGCTTGGCACAACGATCTTCAGAAGGGAGCCCGTGGGCGTGGTATGTTGCATCACTCCATGGAATTACCCCTGGATGATGGCTGTCTGGAAAGCCGTCCCGGCGCTTGCCGCCGGCAATACGATAGTAATCAAGCCCGCAAGCGTAACCCCCCTGACGACACTCGAATTCGCGAGGATCATGGAAAAGGCGGGCGTCCCCAAGGGAGCTGTCAACGTTGTGACTGGACCCGGAGCGACCGTTGGAGAAGCGCTAGTAACGCACCCCGGCGTGGATGTGGTCGGTCTTACGGGAGACACGACTACAGGAAGCAGGATAATGGAACTCGCCTCACGTACGGTGAAGAGGCTACAGCTGGAGCTTGGGGGCAAGGCACCGTTCATCGTGCTTGAGGACGCGGATATTGATGCTGCAACCGAGGGCGCGGTTGTGGGCGGTTTTGTAAACGGCGGACAAGACTGCACTGCCGCCACGAGGATATACGTTCAAGAGAGCATCTACGGCGCCTTCGTCAAGAGATTTACCGAGAAGGTGAGCAAGATCAGGATAGGTGATCCCACCAGGCGGGACACGGACATGGGTCCTCTTGTGTCCGATGCACAACGCAAGAAGGTCGAAGAGATGGTCGGGATAGGCAAGAATGAAGGAGCCAAGCTAATCATGGGTGGAAAGCGTCCGGTCCTTGGAGGTCTCTTGAGCAGAGGGTTCTTCTATGAACCGACCATCTTTGCCGATGTGAGACAGGACATGAGAATCTGTCAGCAGGAGATATTCGGGCCTGTCATCTGCGTCTCTCAGATATCGACTTTCGAAGAAGGAATCGAGAAGGCGAACGACGTGGTCTACGGCCTCGCGGCCTCCGTTTGGACTAGGGACGTGAGCAAGGCGATGAGAGCAGGGGCACAGCTCAGGTTTGGGGACGTGTGGGTCAACGACCATCTTCCCCTTGCCTCGGAAATGCCTCACGGGGGTTTCAAACAGAGTGGTCATGGAAAGGATATGTCGGCGTATACGTTTGACGACTACACCCAAGTGAAATTTGTATACGTCGACACCACGGACGCGGTTCGGAAGCCCTGGTACTACACGGTCTACGGCGACTAGTGCACAGGGAGTCCCGGAAGGACGGTCCCGTTTGAACCAACAACGCGTGCTCTATTTGTGATATCGTCAGCTCAGATAGTCTCCAATACTTCCAGTGGCTGTGGACCAAATTGAACAAAACAGAGGGAAGGCGTGCTGTTGCACGCCTAGTTTCCTATTCCGTATTAGTTGCCTGTGAGAAGGTTGATGAGGAGCGATACGTTCGGGGTTCCCCAGCCAGTAGTCAGGTCGTAGCCCTTACCGGCCAGGAAGCCGTCCTCACCGCAGTATCCTGAGCAGATCGCGTTGTTCCCTTGGGTGATGTCGTGGAATGGAGATAGTGAACTGAAGATAGTGCCCAAAGCCCCGATTACGTATATTGAAGGGTTGACGAACCCTAGTGGTCGTCTGTTTGCCTGGTTGGCCAGAGCCATGATCCCCGCCCATGCGGGCGATGCTGCGCTGGTGCCACCGAACACGGCCCACCTGCCTAGGAATCCTAGGTAGGCCATCACTCCTCCGTAGACGGCCGAGTTGAATGACACGTCAGGGACCATTCTCCCGGTAGCTTTGACTGTGTTGCCCAGAAGAGTTGTGAACTTGTGGGGGGCGAGCAGTTGATACGAAGGCATACTGTAGAGCATGCTGATACCCCCTCCACTGGTGTCTCCTAGTCCGAGGACGAGGGCCTCATTCCATGTGCTCTCACCGCCGTAGCCGGTCGGGGAGCAGCTGGTAGGCTCACCTGGCCTTACGGCCGTGCCGCACCCATTGGCGCCGCCGTTGATTATGACAAGACCTGTGTTACAGGTCTGGTGAGCAGCGCAAGTGAAGGTGCCGCCTGGTCCAGGAGGTCCACCGTACGCTCCTCCGTAAGGAGAGCCCTGCGTTCCGCCAGCCGCAAGGACGAGTGGACTGGTTGCGGGGAATGAAGGAGTGAGCTCGGTGGTTCCGAGAACAAATGCGTCCTCATTCGCGCCCTCATCGCCTGTAGATGCTATGACGGTCCAGTGATTCGCCTTTGCAGTCTGGAACACTAGGTTCGGGAGGTTCAGAAGGGTGGGATCCCATGAAATGCAGTATGAGCTAGTGTTGTCTAGGGCGGTACACGTGGCCAGGTCGTCGGGTTCGCCGAAGCTCTGAGTCATTATGCTACCCTTGTATTGGGGCTGATTGACGACGGCTAGCTCTCCGCCATAGAGGCTGGTGTCGTAGCAGTCGTTTGCAACGAGCAAGACTATGTGGGCACCAGGTGCAAGCGAGTGGGCCATTGTGACGTCTAGCGTGGTCTCTTCTGCCCAGCCCGTCGCTCCGCATACGCCAGCGTTCGGGGCAGTCGAGAGGTCAGCAATGGTATTCACTGGGCAGATGTCAGTTGCCGCGCCAGTCCATGTTGGGCCACAGAGGATTGTGATTGTTGTAGAGGGCAACCCGAAAGCCGCATCATAGGTGTCGAGGTCGCTCTGAATCGTCGGGCTTCCGAACGCGTCGACGATGACAATCGTCGAGCCCGTTCCATCCAGACCGTGCCTACCCGTTGTGGACGGGAAGTTGTAGGCCTTCTTCAGGAAGTTGGGCGGATAACAAACGATGGTTCCCAAGGAGCCGCTATAGCAGAATGGCGACCCGCCGACCAGGCTGGGGTTGAATGAAGAGTCCAGAAGGGTCACAATAGGGCTAACGCTGGAAGTGTGCAGCACCGGGACTGCCGTGGGCTTCGGTATAGAAGATACGCTCGCAGCCGTTGGATTGACGAAGAAGAGCATGAGGAAGATTGCACTGAAAATAGGAAGGATTCTGAATCTTGATTGAATCAGATTCACGAATTTTCTTGGAAAGAGATTCCTGTGTCTTATAAAAAGCTGAACTGAGCGTAGGTCTGCTGTTCGGAACTTGGGCTTCAAGGTCCCGAATTGTTGAGCATCTATGATGACTAAACCCGATTAAGGGGAGCATTTGATTCATTCCAGTGGCAATTCCTCTCCGGAGGCTGGCCATGAACCGGATATCGAAGTTGTCGAGGCAGGATGAGGGCGATCAACAGATTCCTCGTCCACGGCAAGACATAAGATTGGGAGGTGCGAGCCGGGGAGGGTGCCGCGAGCGATAGCACCCTCTGACTTCGCCCACTATGCCCTGCTCTCCGAGCCGAGTTTCTCACCTGACGGCAGGAGAGTGGCGTTCTCGGCCCGGCGGGCCAACATGGATGACGACGCCTACGACTCGGACGTGTACGTGACCGACGTGCGGGGCTTGGCAAAGGACCGGTTCACCACCGGGAAGAAGGACTATGATCCCAAATGGTCCCCTGACGGCAGTTCGATCCTGTTCCTTTCCAGAAGACAGTTCGGCAAGGACGACAAGGGGAACGCCCTGTACGTCATCAGCGCTAAGGGAGGCGAGGCGAAGCTGCTCAACAAGTCGAAGGACGGCGTCGATAACCCTCAGTGGTCGCCCGATTCCAAGACGGTTTACTTCCTCTCCTACGTTGCAAAGAAGCAGAAGGACGACGTCAAGGTCATCAAGAGATTGACGTTCTGGTTCAACGGGCTCGGCTTCATCTCCAACAAGCGCAAACACATCTTCAGAGTGGACCTCGAGTCCGGCAAGGTCGCCCAAGTCACCAGAGGGGAGTTCGACGTCTCCGACTTCGCGATTTCGAACGACGGGAAGAGGATCGCCTACCTCGCTGCGGCGAATGATCTGAAACCATACATCTCGGATGTTTATTCGATCAACACCTCCGGGACGGGGAGGAGGAAACTGACGAAGTCCACCATGGAGATCGGGACCCTCACTTGGAGTCCAGACGACAGCCGCATCGCGATTTCGGGCGACGATCTGCCGTCGGGTTTCGCCTCCCACAGCCGCATCTGGACGATAGATCTCCGCACTCGCAGGACTTCAAGGGCCGAGGAGGTCGACAAGAACAAGGCCAACGGCCTCAATTCAGACGCCCGGGCGAGGTCGCACGGGCCCGGAAACGTCATCTGGGACGAAGATGGGATTTACTATGTGCAGGCTGACGGCGGCGCGGTCCACCTGTACAGAGTCAGACCTGGCAGAGAACCAGAGTTGATACTTGGCGGCGACAGAAGCATCGAAGGGTTCGACGTGAAGGACGGCAAGGTGGCATTTGTTGCAATGACCGCCGACCGCCTAGAGGAACTCTACCTGAAGTCGGGACGAGAAAAGGCGCTTTCGGCCCTGAACTCTGAAGTCTACAAAGAGCTGAAGGTCCTCTCGCCTGAGCACGTAGCATTCAAGGCGAGCGACGGCGAACTGATCGAGGGTTGGGTCCTGATACCAGAGGCGAGAGGAAGGGTACCGGGAGTTCTGTATGTCCACGGAGGGCCTAAGACGGCCTTCGGCCATTCGTACATGCACGAATTCCAAGCCTTTGCGGGGGCCGGGTACGCCGTGATTTACTTCAACCCGCGCGGAAGCGATGGCTACTCTGAGAAGTTCGCCGACATCAGGGGGCGATACGGCACGCGCGACTTCGAAGACCTGATGGAGGGCCTCGACTGGGTGCTGAAGAAGTATCCCCAGATTGAAGGCGAGAGACTAGGGATCGCGGGCGGCTCGTACGGCGGGTTCATGACCAACTGGGCCATCGGCCACACTAAGCGGTTCAGGGCCGCGGTCACAGACAGAAGCATATCGAGCTGGGCCAGCTTCTGGGGCACATCCGACATCGGTCCTTCCTTCACCGAAGACCAGATAGGGGGCGACCCGTGGAACTCTGAAGAGAAACTCAGAAACGATTCGCCTCTCAGTTACGCGCCCAATGTGGAAACGCCTCTGCTGATCGTGCATTCGATGGAAGACTACCGGTGCTGGATGGTAGAGGGGCTTGAGATCTTTACCGCTCTGAAGAAACGGGGCAAGGAGGTGGAGATGGTCCTTTTCCCCGGGGAGAACCACGACCTATCAAGGACCGGCAAGCCGAAGCACCGAACTTCTCGCCTCGGCCACTACATCCGTTGGTTCGACACGCACCTAAAGCGCAAGAACTAGGGACCTGCCGATGGAAGGTATCATGGTAGGGGTCTTCGGCACAGAACCGGAAGTCAAGAGCATCTTTGAATCCAGCATCGCGAAGAAGAGCGAGGCCGAGGGAATCTCCGTCTTTCATCGGGTTGATGGCGGCCACAGGTTCTCCCTTCTGGACACATCGGACTATCCCGACCGAGTCCAGGGATACGCCCGCATAGCATCGATCTCCGACCACGCGCTGTACCTGTTCCCAAGGTCAGGGAGGCTATCTTCGCCTGACGGCGAGCTCGCCGTACTCCTCGAATCTCTGGGTCTACCTGGGACCCTCGAGCTCGTGGATGGGTCAGTGAGTCCGGAAACTGCCGCTTCCGCGTTGAAGGGTACGACCGCGGCTTCGTACCGCGTCGAGGAAAGGACCTCGACGTCCTCGGCGATCGACCTGTCGTACACTAGGCCGAGGCAGGACTGGCCGTCAAAGGGCAGCCTGGTCTACATTGACCGGGCCTTCAGCGTGAAGGGCGTCGGGACGGTCGCACTCGGCTTCGTCCTCGCCGGGGGCATTTCAATTCACGATCAGCTGAGAGCAATCCCCGGACCAGATGATCTGAAGATCGACGTGAAGGGGATTCAGGTCAACGACGTTGACGTGGAGTCTGCTGGGAGAGGAATCAGGGTGGGACTCTCACTGCGGGGGGTCGAGGCGAAGGACCTGGATAATAGCCATTGGCTGGATGACGGCTCCTTTGACCTGACCGACAGCCCCGCCTTCCGCATTGCGAAGTCCCCGTTCTACAGGCAAGAGGTCGTCGGACGCGACCTCCACATTCAGCTGCCGGGAGAAATGCTACCGACGAGCCTATCAGATGAAGACTCCGATCTCGTCAAGGCCTCTCTTCCGGTTCCAATACCAGTCTGGGAGGGCATGAGAGCCGCCCTCATCGACCTCAACGGGAAGGCACTGCGCGTAGTCGGGGGCGCGACCTTCATCCTTTAATCTAGGCCGGCTGAAAATGATCTAGATGTCACGCATGGAAGTCGCAACCTTCGGGAGCGGCTGCTTCTGGTGCTCGGAGGCGGTCTTCAGCGAATTGAAAGGAGTCGCAAGTGTGGAGTCTGGCTATTCAGGGGGGAAGGTCGTCAACCCGACGTATGAGCAGGTCTGCAGTGACGCTACAGGCCATGCCGAGGTGGCGCGGGTGACCTTCGACCCTGACTCTCTCTCATACAGGGAGTTGCTAGAGGTCTTCTTTTCTACGCACGACCCAACCACACCGGACAGGCAAGGCGCCGACGAGGGGTCGCAGTACAGGTCGGTGATTCTCTACCACGACGAAGGGCAGAGGAAGGCAGCGCAGGAGATGATTGCCGAGCTGACTAGGGAGAAGGCCTTCCGAAACCCGATCGTGACCGAAGTAGCGCCGTTCGAGGCGTTCTATCCTGCAGAAGACTACCACCGTGACTACTATAGGAGGAACTCGAGGCAACCTTACTGCCAGGTGGTGATTTCGCCCAAGTTGGCTAAGTTCAGGGCCCATTTCCAGACGAAACTCAAGAAGGCAACCCCGAACCTGAACTGAGCTGCGCAAGGGTGTCCTTGATTGGGGAACTACGTCGGGATAACCGGGACGCCGGGGACCGGCAAGAAGACGATTGCTCCGCTGGTCGCCTCCAAGATGGACCTCCCCTGCATCAGCCTCTACGACCAGGCGGTCCTGTCTAGACTGATCGAGAGAGGAGACGACGATGCCGAGGTGGACACATTCGCCCTAGGCAGATTCCTCGCGAAGTACGTGAGCGGGCCCGCCCTCATTCACGGCCATCTTCTGCCATACGTTCTCAGCGGGCGAGAGCTCAGGAAGGTCGCCGTCCTCAGGTGCGAGCCGATGGCATTGAGACGACGCCTCCTTGCGAGAGGGTATCAACCCAGGAAGGTCGTGGATAACGTCGAAGCGGAGCTGATCGGTGTCCTTTCAGCCGATTCTATCACTACGTTCGGCAGTATGAAGACGGGCGAGTTCGACACCACGGCGTCAGAACCGACCGCGGCAGCGAAGGCAATCTCAGATTTCCTAGGAGGAAGCCGAGAGCCTAGTCATGGGATTGACTGGACCTTCCGCTACGGTTCGGCAGCGAAGCTGAGGTCGCTGCTTTCAGTGCGTGGAACAAAGCTGACTTCGACGTGAATAAGATTTCTGACTCGGGGGCAGACACCTATCAGGGGCCATCAATCAGATCTATGGTCGTTCCACATCCTCTGGTATCTCCGTGATATCGAAGAGACTCGGCTTCCTGTAGAGTGCGCTTGCCGCCTCGTTGAAGACTCGCCTAGGACTTTCCTTGAAGCTCCGATTTGTGGCGCTCCAGCCGCACCCTACCAACCCACGTAACCGACCCTATCCCGGTAGTTGACCATCGACATCGAACGGATATATCAGACCCAGAGAGTCCAACCATCCATTGGCTGTCTACAGTCTGGTAAAGGGTGTCGAGGTTGAATACATCACAGCGGCAGGAAAGCCAGCGGTGAGACTGAGGTCAGGCGGTCCCATCAAGCATAGGGCGATCGACGGCGGCGCAGCGCAGCTCCTTTTTCATTGGGTCCAGGAGGGAAAGACCCAAGTCTGGAGGTTCGAACCATCGATGCCTGAACCAAGGCCGGTTCAGGCCGAGGAGACTCAAGAGGACGGGGCTCAGCTCCTCACAATGGCGCTCGACGAAATCCTCCCGGCCACGGGGGTCATCAAAGACCGCATGCAAGGGGTTATCGCGGCCCCGGCTGTCCACATCGACGTCCCATGGGGTCCTGACATCTGGATGTTCCTGATTCGCTCACCTTGGTTTCAGCTCAAACAACGAATCGACAGAGCCACTCTGTCAGTCGAGCATGAGTCAGGTCGGGCCGTCGCTTCGATAAGCCCATCAGGTACAGGAGGAATCTCCGTGGAGCTGTCAGTGTCAGGAACGTCGTTCAAGAAGGCCTCAGTCGCAATGAGGAGGACCGTGGGTCAGTTCACAAGTGAT
>Ga0208036_1001148_pt1 | contig 12068 bp, 8 predicted proteins | sample June2015DPH_11_1_2_FD_184706 | JGI IMG/M metagenome (GOLD analysis project Ga0208036, IMG submission 184706) | Peatland microbial communities from SPRUCE experiment site at the Marcell Experimental Forest, Minnesota, USA - June2015DPH_11_100... | ecosystem: Environmental > Terrestrial > Soil >...
TCGATCTCGGAGGCCTGCCGAGGCTTGAAATTGCGCTGTTTGACCTGGGCGCGGATAACCTCGAGGAAGGAAAGCAGCATCCTCAGGCGCACACCGGGATCGGCGGGCTCCGTCATGTCGACGTCGACGGCCCAGGGCTGCGAGGCGTCGAACGTAGCGCCGGCGATCTCCTGCTGGCGGCGGTGTTGCCAGTCTTCGACCGCCTGCAAGGCGCGCCGCTTCAGGCCTTCTTCCGCCCGCTCCAGCCTGTCGCGGCGGCAGTAGAGCCAGGCAAGGTCCTCGACCTGCTTCTCCCAGAGCGCGTCGCCGGGACCGAAGGCGCTCATGAGTTCCTGGGTGAGGGTTTGGAGTCGTTCCGGGTCTTCGCCCAGCGCCTGCATTGCTTGGTAGCGATTTTCGTCGCTGACGCGTCCGCCGTGCTTCAAGGCATTGAGCTTGGAGTTCTGCTTGGCGGCGGCGCTGCGCGGTCCGGTGGAATGCTGGGCATTGTTGCGCGCGGCGGCGAGCAACGCGGGCGTAAGTTGGGGTGATTTGCGTAAGGACATGGTTCCTCCTGGGTCGGGGTGTTGGGATAGCGGGGAAAGGACTTCCCCGCGGCTTGGACTTTTCACATTAGTAGGCTACCACAGGAGGGAGGCGTTGTCAAGAGACAATATGTTCACAGGTGTAGCCCAGGAACTCCTCAATTGACTCATTGGATCATTGATCGATTGCTATGCCTTCTCGCTGAGAAGTGCCGCAATGTTCCGAGAACCGTGAAGGATGCGGATGATTTGCAGAGGATCGGTCTTGGGGTCGTACACGATGATGTAATTCGGATAGGGTTGGACTGCCCAGAAACGAAGCGGATGTCTGGTCAAATCCTCTCGGGCGTGCCCGCGCAAAGGACCTTCGGCGAGCAGATCGCAAGCCTTGTAAATGGCTTCCTCGACTCGATTGGCTGCCTCGAGGTTGTCGCGGGCGATGTAACTCCAGATTTCAAAGAGGTCGCCAGCGGCTTGCGGCGTGAATTGATAGCGGCTCATGCCTGAAGCTGTTCAGCCGCCCAGGCACGTTTCTTCTCTTCCATTTGGGCGCGGACTTGGTCACTGTCGATCAGCTCTCCACGTCGGGCGGCGGCGTAGCCCTCTTCGATCTTGGCGCGGTTCTCGGCGAGCCATGCGTCTCGTTCGTGGAGCAATTCCAGCGCCTGCTTGATCACTTCCTCGGAGCTCTGGTAGGCGCCCGAACGCAACGCCTCGGCAATGAGCTGGTCGTGTTCCGGCTGCAAAATAATGGTCATAGCAAATCGTCCTTCTGCCTCCTATACTTTCACCGTACTCCTGCTCATGGCTCCGGTCAAGCCTCATCCCGAGCATGGAGCTTTTCATCCGGCGAGCGCTGGCAGGCGTGAAAAGCCACGGACCCCACACAGCAGAAGTCCGCGCTACGCTTGCTTGGGGAGATCGCAGACGCCAAAAACCCCCGTCTGCGCCGGCCCGCCTTCTAGTGCCTTTGAACTCCCGGCTCGTTCACAACTAAATTGTTGATATGAGCATAATCTGACGCCAGGAATCGATTCCAGTGTTTCTCGATTTCGGCCCTCCGGTCGTCATCGGCCAACCGGTCATACGCATCAGGTGAAATGAATTCGTGGTTATAGATCCCATTCCACATTGGGGTTAGCGACCTCGCAGTATGCAGGGGCGGCCCGTGCCTTCGAGCCATCTGGAAGAGCGCTTCGCGCACCTGGCCATCACCGGGCCCAATCATCAGCTTCAGTCTGAGCGAGTCCTTCTTGTTTTGAAACTCAAAAAGTAAAATACGATTCGTCGACGTCCAGCGCTGTGACACCTTTAAATTGAGGTCGTCCCAATGCTTCGGGACAAAACGAATCGATGCCTTGTTACAATCGTCGAGAACGAGTGTCTCTTTCTGCTGCTTCACAAGGTCTTCTAGGATTTGCCGAATTTCTGCTTGCAGGTCCGGCCGGTGTTCAACAATCAAATCAATTGCCCGCATATGCTTCCGGTATATCTTCTGGCATAATTTCACAATATCCGACTCTTCCACGATGTGCCTCCGCAGGATTTCTATGTAATGGGTCATGAGCGTCCGCACGTCCGGTTCTAGAGCGGACTCCCGATTCTTAGCCAGCTTGCTGATGAGAGATGCAACTTTTCCGTAGTCAAGAGGAATAAAAAAACTCCCGGACGGCGTTGAACCATCAGGAGTTAAATAGAGCCCCATCACATTCCAGTCCGGAAAGTTCTGACTCAGAGTTTGTTGATACCGCAGAAGTTGCTTGGAATGTTCGCCCGTGTCAATCTTGTTCTCGATTGCGACCGCCAGTTTGTTTTTCTCATCCCGCAGTAGAATGTCTATATTTTGCCACTCCCTCAAGACCTGCATCGCCTCAAGGTCCCATACGTCGAGGTCGATGGCATTTATGGGCGGTGAGTCACTAGATGCGAGGGGAATAGCCTTCTGGAGCAGTAGCTTCGCAAAGACGCCTCCAAGGCCGTGGCTTTCCTGGGGGTTCAACAGGTAAGCCAGAAAGTCTGAATGACGCAACTCTCGACGGGTTGCGCCTATTGCTTCAAATATGTTGAACTTGCCAACAAGAGCTTCGAGATTTTCCAGATCGGCATTGTCCACGACAAAAGCTTCTAATGCCTTGAAGTCAGGGTCGACCATAATTTCAATGCTCCACTCGTAGACGCTAATTAAACGGTCAAATTCGAACTAAGGACTTGACCGGGGTTCTCAATTTGGCCTCCTAAACGTGCGTAGTGTATATCCACCTGCCTTGGTTGCGACCAGATTTTTCGCATGGCATCCCTTCGGCAGCCCATGACAAGGTTGCTCAACCTCTTCCGGGGTGCCAACCGGCAGCGGCTCATCCAGGGAGTTCCTTTGGGAGATCGCAGGCGCTAAAAAGCGACAGTTCGCGCCAGCCCGCGTCATCAACAAACTTCTGATCGACGCCGCTAGAGGGCGGGCAAGGATTTGACAAGCTTAACGGTTTCCAGGCTCACGCGAATGACTTGGCCCACGAGGCGCACGATGTATTCGCGGTCGTCGGGGCGGTTGGGGTCGGAGCGGATGCCGCTGTGCTTGTCTTCCGTCACCTGGTATTGGTCAATCACCCATTCGAGGGCGCTGCGATTGCCCAGGCGGTATTCAAAGGTTTCCGGCGGGATGCCGCCAAGCGTCAAGGAATCGTTCACCTTGAGCGAGCGGTGGTCTTTCGCCAGGCGCATCTTGTCTTCGACGCGATAGGAGAGCGGGATTGTAGCGCCGACCTTCAGGTCGGCATTCCGTAGCGGCGGCTTTACGCCGCCATGGCGAGGTAAACTCGCCGCTACGGAAGAGGCATGGCGGCGTAAAGCCGCCGCTACAGAAGAACCCGTCTCAATGAATTTGAGCGGATAAGGTTCCACCGATTCGTATTCAATGTGCAGCCGGGCGAGTTCATTCCCGGCTTTCGAGAATCCCCAGAAATCCTTCGCGAGGGGAATGCGTGGCAGTTCGCGCTTCAGGTTCTCGGCGTATTTCGCGCGGTACTCGGGATGGTGCAGAACGCCGTAGACGTAATAGAAGATATCCCACTTGGTGATTTTCTTGTCGTTGCAAAGCTTGCGAAAATACTCCAAGGCCCAGTCGGTGATATTTTCGTGACGATTCGTCCCTTCTTCGTCGTATGTGTAGAAGGGGAAGCACTGCGACCCACCTTGTGGCAGCACATCTACCAAGCAACGGGAGGCAAGGCCAAAGAACGGCCAGTCAGTGCCCACCTTCACCCAGACTGTGATGTTTTCCTTCTCGGTGACGGGCGTAGGAAAGATGCTGGGGTTGACGTACACTTCCTCATTGAGAATTCTGTCGAAAAAGAGCCACCGCCGGCAGAAGGGCCTGTATAGGGCCGTCCGAATCTTCTTCTCGCCGAAAGCCGCGTAGTTGCCCCGCTGGAGGTCAAGTTTGAGGTCCCGGCTCCACTTGATCTTGTCGTACCGGACAAAGTCATCAATGGGTGTGTCGCTGCCACAGCGCTTGTAGCGATCCACCTCACTGTTGTAATCCTCGATGAATCGCTTGACCCGAGCAGCTAAGCCATCTTTGTCGAAGTTGTAGGCAACCTCGTCGCGGTTCGTTTTTACCCCGCCAGAAAAGACCTTGAATATTGTCTGAGGGTTTGCAGAACCGCCTGATTTGGCGGCCTTGGTGCCCAGCGGCAGAAAGGTGACCTCCCAGGCGCTCTTGATAATGGCCCATCCGTCCGTCTCACTTAGGAACAGGCCGTGCCACTCCACAGCGCCAACGGTTGCACGCTCCTGAAGGAATGTCAACTTCTGTTCCTTGCGCCAGTCCTCCGGCACCCGGTAGTACGACATCGAGGCCGGCCTTTGAACGCCCTTACGTACGGCAACGGTTATGCCTACGCCCACCTGAATACCGAATACGTTGTGTGTTGTGCCGCTCAGCTTCGGGTTTTGCCGAACGTTTCCATGCAAGTCCAGCATGTATAGGCGAGTAAAATCAGCCAATAAGTGCTTCCGCATTCCGTCAAACGCAAGCTGGCCCATAAAGCTATTGTTGGACACGAAAGCCACGATGCCGTCCCGGCCCTGTAAGCGATCCGTGGCCCAGCGGAAGAATTTGACATACGGGTCTGAGAGCGCGTTTTTGTTGCTTGCGTTGGAAGCCTTCGCATAGGTTTCCGATACTCGCCGGTCAATCACGTCATATCTTCGGTTCTTATTGTTGTCATTCTCGTTGATCTGGCCCACATTGTACGGCGGGTTCCCAATCACCACCGTTATAGGCGTGCGGCGCTGGCGCTCCACGCGCTCTGCGTTCTTCTCCGTCATGTACATGTGAAGCTGTTCACGTTCTGCTAAGTCAAGGGTATCGACGAAGCACAGCCCCTCGAATGGCTCATAGGTGCCGGTTAGTTCGTAGTAGGCGTGTTCGATATTGAGCGAGGCAATGTAATACGGCAGCAGCATCACTTCGTTGGCGAAAAGTTGCTCGCGGTACACGCGGGGCAAGTCGCGGCCGGGGATGCGGCGCAGCAGGTTTACCACAAAATTTCCGGTCCCTGTACATGGGTCGATAGTGTAAACATCGGCGCTCGAGAGTGGCTTTCCAAACTCCTTTTGCAACACCTCGGCCACGCTCGCGCACATGAAGTTCACGATCTCCTGCGGCGTGTAGACGATGCCATGCGTGTCGGCCAGCTTCACCGAATAGCCCTGGAAGAAGCGCTCGTACACGGTGTTCAGGAAGTGCTGCTTCTCGCTGAAATCGGGCAGCAAGCGCGCGGCGCCTTCGATGGCGCGGTAGAAACGGTCCAGGCTCTTCAAATACTCAGTGCGGTCAAAGCTATGGCTCACCAGGGCGTCGATGACGCGCTCCACTTCCGCCGCGATGGCATTGCGTTTGACGAATTCCGGGTTATTGAAGACGGTGCGGAACAGGCGTTCGGTGAGCAGGTGCTGCACCAGCATCTCATCCACGGCCTCGACACGGATATTGGGATTGAGCGCGGTGCGGCAAAGCTCAAGGAACTTCTCGAAGGCGGCCTGGAATCGCACGTTGTCCCTGTGCGCCTGCTGGATTTTCTCAACCAAGCCGCGCGCGAGATCGGGCACGCGCTCCTTGAATTCGTCAACCGCCTCCTCAAAGCCTTCAATATCCGGCTCGATGTAGGTGAAGAATTGGTTGAGAAGGGCGGCCAACTCCTTGGGGTTGCCGAGACTGTACGGCCCGTTGATCTCCTGCTTGTTCTGAAACAGGACGCCGGTTTGGGTGTCCTCAAAGATGATGTTGGAGAAGGGGTAGCCGCGCGCGATCTTCTTTTTGATTTCGGTGTCGAGATCGTCCTGGGTGTCTTTGGCCTCCCAATAGCCACGCGGCAGGCTGTTGCGGTCGCGCAGGGTGCCGTCAGGACGGATGAGCGCGCCGCCGGACTTTGCCGAAAGCTCGGCGATGAATGTCCAGTCCTTGAGCCGGGCCGTCTCCTGGAGCAGGGACTCGAAGGGCGAACGGACGCTCATCTCGTTTAGCACACCCTGAGCCCGCAGGGCCGCGACGTTTTCGTAATACCTGCGAATGGAGCGATGCGTGGGTGTTATGAGATTGTGACCGGCCATAACGGTGGAGGCAATACTAGCACTTTAGCCGGGGGCGCGCCAAGTGCGAATGGTTTCTTTAGGACGGTGGATGTTGTCGGCCGGTGCGAAATGCCGCGGATATAGAGGATAGGTACGCGCTACGCTTGCTGCAAATCCTCACCATCGCCGAATTGCTGGCCGGATAGAAACTCGAACACCTAACCCCCTGCAGCGAAACCTTCACCAAAACGGAACGGAAGAGCAAGCAGTCGCGGGTGGCGCATACATTGGTTTGTATGTATGCGACCTCTTGGCAATTGGGTTGGAATGCGCTGGCGCCCTGGGCGCGGCAATGCCGGGTGCCATGATCGCATACATGCCAAACGGCGGCATGTATGCGTCACTGGCCGGTGAGCCTGCCGATACCGTCCCGTTGCAGAGGCGAAAGACTACGCTTGCCGGCGAGGAAGAGTTGGTACATTTCCACCCCAAGCTCCCTTGCCCAGGCTTCCAGCGCGTCAAGAGTTGGTTTCTCCTTACCCTCTTCGACAGGGGCAATGTGATCCAGACAAAACCCGCGGAGCTTGAAAACTCCGCGATACCAGACTGGGATAATGCCGGATCGCTAGTCGGACGTGGTGCGCGTGTCCGTCCAGACTCGCAGGGTTTCTTTCTCACTGTTCACTGTCACGTCCACGTCCCCCTCGCGAGTCAGGGCGCGAATGCCGGCCTCGATGTCGACCTCGCCGGAATTGCTGGCCAGCATCGCCCGAACCACCGGGATCGGAACCTTAATGGCAATCGTTTTGCCGAGATGATGTTCGGCGCTTGGTTTCTCAACGATTTTAATCAGCAAATTTGGGCCGGACTTCGCCACGCTCACTTCCTTATCATGCCGCTCCAGGGTAACGAAAACGTTGTCGGGCGAATTGCGAACTGCGTCCAGCATGGCCCGCAGATCCATGCCATTCACCGAGGCCTGCAAACTAAATTTGCCGTGGTGTTGATGATCGGCCGGGATCGAAGGCAAAACCACCGACGCCATCTCAATGGGCACGTTGATGCTCACGTTCCCGCTCACCCCTGTCGCGCTCTCCACTCGCACGTGAATCCAACGCTCGACAGGCGCGGCCATCAGCGCGGCGGCGCTCAAGAACAAAATGGCCACGGCTTGAAAGATATTTCTCGTCACGAGTCACCTCACGATTATTTCCCTTTGAGTCGGGGACTCAGCTATCAAATTATTGGATGCCAACCTTATGCCCGGAAGATGCCGGGGCCGGAATTCAAAATTAAGAATCCAAAATGAAACCTTGCAGCGGACCCAAGCGGAAATCTTCCGAACCCTTAGCGGGGACAGGTTTCTTTCTTCCCGTCCAAGCCGGTGTAATCGCCCCTAGCTGATTCTCACAGTAGGCCTTTTGAGCCTCAATCCACGACTTTGTTGCCACCTGAGGGGCCCCCGGAGTATCCCTTGACGCAGGCGAGTTTTTGTATCGACACCATCACAACTCCCTCCGCAACTCCTTGACAGCCATCCTTGCATTGCATACAGTGGGGGCTGAACGACGATTTCAACATCGCAGCCCTTACAATCCAACGGAGAGAGGAATAGTAGAACCAATGATGACAAAATCTCAGATCGTCACGCATTTGGCCGAGAAGGTGGGGATCCCAAAGAAGACTGCCGCCGCGGTTCTCGTAGAACTCGTCACGGTGGCCACGAAGGAAGCCAAGAGCAGCGGGCAGTTCGTGGTTCCCGGGCTGGGCAAGGCGGTGAAGGCAAATCGCAAGGCTCGCACGGGTCGCAATCCTCAGACGGGCGAGGCCATCAAGATTCCGGCCAAGACGGTGGTGAAATTCCGTCTGGCAAAGGCGTTCAAAGACGCGGTAGTACCTCCCAAAAAGAAGTAGCCTCCATCGAGGCCGACTTTCCTCAAGGGACGGAAGTCATTGAAGCCCGGTCTTCCGACCGCAACACGTGTGTCATTATGGCGAACGGCAGGCATGAATATAGAAATCCTCAAGGGCTATTGCGCCAAGGTTCGAGGCCAGCAGAAATGGCAAGATGCCGAATTGCAGGATGAACTGTTTGCCTTATTCAGATTAGCCTGGCTGGAGAACGCGACGCTCCTGGCCAGAAGAGAGGGCCAGAATTACTACTTTCTGGCATTCTTCCTCGGCGAGGAGGAAGCGGCTCGCTTCAGGGGGAACTTCGCCTTCCGTAAGCCGGCTGTCCCTTGGCTAAGGTGGAATGCTGGAATGTTTCGCTAACTTGAACAGGCCTGCGGCATGCAGCCTCGACAACGACTTGGCATCAAAGGAAGCCAAGCCGGGCTGCTGGTCACTTGCCGGCGGAGCGTTTGGCGACGAGGTCAGTGCCCCAATTTCCGTCCTTGGTGTCCACGCGAAGCCGCATCTCGTCACCGGAGACTTTCCCCTTGAAGACCAGCGTAATGGGGTTGCCCTGCCACTCAGAATCGACCGAAGATGTATTTTAACAGAGTCGGGAATGCGCCACTGCGGATTAACGATTGCCAATTTGCCCAGCTATGCCGTTACCAGCCACAGCAGCCAGGGAGCCACCGCCGACCGGGTGCTGGTCCACGTGGACACCGACCAGGCCCACGACCAGCTTGTCAATTCACGGCTGGCGTACGTCTCCGTCTCGCGCGGTCGCTACGATGCGCAGATTTACACGAACGACGCGGAAAAACTGGGCGAAGAGTTGAGCCGCCAGGTTTCGAAGCAGTCCGCAATGGAAACGGGGCATGAAATGGGCGGCCAAGACCAAGGCCACGCGACTGAAAACGCCGAGCACCAATCAGTGAGCGAGTCGCATGAGCACGGACAAGGCTACGGCATGGAGCATTGAGTTGCTCTGTTTTTGGCTGCCCTCCTTCTGGGCATCACGCGCGATGTCTCAAGCCCCCGGAAAGCTACGCACCTCACATCGAGGCTTAGAGGGCACGCGATCGATCTTCAAACCACAGCGCTGTTCCTACTCCGACGCATCCAAGCCGGCGTATTCATGCCAGCTCGACCACTTCCGCTCGCCAAAGACTGGGCGGGGCAGGCGAGAGTCAAACCGGATTATAGCTGATCACGCACGCAGAAAAGCCACAGAGTCTCGAACGGCACGAGACTCTGCACTCTCGATCAAATTCTCCCCGAACGGGACTATAATGTCATATCAACTTCTGGTGAGCCTTCGGCCCTGAACAGGGGAAATTGCCTTGACAAAGAATAGACTTCGGTCCTCACTCCTTAGTCTTTCTTGGACTCACCCTGATCGCAACCTTTTTGCTGAGCTGCGCCTCGCGGGATCCCAACGTCAGGAAGCAGCAGTACTACAAAAGCGCGGTGAGTTACTTTGAAAAGGGGAATATCGCGAGGCCGAAATCCAGCTCCAAAACGCGATCAAGATAGACCCAAGGTACGCGGACGCTCACTACCAGTTGGCGCATTGCTACATGAAGCTGGGAATGTAGGCGGGAGTTTTCGCGGAGCTGAACCGGGCGGTTGATCTGGCTCCCAGGAATTGGAAAGCCCAAACCGATTTGGGGAATATACTGCTTGCCGCCCGGAAATTTTCGCAGGCAGAAGACAAAACAAAACTCGTCCTGGCGGCGGAGCCGCAGAACGTGGATGCGATACGCTCTTGGCAAACCCCATTGCGGTGATGGGCAATCCTCAAGGCTCACTGGACGAAATGCAGAAGGCCATTCGACTTGACCCAAACCGGTCAAGCTTCTATATGAACTTGGCCATGCTGCAGGTGAACGCGAAGCAGACCTCTGCGGCAGAGGAAAGCTACAATGAGGCGATTTCGCAGGACCCAAAATCGCCGACGGCCCTCAGTGAACGCGGGCCAACCCGGCTTATGGTTGCCGGGCCCAATTCCCACACCGAGATCCTTGCGGTAGGCGCAAGTAATACCGTAGGTCCCGGAGAGATTACGATTTTGGGGCTTTCGAAATCTTGGCCAAGGCTGCCCTGGCACTCGCTGCCTCCGGGAAATTTGGATCGTCCCGTAGTGCCTTCTGTAGAGACTGCTCGGCCAAGTCGAAATGACGAGCGGCCATATAGGCCATACCCAAGTGATACTGGTACAGGGGATTATTCGGATCTTCTTGAGCGCATTCCTGTAGTTGAACGATAGCCGATTCGGGCGATCCGAATTTGTAGTAGGCCCATCCGAGCGTTCCGGCCGTGTTAGGAGAGTTGGGCATTTTCTGCCTGGCCATTTGCGCCAGCGACAGCGCAACGTTGACGTCACCACCGTGCTCAAGGTAAAGATAAGCCAGGTTATTCGCCACGATGGGTGAATCAGGATCGACCTCGTGGGCCCTTTCACAAACCTTCTTGGCTCGCTCCCAGTTACCTTCTTTTTCGTACAGCGTATCCAGAGCCAAGTAATTCGCGACCTCACGAGGATTCCTGTCAATCGCGGCTTGAAGGTCAGCTTTAGCGTTCTCCACTGAGCCCTGGGCCGCGTGAATGTCGGCCAGCAAAGAATATCCCTCTGACCTTTGCCCATCCAGCATGATCGCTTGCTTCGCACTCGCTTCTGCCTTCGCTAAATCCCTTAGGCTGAAATACACTGCTGCCAGCAACAAGTGAAGACCAGCATTCTGCGGGTATTGCTCAACCAACTTCGAGATCCGCTGTAATACTTCGGGGCATCTCCTTTCCGCTATGCGAAGGTTCGCCAGCATTGTCAGCGCCGGTAGAGAGACTGGGTCGCGGTCTAACGCCGCCTGAAGCTCCGTTTCTCCCTCCTTCTTGTCTCCTTTCGCAAGCAACGCCTTCGCACGAATGAGATGGGCCGACAGTAACTCAGGATGCGCTTTAAGCGCGTCCCCAGCCAACTGCAGGGCTTCGTCGTAGTTGCCGCTGTTTGCGTCAAGGTCCGCCAAAGCTATTTGAGCGTCAGTCATTTGGGGCTGTAATTCCAGCGCGTGCGCCCAAGAAGACTTGGCTTGGGAGGGGAAACCGAGCGCGTTTTGGGCAACACCGAGGAAGTAATAGCCAGCGGCGGATTTGGGCTCGTCCTTAAGGCCTTTCTCGAGTTCGGTCCGCGCCTGGTTATACTTGCCTTCCGCGATGAGGATTCGACCGTTGAACAACGAGCCCTGCGGATCTCCCGGGTTGGCTTTCAATAGTTCCTTGTTGATAACCTCGGCCTCGCTGATTTGCCCCAGTTCAATCAGGGTATCGATCAAGAGCATCTTAACCGTAGTGTCCTTCGGTTTGGATTTCGACAGCGCCCGAAACTCGACCGCCGCCTTTTCCTTTTGACCCGTGAAGACGTAGAAGAGGCCCAGGGCTCGGTACGCTTGCGGATTGTCGGGTGCGATCGTTTTCAGCTCTGCGCACAGTTTCTCGGCGTCGGCCATTCTTCCCGTCGCGAGGTATACCGGCGCCAGAGTAAGCCGCGGTAGCACCGCGTGCGGGTCCAGTTCGATCGCCGCCCGTAGCTGCGCTTCACTTTCGGCCATTTTCCCCACAGAGAAACAGAACCGGCCTAATGCCATGCGTGCCTGGGAAGACTTCGGGTTTGCCTCCACAGCCTTCTTGTAAACGCTTTCGGCCTCGGCGGGCTGGCGCGCGGAAACATAGATTGCGGCCAGGTTCAGATAGCTATCCACACGTTGGGGGTCGATCTCAACGGCTTTTTGAAATTCTCCAAGGGCTTTCGGCAAGTCGCGTGTCACCGCGTACGTCGCGCCCAACATTTCGCGAGCCGGAACATTGCTCTGATCTGCTGCAAGGAGTTTTTCTGCGAGCTGTTGCGCCTGCTGGTACTGTTTCCCGACGAAGAGCAGGCCAGCGAGCTGTAGCTCGGCCTCAGAGTTCTTAGAGTTCAGACTGACGGTCGTCTCCAGCTCGCGGAAAGCGTCATTAAGGTAGGACAGCTTCAGGTATGCCTGGGCAAGTTGGTAGTGCGCCTGCTCGAACTTCGGGTCGAGC